>ENA-OSET01000846-OSET01000846.1-sediment-metagenome-genome-assembly--contig:-NODE-846-length-33405-cov-4.167457_pt1 | contig 33405 bp, 30 predicted proteins | sample MGYA00237882_ERZ534229 | MGnify/ENA primary metagenome ERZ534229 (study PRJEB26408, sample SAMN06266212) | sediment metagenome | isolation source: Hudson Canyon methane seep mesocosm | place: USA:Hudson... | reverse complement strand
AATGAATCTAATAGCGCGTCTATTTCTTCAGGTGTATAGCCTTGATCGCATAACAATGAGTGTGCTTCTGATTTTGTGGCTGAAATCCAGTTATTACGATCAACTGGTTGGTCAACGCCTCTTCTGATTGCTCGGCGAGACTCGATATATAGCTGCTGAAGTAGCGATGCTCTCCAGGTGTTCCATAGCGCCGGGTTGGTTGCCGAGATATCACAAACGGTAAGAATATAAAGGCACTCCAAGTGTGTCAGGCTTGGTATCTTGGAGGCGAATTGATGAATAACTTCTGGGTCATCGATATCTTTCTTTTGAGCTGTGATCGACATAGCCAAATGGTTTTCAATGAGCCAAGAAATTAAGTTAGTATCTCTATTGCTGATTCTGTGTTGAGCGCAGAATTCACGCGCATCAATTGCGCCGAGTTCTGAGTGATCTCCGCCGCGCCCTTTTGCTATGTCGTGAAAAAGCCCAGCTATAAACAATACTTCCTGTTTGGGGACAAGTTGCATTAAGCGTGAAGCTAGGGGATATTCACTTGACTTGCTAGGGCTATCTAAGCTGCAAAGATTTTTGATTAATCGAATTGTATGAGCATCGACTGTATAGCAGTGGAATAGGTCATGCTGCATCTGTCCTATTATTTGCCCAAATACGGGTATATATCGACCTAGTACGTTGTACTTCAGCATAGAGTTGAGTGTTCGATTCAAGCTATGTGGTGTTCGAAGAATTTCCATAAATAGGCTGGTGTTGGTTAAGTCTTGCCTATATCTCTCATCTATCAGGTGCTGATGTTCTCGTATTTGTCTTATGGTTGTTGTTTTGATTCCTTTGGCGCTCGGTTGTTGAGCTAGCAGTAAAAATATCTCGATTAGCGCGTAAGGGCTTCGGTCAAATGTGTCATCTTCTATGGATTCTATATATCCATTATTGAGCTGGAAGCGCTTATTGAGCGGGGTGATCTCTTGCTTCATATCGGGGCTTAGATAAAACTCATCAAAGTACTGAAGGATCACATCTGTGAGTTCCGCTAAACCAAGCACTGTTCGGAAGTAGTGCTGCATCATTTGTTCAACGCCGAGCTTATTTTCGTTATCTTCAAAGCCAAGAGTGTCAGACAGTCTTTTTTGATGATCAAACACAAGCCGGTTTTCGTTTTTATCGGCAATCATCTGAAGGCCGTACCTTAAGCGCCACAAAAATATTTCGCCGCGTTCAAGCATTCGATATTCTTCATCGGTTAAGAAATGATAGCGTGAACGGGTCGAAGGGGAGTTTGGTCCAAAGTGACGTTTGGTTATCCATGCAAGCGTTTGGATATCCCTTAGTGTGCCAGGAGACGATTTTAGATTTGGCTCAAGGTTATATTCTGTTCCGCTATATTTCTGGTGTCGCGCTTTTTGTTCTTCTCGCTTTGCCAGAAAATAAGCTTTAGACGTATATACTTCGTCAGAATATGTTCGAGAGGAAATAGTTTGCAATAGATCGTCAGGGCCTGAAATTGTTCTTGTTTCAAGTAAATTCGTTGCAATGGTGACGTCACTTTTCGCAGCGTCAATGCACTCTTCAATCGTGCGCACGCTATGCCCGATATCCAAGCTCATATCCCATAGCAAGGTAATAAATGACGACAGGGACTCGCCCAGTTCTTGATCTATTGTATCGCGTGCTAATATCAGAAGATCAATGTCTGAATGAGGGTGTAGCTCTCCTCTACCATAACCACCTACAGCGATCAGGCTGACGTCACTCCCAATGTTAAATCGACTCCAGAGCGCCGAGAGAATGATGTCCATGAGCCAAGATTTGATCGCAATCAGTTCTCTTATATCGACGCCTTGTAAAAAAAGTTTGTCAAAAATCACCTTGGAGTTTTGTAATACCTTTTTTACATCTTTGGCGGGTGTAGCGCTGCTTGTAATTTGTTCTTGTACGCTAGAAGCATCGAACTGACTTTGTTCAATAAACGCCTTGAGTAAGTTAGGCGAGTTGGGTGAGGTAAGACTAGAGTTTGGCATGCTGATTATGAAAAATAAGCTTTTTCTTCTTCGCGTAGTGTTAAAATTTCACAGCCGTCAGCGGTGACAAGCAAGGTGTGCTCCCATTGTGCTGAAAGCTTTCGATCCTTGGTGACGACCGTCCAGTCATCGGGTAGAAGCTTACAATGTCGCTTTCCCTGATTAATCATTGGCTCAATAGTAAACGTCATTCCTTCTTCAAGCATAAGTTTGGTGCCGGGCTTACCGTAGTGCATAACTTGAGGCTCTTCGTGGAATACTGCGCCTATTCCGTGGCCGCAATATTCCTCGACGACGGAGTAATAATTACTTTCTGCATGTTTTTGGATGGCGTAACCAATGTCACCTAGTCGTGTGCCTGGTTTTACCAGTTTAATGCCAATATAAAGGCATTCTTGCGTTATCTTGCACAAGCGTTCTGAGGGTGAGTTGCTTTTGCCGACTAGGAACATTTTACTAGTGTCACCGTGATAACCATCTTTAATGACGGTTATATCGACATTAATGATATCGCCGCTCTTCAGGATTTTCTTCTCAGACGGTATTCCATGACAAATAACATTATTGACGGAGGTGCAAATAGATTTAGGAAACCCTTTATAGTTGAGCGGGGCGGGGATGGCTTGTTGCTCATTCACTATAAAGTTGTGGCATATCTGGTCAAGTTGCTCAGTGCTTACGCCAGCTACAACGTGAGGCCCTATCATTTCTAACACCTGCGCAGCCAGTTTTCCTGCAACTCGCATTTTCTCAATTTCATCATTTGTTTTAATAGAAACTTTGGCGTTCATATTGTTGTTCATACCCTGAATTTTGAAAAGAGACGATTGAGATTGCTTCTTGCAGATGTAAAAGCGCGTCATTCTACCTTGATCTGCTTTGCAATTATATATCTTACCCAGAATTAGCTGTCATTGGGAGTTGGGGGTCGCTTTGATGGTTAACGCGCAAAAAACAGGTGGTGTTGTTTATTAACGTCGTTGTCTTGTATAGACTTGCTTGACTTTTTGAAGGCAGGCTAGTGGTGTATGTCTTTCAGCTATAAGATACCTTGTTAGGTGTTGGTTAGTGCCGATAGTTGTCATTCAACTCTTTACTTTGGGAATGTTTAAGTGAGTTATTCAGTTCTGGTTGCCGTGCTGCTAGCATGTTTTTCGTTTCTCTCGATGGTTTATGTATATAAGTACCGTGGCGAAGTTCGATATGACTCTCTTCGAGAATATTTAAGGAAGAGTTGGCCGATATTTGCGCCGCTAAACTGTTTGTTGTTTTTGTCTACGCACAAAAAGGCGAGAAAGCCATTTCTTGACTTAGCTGACTTTCCTGATCTGAGTCTAGTAAAGGAAGAGTGGGAGGTGATTCGTAAAGAGGCGCTTTCGATCATGGATGATAATATCTTTGAGCAAACGATCAAGCCGGGTGAGGATTCATCATACGATATTGGCTTTCGAACTTTTTTTAAGTATGGCTGGAGTAAATTTTACTGCACTTGGTATGGGTATACGCATGCCTCTGCGCTGCAGAATTGCCCCAAAACTGTTGAAATTGTCAATCGGATACCGTCAGTTAACGGTGCGATGTTTACTTTGCTCCCTCCTGGTTCACAGCTAACTCGTCACTGCGACCCAATTGGGTGCTCGCTTCGGTACCATATAGGCCTGTCTACGCCAAATGATGACGATTGTTATATAAACATTGATGGTTCAAGTTATTCTTGGCGCGACGGAGATGCCATTTTGTTTGATGAAACCTATCTTCATTTTGCTCGAAATGATACTGACACCCCCCGGTTGATCTTAATGCTAGATGTAGAGAGGCCAATGGGATTGTTTGGGCGAGGGTTCAACCTTGTATACAAAAGATTGGTAGCAATGACGGTCGTACCTAATGCGCCGGGGGATAAACGCGGTTTCTTCAATAAGTTATTTTCAACAATAACGCCAATTATGAATTGGGGGCAAAAGTTGAAGAAGCGAAACAGAAAGCTTTATAAGACACTTGAATATACGCTTAATGCTATTCTTGCCTCTATTTTGTTGTTGGTATTGGCTTCGCCTTTTGTGGCGTTCGGTTAATATTTCGATGCTTTTCTCGGTGTATTTCTCACATTAACTTTATATTAGCTTGTCCTTATGGTATAAAGCGCACGCTAAATTCCGAGTAGCTCTAATTGAGCTTGCTTGGTTAACTAAATCCGCACACGTCTCGACACATTATCCTGGGTGCTGGATACCGCTTTCTTCTTATAGAGGGAATGAGGTGTTTGGTTGGATAATGGGATACGTGGAGGTTTAACCCATACAAATTTAAGGAATTATCATGGCATCAGTTTCTATGCGTGACCTGCTAAAAGCAGGCGTACACTTTGGACACCAGACTCGTTACTGGAACCCTAAAATGGGTAAGTACATTTTTGGTGCTCGTAACAAAATTCATATTATTAACCTTGAGCAGACAGTTCCGGCTTTTAATGAGTCACTGGCGCTGGTTAAGCGTTTGTCTGAAGGTAAAAATAAGGTTTTATTTGTTGGTACTAAGCGTGCAGCAAGTAAGATAGTTAAAGAAGAAGCGTCGCGTTCGGGTATGCCGTACGTTAACCACCGTTGGTTGGGTGGCATGTTGACGAACTACAAGACTATTCGTCAAAGTATTCGCCGATATCGTGATCTAGAAGCTCAAAGTAAAGATGGTACGTTTGAGAAGCTAACTAAAAAAGAAACGCTAATGCTTACGCGTGAAATGAACAAGTTAGAGCGAAGCATTGGTGGAATCAAGGATATGGGCGGTTTGCCAGATGCTTTGGTTGTTATTGATGTTGATCATGAGCGTATAGCAATCAAAGAAGCAAATAAGCTAGGTATTCCGGTCATTGGTATCGTAGATACAAACAGTGATCCAGATGGTGTTGATTACGTTATTCCTGGTAACGATGACGCGATACGCGCTATTCAGATTTATGCTAAAGCGTTTTCTGATGCAGTTATTGAAGGTTCTTCAAAGGGTGGTAGTGAGTATGTTGAGGTTGCTGATACAGCGGCTCCAGCAGCAGTAGAAGCTAAAGCCGAAGAAACTAAGACAGAAGAAGCAGAAAAGCCAGCTGAGTAAGCCGTTGGCTCACTTTTTGGTCCCTCGTTTCAGGTCTGACTTGGATTGAGGGTGCTTAAAATAGATATTGTTAGAAAAAGAGGCGTGCCTCTTTTTTTTTTAAATAATGCTCAGTTAGGGCAGAAACAGATTACAGAGGAATTAACATGGCTGCTATTAGTGCCTCAATGGTGAAAGAATTGCGAGACCGAACGGGTCTTGGAATGATGGAATGTAAAAAGGCTCTTAAAGAGTCTGATGGTGACATCGACAAAGCAATCGAAGAGATGAGAAAGAAGAGTGGCATGAAGGCTGCCAAAAAAGCCGGCCGAGTAGCAGCAGAGGGTGTGGTTTCAACTAAAATAGCCGATGATGCTAGTTTTGGTGTCTTGGTTGAAGTGAATAGTGAGACAGATTTCGCAGCGAAAGACGAAGGTTTCAAAGCATTTGTAAGTCAAGTAACTGATGTGGCTTTTGAGACAAAAGAGACTGATGTCGCTGCATTGATGGATGGTGCGCTAGAAAGCGCTCGACAGGCGTTAGTGCAGAAAATTGGCGAGAATATTAGTGTTCGACGAATTGTGCAGTTAGCTGATACGGTCGTTGGTCAATATGTTCACGGTAATGGCAGAATTGGTGTTCTAGTTTCACTGACTGGTGGTGACAGTGCTTTGGCAAAAGATATAGCGATGCATATTGCGGCAGTTAACCCGCAATATATTAAGCAATCTGAAGTGCCTGAAGAAGTTGTGCAGAAGGAAAAAGATATCTTTACTGCTCAAGCAGCACAGAGCGGTAAGCCACCTGAAATTATTGAGAAAATGATTGGTGGACGAATTAACAAGTTCTTAGCTGAAATTAGTCTTCTTGATCAACCATTTGTTAAAGACCCTGATGTTAAAATTGGTGCTTTAGCTAAAAAATCTGACGCCGAAGTTGTTTCAATGGTCAGGTTTGAAGTTGGAGAAGGGATCGAAAAAGACGAGGTAAGTTTTGCTGACGAAGTAGCGGCGCAGCTTAATAGTTAAGCGTCTAATTTTGGTCAATAAAATATCGAATTGTTTTGGAATAATGTTTTTCTAGTTAAAACGTTTCCTGCTACAATTCGGCGCGGATGCCGCATGATGAATTGGTTGTGATGATCGATGATGTGCGGCATCACTGTATCTGGTCATTTATTTTTGAAAGAGAGACAATGCATGCCTTCTAATCGACAGCCAAAATATAAACGTATTCTTCTAAAGCTTAGTGGTGAGGCGTTGATGGGCGATGAAGAGTTTGGCATCGACCCGAAGGTTTTAGATCGAATGGCCTTAGAAGTAGGTCAGTTAGTTGGTATCGGTGTTCAGGTGGGTTTAGTGATCGGCGGCGGGAATTTGTTTCGTGGGGCAGCATTGAGCGCAGCTGGTATGGATCGTGTTACTGGTGATCATATGGGTATGCTGGCGACCGTGATGAATGCTCTGGCCATGCGAGATGCGTTGGAGCGGTCAAATATTTCTACCCGTGTCATGTCGGCGATTCCCATGAGTGGTGTTGTTGAGCACTATGATCGACGTAGAGCGATTAGAGACCTAAAGGATGGTGAAGTAGTTATATTCAGTGCCGGAACCGGCAACCCATTTTTTACCACTGATTCTGCGGCTTGTTTACGTGGTATTGAAATAGACGCTGACGTGGTGCTAAAGGCAACGAAAGTTGATGGTGTGTATACTGCTGACCCAATGAAAGACGCGACTGCCACTAAGTATGATCGCTTGAGTTATGATGAAGTGCTAGATAAAAAATTGGGTGTTATGGACTTGACTGCCATATGTCTATGTCGCGATCACGATATGCCTGTCCGTGTTTTTGATATGAATAAAACTGGCGTGTTGGCAAGTATTATGGTCGGCGAGCAAGAAGGTACATTGATTGGGCCAAATGAGCCTGATCTATAGTTTTTAGAGGATATAAAGATGTTAGACGAAATTAAAGAAGACGCTGATCAGCGGATGAAAAAAAGTACAGATGCACTAGTCGTCGCATTTGCAAAAATTAGAACAGGGCGTGCACACCCCAGTATTTTGGATAGCGTAAGTATTTCCTATTACGGTGTTGATACTCCTTTGAAGCAAGCGGCGAATATCTCAGTTGAAGATGGGCGTACCTTGGCTATATCAGTATGGGAAAAGCCAATGGTGCCTGTTATCGAGAAGGCAATTCTGGCTGCGAATTTGGGGCTGAACCCTTCTACATCAGGTGATTTGATTCGAGTACCTATGCCAGCGTTAACTGAAGAAACACGTAGAGATATGGTGAAGCTTGCAAAGTCTGAAGCTGAAGGAGCTAGAGTCTCTATTCGTAATATTCGTCGAGATGCTAACTCTGATATTAAAGATTTGCTGAAAGAGAAAGAGATTTCAGAAGATGATGAAAAGCGAGCTTCTGACGGTATACAAAAGTTGACGGATAAATTTGTTGCACAAGTTGAGAGTCTTCTGTCAGGTAAAGAGTCTGACTTGATGGAGGTTTAGTCTCTTTTTGTAGTGCGAAAGCTGGGCTGTTCATCGCCCTGGTTTTCGTTGTCTGCAGTTAGACTGTTTCAAATTGACAGATTATTAATATAAGCAAGCATATTACTTGTCGATATAAATGGGAAATAAGTTGAGCTCTATCATTCCTTTGGCTTCAGATAATAAGCCAAAACACATAGCCATTATTATGGATGGCAACAATCGTTGGGCTAAGCAGAGAGGGCAGCTCGGCGTTTCAGGGCATAAAGCAGGTGTAGATGCGGTCCGGGATGTTGTGAAGGTGAGTGCTGAGCAGGGCATTGAGGCACTTACTTTATTTGCGTTTAGTAGCGAAAATTGGCGTCGGCCTGAGGAAGAAGTGAGTGCGTTGATGAAGCTTTTTCTTTTTGCCTTGCAGCGTGAAGTTAAAAAGCTTCACAAGAATAATATACAGCTAAGGATCATTGGAGATCGCTCTGCGTTTAGTCAGGTGCTGCAAGACCATATGCGGCAAGCTGAGCAGCTAACCGGCGAAAATACAGGTTTAAAGTTAGTGATAGCTGCAAACTACGGTGGTCAGTGGGATCTAGTTCAATCGACCAAGGCTATCTGTGAAAAAGTTCAATCTGGAGAGGTTTCGATCGACCAGATTGATGAGAAAATAATCCAATCTCATATTAACTTGGCTGATTTACCTGTGCCAGATTTGATGATTCGTACAGCCGGCGAAAAGCGAATAAGCAACTTTATGCTTTGGCAGTTAGCCTACGCCGAACTCTATTTCTCAGATTTGTACTGGCCCGATTTCAAAGCGGAGCAAATGTTAGAGGCGATTGCTGCATACGGACTTCGTAAACGACGTTTTGGGCAAACTGATGATCAATTAGATGCGACAGTCTAACGTGTTGTGCTACCAGCTTTTTAACCTTAGGAATATACGTGCTTAAACAACGGTTTATTACTGCTTTGATTCTCGCACCATTATTATTATGTGGTGTGTTTTTTCTCGAACCAACTTACTTTTCATGGTTTATAGGTCTGATAGTTGCACTCGCGGCATGGGAGTGGGCGAACTTATCCTCTTTGACTTCACAGCTTGCGCGCGTTGCCTATGCGGGCGTGATCGCGCTACTTATACTGGTATTAAGTCAAATGGATCTCCAGTGGGTGCTTTCTGTTTCAGTTATGTGGTGGGTAATTGCTACCTTATTTGTTTTGTCCTTTCCTGATACTTCAAACTATTGGAGTCGAACTTCAGTTAGGTGTTTGATCGGTATATTTACCTTGCTCCCTATGTGGAAGGCTTTGGTATTTGTTCGTACGGCAACCTTTGCACCTATACCAGAGCTAAGCCCGTTATGGATAATTTCTTATATGTTCTTGCTTGTTTGGGCAGCCGATACCGGGGCGTACTTTGCTGGTAAGGCTTGGGGGCGCGCTAAACTAGCACCTAGAGTGTCTCCTGGGAAGTCTTGGGCCGGCGCTTGGGGCGGGGTTGTTGCGACGATAGTTTTAAGTGTCATCGCTTCTACTTCACTGAATCTAGAGTCTGCTCAAGTTCTGGTTCTTGCAATCATTACTCTTCTGACAGCGGCAATTTCTATTATAGGAGATTTGACCGAAAGCATGTTTAAGCGTCAACGAGGAATCAAAGATAGTAGTAACTTATTACCTGGTCACGGCGGGGTGCTAGATAGAATTGATAGTTTAGTCGCGGCAATTCCTGTGTTTGTGTTTCTACTTTTATCTGTTGGTTGGATAGTTTAGCCTGTGTTGTTGACCTCTAATGAATGTTCTGTCGAGCAAGTTTGCATATTGGGTGCGACCGGTTCAATAGGGCTGAATACTCTCGACGTGATAGGGCAGCACCCTGAGCGTTATAGCGTGTTCGCTCTTACTGCGTTTGCTAGTGAAAAATCGTTATTTTCTTTGTGTAAAAAATACCTTCCCGCTTTTGCTGTCATGGTAGACGCCGATGCAGCTGAGAAACTTGAGCGTAAGATTAAGAGTGAGAATCTAGATATAACAGTCTTGTCAGGAGCAGAGTCATTGATTACGGTGTCGGCTCATGAGCGTGTCGACATCGTGATGGCCGCTATTGTAGGAGGTGCAGGGTTACGAGCAAATTTGGCTGCGGCCGAAGCTGGGAAAAAAATATTGCTTGCCAATAAAGAGTCGCTGGTCATGTCTGGTCAGCTATTTATGAATAAAGTAACAGAAAATTCTGCGACTCTATTGCCGATTGACAGCGAACACAATGCTATATTTCAGTGTTTGAGTGATGAATACCGGTGTGGAAGTAATCTAGGTCGTGATATTACGCGCGTTCTTCTAACTGCGTCCGGCGGGCCTTTCCGTTCATGGTCCTATGAGCAAATGAAGTCAGTGACGCCAGAGCAGGCTTGTGCGCATCCAAACTGGAACATGGGGCAGAAAATCTCTGTAGATTCAGCTTCTTTGATGAACAAAGGCTTAGAGTTGATAGAAGCGTGTTGGCTATTTAATTTAGAGCCAGACAAAGTTGAAGTTCATGTCCACCCAGAAAGTATTGTTCACTCAATGGTTGAATATATCGATGGTTCTGTGATTTCCCAAATGGGGAACCCCGATATGAGGACCCCCATTGCATACGGACTGGCGTGGCCAGAAAGAATTAGCTCAGGTGTCGACTCATTGGACCTTTTTAAAGTAGGGCGGCTTAATTTCGAGCAGCCAGACCTTGAACGCTTCCCATGCCTACGGCTTGCACAAGAAGCATTCAGTGCAGGAGGAACTTCATGCGCCATATTGAATGCTGCCAATGAATGCGCCGTAGAGTCCTTTCTAAAAGGTAATATCGCGTTTACTTCCATTCCTGATATTATTAGCGGAGTTTTGGGCTCGATGCCATTCTCGTCAGCAGATACGATCGAAACAATTTTGTCTGCTGATTCTGATGCTCGCCTTATTGCTGACGAAATTATTCAAAAAGAACTAGGTAAATGAAGAACGTGGACTCTGAATGGCCGTATTAGAATCAATCTTATCCCTAATATTGACGTTAGGTATTCTTGTTACCATTCACGAGTTTGGTCATTATTGGGTCGCTAAACGTTGCGGTGTGGGCGTTCTCAAATTTTCAGTCGGTTTTGGTAAGTCACTTTACTCTTGGAAAAATAAAGACGGCACTGAGTTTGTCATTGCCTGGATTCCTCTAGGCGGCTACGTAAAAATGATTGACGAGCGAGAGGGGCCAATAGACGACGCTATGAAGCCTTTCGCTTTTAACCTCAAACCTGTCTCTCAGCGAATTGCAATCGCATCCGCTGGCCCCATTGCAAACTTTCTTTTCGCAATCTTTGCTTATTGGCTGATGTTCCTATCGGGTTTTAATGTCTTGATCCCAACGGTAGGTTCGGTGGACGAAAATTCAGCTGTGCAAAAAGCGGGAATAGAGGCAGGATATGAAATTGTCTCAGTAGATGGTCGAGAAACGCCGGGTTGGCGTGCTGTTAATATGGAACTCATAAACAGGGTTGGAGATTCTGGCTCAATCGAGATAGCAGCAACTATTGCCCCCGGCCTTGAGCCAAAGAAATTTTCGGTTGATATTCATCAGTGGATGCTCGGACAAAAACCTTCGAGTCTATTGTCTGATCTGGGTCTACATGTAAAACGACCTGAAATCGAAGCACGAATTGGCATGGTGCTCGCGAATAAACCCGCAGAGCGTGCCGGAATGAAAAAGGATGACCATGTTTTTCGCGTAGATGGTAAGCAAGTCGAGAGCTGGGGTGAATTCGCAAACATTATTCACAAGTCTGCCGGTCAAGAAATACATGTAGATGTCTATCGTCAAGTAAACGATTCTGGCGAGCAAATCGTTCGTTTGAATATGACGCCCGAGATCCACATTAAAGACGACGGTGTTTCTGAAGGTAGGGTCGGGATTGGGGCTAGTGCATTTTCTTATCCTGAAGACATGATTCGTAATGTAGATTACGGTCCCGTAGATTCTGTGTATTATGCCGCTGGGCAGGTATGGGCCGATACAAAAATGACCTTGAACGCGATCAAAAAAATGGTCTTGGGTTTAATTTCTCTCGATAATCTAAGTGGCCCAATTACGATAGCTCAAGTTGCGAATGAATCTATTCGATCTGGTTCAGAGGCATTTCTTCGTTTTCTCGCATTGCTGAGTGTGAGCTTAGGTGTTCTCAATTTGCTTCCGATTCCGGTATTGGATGGCGGACATATTTTTTATTATTTGATAGAAGCCATTCGAGGTAAGCCTGTTTCGGAAAAGTGGCAGCTTGCTGGGTTAAAAGTGGGTATTTCTTTTATTTTAGTCTTGATGTCATTGGCTTTTTACAATGATGTGATGCGTTTACAGTAATGAAGTTTCGGGAGTTCTATTTGTTAGTGTCAAAGCGGTTTAAGCTTCTCACGTTGTTGTGTTGTGTTTTGTCTATTATTTTCTCAAGCGAACTTATAGCTGCCGACTCGGAGTTTAATGTATCTGATATTCGTGTCGACGGTTTGAAGCGCGTTTCGGCGGGTACAGTATTTAGTGCATTCTCGATTAGTGTCGGAGAGACTATCAGTGAAAAACATTTGGTTGATGCGACTAAGTCTTTGTTTAGAACTGGTCTATTCACAGACCTTAGAATTGTAAGAGAAGATCGTGATTTAATTATTCAAGTCGAAGAGCGGCCTGCAATAAGTAAGATTGAAATAGAAGGGAATAGAGATATTTCTGAAGATGATTTGCTGGAAGGTTTAAAGTCTGCCGGAATGTCAGAAGGTAAGGTGTTCAAACGCGTCACACTTGAGCGCTTAGAGCTAGAAATACTGAGGTCTTATGTTACACAGGGGCGTTATTCAGCGTCAGTTGAAGCTGAGATTGAAGAATTGCCCCGTAATAGAGTTGCGATAAAACTGAAGATTAACGAAGGTGAAGTTGCATCAATCCTACATATTAATATTGTGGGAAATAAGGTGTTTTCCGATGCTGAAATTATTGACTTAATGGAGCTAAAAATGCCATCCATTTGGTCGACTTTTTCTAGTGATGACAAATATTCAAAAGAAAAGTTAAGTGGAGATATTGAAAGAATTAGGTCCCACTATTTAGATAGTGGCTATATCAAGTTTGCCGTCGAATCTACTCAGGTATCTATTTCTCCGCATAAAGAAGATGTTTTTATCACGATTAATTTATCAGAAGGTCCTCTTTTTACCGTGCGGGATGTTGAGCTAAAAGGAGAACTAATTCTTGAAGAGCAAGAGTTAGAGGAATTCATTTTGGTAAAACCAGGGGATGTATTTTCAAGAAAAAAACTGACGCGTACTTCAAATATCATCTCTCGCTTGCTAGGTTCTGAAGGTTATACCTATGCAAATGTTAATGCTATTCCCGAGACGCACGACGACAATACCGCCTCTATTACTTTTTTCGTAGATCCAGGAAAGCGTAATTACGTTCGACGTATTAACTTTAAAGGAAACACCAATACGAGAGATGAAGTCTTACGGCAAGAAATGATACAAATGGAAGGTGCGTCGGCATCAACCGATCTTATCGAGGGTTCGAAGGTTAAGCTTGAGCGTTTGGGCTTTTTTAGTTCAGTAAAAATCGATACACCATCGGTACCGGGTACCACTGATCAAATTGACGTTAATTATACGGTCGAAGAACAATCGTCAGGTAATTTATCAGCAAGTTTGGGTTTTTCTCAAGGTAGCGGATTTACATTAGGTTTAAGTGTTTCTGAGAATAATTTCTTTGGATCAGGTAAGCGTGTGTCGTTTGGTGTGAATACAAATAGCTCCGTTAAATCGGCTAACTTTTCGTATTTAGATCCTTATTTTACAGTGGATGGTGTGAGCCGAGGTTTTAGTCTGTTCGCGCGAAAGTCTGACTTCGACGAAGATGGTCGTTCTGATTATGTAATCGACGAAACCGGCGGCTCGTTGACCTTTGGTTATCCGGTAAATAACATCACACGCTTACAATTTATATTTGGCTACACACATACTAAGTTATCCGTTGGTACAGATAGGTCTGTAGAGGTTGACCGATTTGTTGAAGAAAATGGCGAGGTCTATGATACCTATTCATTCACGACTAGTTGGTCAAGAAGCACGTTGAATAGAGGACAATTTCCAACCAAAGGTTGGGGGCAGAATCTTTCGTTAAGACTGGCTGCACCGTTCAGTGACTTGTCGTATTACAAATTAAATTATCGCTCAAATTATTACTTTCCAGTCGATTCTGACCATGACTTTGTATTTAGGGTGAGGAATAAGCTAGGTTGGGGTGATGGCTATGGTGATTCAGACGCACTGCCTTTTTATGAGCATTACTTTACCGGTGGGATCACATCAGTTCGCGGTTTTGAGCGAAATACCCTGGGTTGGCAAACAACATCTTTAACGAAGGGAGATCTGGCGTCTGATCCGTTTGGGGGGGATTCTTTGGTTGAGAATAGCTTCGAGCTAATAATGCCTTTGCCTTTTATTAAAGACCAGCGCTCGCTTAGGTTGTCTTATTTTGTAGACAGCGGAATGGTTTTTTATTCAGACAGTAGGCTTGATTTCGACTACCGAGAAATTAGATGGTCGACAGGTCTTAGCTTGCAATGGATTACCTTTATCGGCCCGCTTGGGTTTAGTTTTGGTAAAGCTATTAATGATATTCCAAGTGATGATACTCAGTTTTTCCAGTTTTCACTTGGCCAACCTTTTTAACAATTGAGTTAAATTTACATAGATCCACCTTTTCTAAGGAGATAAGAAATGAAATTACTAGGTATTACCGCAATAGTAGCCCTTATGACTCTTGCTAGCGCCGCAAGTGCCGAGATTAAAATTGGAATAATTGATATGAGAACAGCGCTATTCTCGTCGAGTTCTGCCAAAGACTTTACCGACAAAATGGTAAGTCGCTACAAACAGCAAGACCTAGAGGTAAGGGCCATAGGCGAAGAAGGGCAGAAAATGGAGCTTCGGTTGAAGAATGACTCAGCCATCATGAGCGACAGTGAGAGAAACAAGCTTGGGTCAGATCTCGAAGCGAAGATTCAGGAATACAAGTACCTAAAAGGGAAGTTAGATAAGCAATTAGCTGACGAGCGTCAAACCTTTCTTGCAGACTCGACACCAAGGTTGAACAAAGTAATTAACGAGGTCGTAGAGGAAGAAAAGTTGGATTTGGTTATGCCTAGTGAGGCGGTACTCAGGGCTAATGACACAATGGATTATACGCAAAAAGTAGTTGATCGATTGAATAAACTGAAATAGATACTCTAAATAGCGATTCAGGCCTAGTAGCGATGAGCAAACAGACGTTCAGTTTAAAGGAATTAGCCTCCCGTTTTGACTTCGAAATAAAGGGTGACTCTGCTATAGAAGTATCGGGTCTCGCTACGCTGCAATCGGCAGATGGTTCGCAGCTTAGTTTTCTTGCGAACCCTGCCTATGAGAAATACCTTGAGGGCACGCACGCTGCTGCAGTTATTCTTAGCCCTAGCGTTTACGAGAAAATTTCTTCGCAAGAGCAACAATACACGGTTTTAGTTCATTCTAATCCGTATTTGGCTTACGCGAAATTGAGCCGATTGTGGGAAGCTAAAGTTAGTGAAATCGTTAATGGTGATAACGTACATGGTACCGCTACGGTACATGAGTCTGCGGTGGTGTCTGATAGCGCGATAATATCTGCCGGGGCCATCATTCAGTCTGGCGTGAAGATTGGCGACAATTCAGTCATTGGTGCAAACTGTGTCATCGGCGAAGACTCGATTATTGGCAACAATACCTTATTGCATGCAAATGTAACCTTATATCACGGTATTACCTTGGGGAGTGACTGCATTATCCACTCTGGCGCGGTACTAGGTTCAGACGGTTTTGGGTTTGCGCCATCAGAAGGAGCTTGGGAAAAAATTGCTCAACTTGGTGGTGTTATTGTTGAAGACGATGTTGAGATTGGTGCCAATACGGCCATTGATCGAGGTGCTTTGGACAATACTGTTATTGAACAAGGTGTGAAACTCGATAATCAAATTCAAATTGCCCACAATGTGCGCGTTGGTAAAAATACCGCGATGGCTGCATGTTGTGCAGTCGCTGGTAGTACGACCATCGGACAAAACTGTGTTATTGGTGGGGCGAGTGGCATTGCTGGGCACTTGACGATCGTGGACAACGTACATATAACCGCGATGACAATGGTGATAAAAAACCTGACGACACCAGGTGTTTATTCCTCAGGAACAGGTGTGCAGCCAAATGACAAATGGCGTAAGAGTATAGCGCGCCTGCGTCAGTTGGATAAAATGGCAAAAAGACTTTCTGCCCTGGAAAAAATCGCTAAGAATTAGCAAAAATTATTGGTCAATCGAATTATGAAAATGGATATCAATGAAATCCAGACATTTCTTCCGCATCGCTACCCTTTCTTAATGGTAGATCGTGTATTGGAAGTGGAATCGGGAAAGCGAATTAGAGGCTTTAAGAATATTTCTTATAATGAAAACTACTTCACTGGTCACTTTCCCGATGCGCCTATTATGCCGGGTGTTTTCATACTTGAAGCGTTAGCTCAAATTTCTGGAATACTGGGGTTTGTGACAACAGATAAAAAGCCTTGTGACAATTTGATTCATTATTTTGCAGGGTCAAACAAAGTCAGGTTTAAAAAGCCGGTTGTTCCTGGTGATCAGCTAGTCTTGGAGTCTCATCTGGTAAAGGCTAAACAAGGTATTTGGAAATTTAACTGCGTTGCCTACGTAGATGATGAAGTTGTCTGCGAAGCGGAAGTAATGACGGCAGAACGAGAGAGATAATGGATATAAAAGACAATGACCCTGTATCATCTTCTAGTAGTAGTTTAATACATGAAACGGCGACTATTCACCCTCAGGCGATAGTCGAGCCCGGGGCGAAAATTTCCGCGAATGTAGAGGTCGGTCCATGGTCATTTATTGGTAGTGATGTGGAAATAGGTGAGGGCACAAAAATCATGTCTCACGTTGTGCTTAAAGGTCCAAGTAAAATTGGTAAGCATAATACTATTTTTCAATTCTCAAGTGTCGGTGAGGACTGCCAAGATAAAAAATACGCAGGTGAGCTGACTCATCTTGAAATCGGAGACCACAATACGATTCGAGAAGGTTGCACCATTCATCGAGGCACGATTCAGGATAACTCGATAACGAAAATCGGAAATAACAATCTATTCATGGCATATGTGCATGTCGCTCATGACTGTGTTATCGGCAATGATTGTATTTTTGCGAACAATGCGACCTTGGCGGGGCATGTGCATGTGGCTGATAATGCGATTTTGGGTGGAGGGTCAATGGTCCATCAGTTCTGTAAAGTCGGCGTACATAGCATGAGTGCTGGTGGCAGTATTATATTAAGAGATGTACCTGCTTTTGTTATGGCTAGTGGGCAGTCAGCATCTGTTCACGGATTAAATACCGAAGGGCTTAAGCGTCGAGGATTTAGTCCAGAGCAGCTAGCGGAGCTGAAACGCGCCTATAAAGTAATATACCGAAAGGGCTTAAACCTGAAGGATGCTTTGGTCCAGCTAGATAACGATTTTGATAAGTCTGACATTGTTTCGACATTCGTCGATAGCATCAAAAATTCAAATCGCGGCATTATTCGATAGATATCTTCCATGAATAGAACAAGCAGCGAAGAAGTAGCCACAGAAAGTGAAGTGATTTCGAAAAGAGAAATTACTGTCGGTATGGTCGCAGGAGAAGCGTCTGGCGATATCTTAGGGGCAGGGCTAATTCACGCGATCAAAAAACTGTACCCCAATGCTCGTTTTGAAGGAATCGGCGGCCCGCTAATGCTTGAGCAAGGTTTTAAAAGCCAGGTTGCGATGGAGCGTTTATCCGTAATGGGGTTGATAGAGGTTCTGGGTAGACTATTTGAATTAATTGGTATTCGTCGTCGAATTAAAAAGTATTTCCTCCGCAACCGACCTGATGTATTTATTGGGATCGATGCGCCTGATTTTAACTTGGGCTTAGAGCTCTCCTTAAGAAAAAAAGGAATAAAAACAGGGCACTATGTTAGCCCTTCAGTTTGGGCATGGCGTCAGAAACGTGTATTCAAAATTGCCAAAGCTGTCGATCTAATGTTGACCTTATTTCCGTTTGAGGCGAAATTTTATAAATCGCATAAAATTGCGGTAAAGTTTGTTGGCCACCCTTTGGCTGACTCTATTCCTGTTAATTCTAGTCAGTCTGACGCTCGAGAGCTCTTGGGTATCGAGTCTGATAAAAAAATTGTGGCTTTACTACCAGGTAGTAGAACTGGAGAAATTGCCTATATCGGTGAGAGCTTTATAAATACGGCTCGTTGGTTGTTTGAGCGCGACTCAAGTCTTTCTTTTTTGCTTCCCTATGTTAATGAGCCTCGGAAAATTCAGATAGAGGAAATAATCAGTCGCTGTGGTCAAGGTTTACCCATAACGCTGGTAGAGGGTAAGTCAAGGCATGTCATGGCGGCCAGTGACGTGGTTATTTTGGCTTCAGGTACCGCCACACTCGAAGCAATGTTACTAAAGCGGCCAATGGTTGTTGCCTATCGTGTATCGAATTTTACTCACTTTTTGATGAAGAGATTATTAAAGGCGCCTTTCATATCTCTGCCAAACTTATTGGCCGGAAAAGAGTTAGTTCCAGAGATGCTTCAAGAAAAAGCACAGCCCGAACTGATTGGTCGACATGTGCTAGATCGACTAGACACCGGCAAGGCAAACGAAACAGAGTCTCGTTTTCGTGAACTTCACCACCAATTGAAGCGTAATGCGAGTGAACAAGCCGCTGAGGCGGTGTCTGAATTGCTCGAAGGGACCATCTCAGATAATTCAGAGGTATAGCAATGTTCGATGAACCTTTTATTTGTAGTTATACGGGAGCACTACTTGCCGGAGTGGATGAAGTTGGTCGTGGCCCGCTTGCCGGCCCTGTTGTAGCGGCAGCGGTGATATTAGACCCTAATAAACCAATAGAAGGGTTGGCTGATTCGAAAAAGATCTCTGAGAAAAAGCGTGAAATTTTATTCGATGAAATTACTAAAAAAGCACTTTCCTATTCGATTAGTGAATCTTCAGTTTTAGAAATTGATGAACTAAATATACTCCATGCCTCTATGTTAGCGATGAAACGCGCTGTAGACACATTACCTGTTACGCCCGAATACTTGCTGGTCGATGGGAATCGTTGTCCGCAGGTCACAATGCCAGCCGAAGCGGTTGTTAAAGGAGATGACCGGGTTGCATGTATTAGCGCGGCCTCAATATTGGCTAAAGTCTATCGTGATAGACTCATGGTAGAACTTGATAAGCAGTTTCCTGGGTATGGTCTCGCGAAACACAAAGGATACCCCACAAAAGCGCATGTTGAGGCACTCAAGAACCTAGGTGTAAATGAACTCTATCGTCGATCTTTCAAGCCTGTCTCATCTCTTATTTGACCAAATTCGTAAACATTTCGCATTCTTTCGTTTATTCATTTTAGTAGCGCCAATATAGCTAAGTCTCAAAATTCGTGTGAATAGCTTCACTGAATTGTTGCGCTCTATTTCACAAAATTTCACCAACGTCATTTTATTGACGCAAAATTAGATAAAACCACAAACCATTTCCGTCAAAATAGCCCTCTCTGGACTACTATTTCCTCATATTAGAAAACATGTTAATTGGGGAATACAGATGTACAATTCTGCGGTAATAAACACACACACAAGTCGTAGCTTTCGAACTTTAAAGAGTATCGCGTTTTGTAGTTTGACGAGCTTACTGGTAGCGTGCGGCGGTAGCGGAAGTGTTGAAGAGGCGGCTAAGTCTCTTTCTGGTAGTACTGATAACTCGACGACTCTATCAGGGAGCGCGATTAAGGGCGCAATCGAAAACGGAATCGTACAAGCCTATTTGATTGACTCTAACGACGGAGAGATGAGTAGAAATAGTCAAGTTTTAGCAGGACCTGTTAGAACAGATCGTCATGGAAATTATCAGCTTAGTATTGATGGAGAGTATAGCGATCGATCGGTACTGGTTGAGCTTACTGCCGACGCCAATACTAGAATGACCTGCGATGTTACTGATGGCTGCGGAACAAACGACTCAGGCGCTGTTATTTCGTATGGAGAGCAGTTCTCTCTGAACTCTGACTTTGTATTGTCTGGAATGATTACTGGGGTAGATACAGGTGATACATTAGATGTTCATCTAAGTCCCTTGACTCACATGGCGGTAGCGTACGCACAGTCTTCGACTGGCGGAATGACAAAATCAAATATTACAGATGCGATTAGCCATATCGAAGACTTACTGGAGCTCGATTCTGGCGCAATGTCATTAGCGCCGGCAGATATTACTAATCTAGAGAAATATGTCAGTCTAACTAAATCAGAAATAGAGATGGGGGTTGTGTCAGCTGCTTTTCTTAGCTTGGTTAACTCTGACGATTGGGAATCGATTGCAGATGTATTGGAATATGTAACCGAAAAAATCGAAGCGTCTGGTCGATTGAGTAGCGTGAACCAAGATGCGGACCCTGAGGTCGCACTCGATGATCTCTTTTCTCATGCTAGTGACATTATCGAAGATATCGTTACGTCTGACCCCACAAGTACTTTTTCTCAGCAGTTAAATCAAGTTAGTGTCGAAACGGCTGCTTCGTTGCAAGATATCGAAAATGACGTGGAGGGCGTTAGCGCTGTTGAGATAGTGAGCCAGCCAAGTGGACAGATTGTAGATGAGGGCGAGCAAGTAACATTGTCTGTGAGCGCGACGGGCGGTGGTACTATTGCTTATCAGTGGAGAAAAGATGGTAGCTTTATTGCTGGAGAAACAGATAGCACACTTTCTTTCAGTTCAGCGGAACTTGAAGATGATGGAGTTTACGATGTGATCGTGAGCAATAGTGTGGGCGATGTTACCTCTCTTGTTGCGTTGTTAAGTGTCAACCAAGTGATTGTCACGGCTCCTGTGGAGATTGCATCTCAGCCAGTAAGTTTAGACGTTGACGAGGGTGATAATGCGACCTTCAGTGTTAGCGCGATTGGCGGTGGTACGATTAGTTTTCAGTGGCGTAAAGATGGCGTGGCAATAGCGGGTGAAACTGATAATTCGTTAACCTTAAGTGAAGCAACTGTTGCAGATTCAGGTAGTTACGATGTTGTTGTGACCAACTCTATTGGTGAGGTGATTTCATCTTCTGCATCTTTAGGCGTGACAGAAACTGCCGCTACACTGACATATAATATTTCTTGGGATATTCCTGAGGAGCGCGAAGATGGTAGTGATCTAGATTTATCCGATATAGATGGTTACATAATAGTGTACGGTACTGATGCTTCAAACTTAGACTCTTCGATTATAGTAGAAGGTGCAAGTGTCAATAGTACTCAAATCGCAGAACTAGAAAGCGGTACTTACTTCTTTTCAATCGCTACAGTAGATAGCGATGGAATGGTTAGTCAATATACTGCAAACGTTCAGGGCGCAATCTAAGGTTAGATAAATCTACATTGAGCTTGTGTTTCTCTGGTGATGTGGGTCATTATCGGTACCAAATAATGACCCGGAGAAAACGGTGCTTGAAGAATCTTTTACGAGTTTAATTAACGAGCTGAAACTAGCAAGCGATAAGAGAGACTGGGATCAGCTTTCGGTCATAGACAAAAAAATAAAAACTGAAATTAAACTGTCTATTGATTCTGCGAAGTCAGAAAAACAAAAGTCTCACTTGGCCATGTTATTGAAGCGTGTTCAAAAAATATATGATCTGCTAATAGCTGGCAGTGAAAACCACAGAGACGAGATATCAGCGGAGCTTTCTAAGCTCACCAAAGACCAAAAAGCTGTGAATATATACCTAGATTCGTCTAGTTATTCAGGTTAGCCCGTTATTCCTCATTATTTCAATTCAGTAACTTAGTTCAAAAAGTGACAATTTTTTGAACAATTTAGGCTTGTGACGCGAATTTGATGTTTTTTGCGCCACTTAATTGACTATTTTTCGTTTACATACTTTAATTACACTTACTTATAACGTTAACAAATTGGTTCATCTAGTCTTGTTTACATCCATTTCTCTAGCATGTGTAGATCTGCTAAAACAATAATAAGGTTTGTTTTATGGCGCAGGATATGAAGGTATTGGTTATGCATGATAACCAGGCAGTCCTCCATAATATTTCGATCATTCTGGCTTTCTTAGGCGAAGAAGTAATTAGTACTTCAGTAGAGGATTGGAAGTTAACTGTCGAGAATCAGGATGAAGAATTTTCTCAAATAGGTGTTGTATTTATTGGTGCTGATGAATCTCCAATAGAAAGTATTGTTACTGATATACATACAATGGATGAGAGTATGCCAGTCCTTGCGATTGGTGAGGTGTCGTTAGACGGTCTTGATGATATTTTAAGACGAACCGTTGTGGCACAACTGGAACTACCTCCAAATTATAATAAAATGGTCGATAGTCTGTATCGAGCACAAGTATTCAGAGATCAATATTCGGCACAATCCGGGAGAGGAAAGCAGCGACAGGTAGAGCTTTTTAGAAGTTTAGTCGGTACCAGTCGGCGCGTTCAGGATGTGCGAGAGCTTATGTCTCAGGTTGCTGACAAAGATGTTAGTGTCTTGATTACAGGCGAGTCAGGGACTGGTAAAGAGGTCGTTGCCAGAAATTTGCACTATAACTCCCAAAGAAGAAATAAGCCTTTTGTACCTGTTAATTGCGGTGCTATCCCTGCTGAGTTACTAGAAAGCGAATTATTTGGTCACGAAAAAGGCGCGTTTACGGGCGCAATTACAGCACGCTCTGGTCGATTTGAACTGGCGGAGGGGGGGACGTTGTTTTTAGACGAAATTGGCGATATGCCCCTCAGTATGCAGGTTAAGATTTTGCGAGTTTTACAAGAGCGCAACTTCGAGCGTGTAGGCGGTAGTAAAACGATAGCAACCGATGTAAGAGTTATTGCAGCAACGCACAAAAATTTAGAGAATATGATCGAAACGGGTGAGTTTCGAGAGGACTTATACTACCGTTTAAATGTATTTCCAATCGAAATGCCAGCACTTAGAGATAGAGTAGAGGACATTCCCTTGCTTTTGAACGAGCTGATATCTCGAATGGAAACCGAAAAGCGTGGATCAATTCGATTCAATTCTGCTGCTATCTTGAGTTTATGCCGTCACGAGTGGCCAGGAAATATCAGGGAGCTCGCAAATCTGATAGAGCGCTTAGGGATTATGCACCCTTACGACGTAGTAGGAGTGAAGGAGCTGCCTCAGAAATATCGTCATGTTGAAGAGTCAGATAAAGATCTAACGGAAAATGAGCAGGCGCTTCAGGTCGCACCTGGTTTGGGAAACCTAGACTCACCAGCGCTACTGCCTGTTAATGGTATTGATCTAAAGGACTATCTTGGAAACTTAGAGAAAAACCTAATCAAACAGGCGCTAGATGAATCATCAGGAGTAGTCGCAAGAGCTGCTGAAAAGTTGCGTATTCGTCGAACTACACTTGTAGAGAAGGTTCGTAAGTACGGATTGAACGATTAACTGACTTCGTCAAAAAAATGCCTCTTATATTGAAATGACTTTTGGTTAAGCGCCATAAGTCATTTTTTTGTCTTTGCTGATCAAGTACTCCTATATTAAATTACAGATAACTACTTGTTTAATAAGTTATTAATCGAGTTGGCTTAGAATCTGCTCTATCTCACTCTAGAATAATCTATTTTAGTAGCAATCAGAGACGGGGCAATTCAATGGGTCGGCAAAATAAAACATCTTGGTTAGACGAACCCGCATTTATTTCGGCCGGGGCCTCAAGTGGTTTGGTCTCTCGAGTAGATTTGGATGCCGTGACGAATAAGCATAACAAAGGAATGAATGCTGTTCACTCCTTGTTTAATGTTGGTGTTAGCGATCTAAATGAGTCTGGTGACTCAGCGCCTGTTGAAGAAGCCTTATCGTTATTTGATCAGCTATCTTCTCAGCTCACGTCTTCATATCGAAATTTAGAAAATAGAGTTAGCCAGCTAAAGACCGAATTGTCAGAAGAAGAAACGCACCGTCAAGAACAGTTTGAAGAAAAAGAAAAGCTCGCAAATCGACTATCTACTTTGTTGGAAATTTTACCCGCCGGTGTGGTATTGCTAGATGAAAATGGCCTGGTGTCAGAGTGTAATCCTGCTGCTATTGATTTGCTTGGGGAGCCTCTAGAAGGTCAAGCCTGGTTGGATGTTATTAAGAGAAGCTTCTCACCTAGGCATGATGACGGTCATGAAGTTTCTCTCAAAGACGGTAGGCGAGTCAGAATTGAAACGCGCTCTATGGCATCTGGTCCTGGTCAGCTCGTGTTGTTGAGTGATTTGACTGAAACCAGGTTGTTGCAAGAGCAGGTTAGTCGGGCTGAGCGTCTAAGCTCACTCGGAAAAATGGTAGCTAGTTTGGCGCATCAAATTCGGACACCGCTTTCAGCTGCAATGCTTTATGCTGGTCACCTATGCCAGTCAAAAATACAAGACTCCATGCGAATTGACTGTGCCGATAAGTTGATGTCTAGGCTTACGCACCTTGAACACCAGATAAGAGACATGCTTATTTTTGCAAAGGGGGATACTCGTCTTGCAGAGTGTCTTTCGGTCACAGAGTTTTTTGAATCTGTCCAAGCAGCATCTGAATCTGTACTCGAAAAATACCAAGTCGATTGTACTTGGGAGATACAGGTCACTAATAAAAATATCATGTGCAATAAAGACGCTTTAGTTGGCGCCTGCTTGAATCTGATTAACAACAGTATCGAAGCGGTGCCTCAAGGCCAAGATCACGACAAAGCTTTTAAGCTACATATCTGTCTGAAAACAAAAGGGTCAAGCAGTGTTCAATTGACTGTTAAAGATAATGGGCCTGGAATTCCTCAAAATATTCGCCAGAAAGTATTCGAACCATTTTATACAACTAAGGCTCAAGGCACCGGTCTAGGATTATCTGTTGTTCAGGCTGTCGCCAAGGCGCACAAAGGAAGCTTCTCAATCCGATCCGGAAAAAATGGTTCGTCCGCTACGGTTTCTATTCCTATCTATGAGTCTGCCGCCACATTGAGCACTCAAGATTGTGAACATTTCGCCAATTCAAATCGCTCAGATATTAAGGAGTAGAGTGTATGTCTGCCAAAGTATTAATTGTAGAAGATGATAAAGAATTGCGTGAAGCATTGTGCACAACTCTACAAATAGCGGGGATGAGCTTTTTAGAAGCTGATTGTGCAGAGTCAGCTCTGCTCCAGCTTGAGAAGCAAAAAGTAGATATTGTCGTTAGCGATGTCAATATGCCGGGAATGGATGGTCATGAGCTTCTCAATATTGTTAAAGAGAAATACCCAACGACGCCGATGATGTTGATTACAGCGTTTGGTCAGATAAAGTTAGCAGTTGAGGCGATGCAGAATGGTGCTTCAGATTATTTAGTAAAGCCCTTTGAACCAAAGGTACTGATTCAGTCCATTATAGCCATTCTTGGTTTGGCGACTCAGAGCTCGCTGAGAATGAGCTCGAGTGAAAAAGTAGGGCCTGTTGCAGAAGATCCGTTCTCAAAGCAATTTTTCAAGGTTGCCGATCGCGTTGCGGGTTCAGAGTCTACCGTAATGATTTCAGGGGAAAGTGGCACTGGTAAAGAGGTGCTAGCTCGCTATATACATGAAAAATCACCAAGAAAAAATAAACCTTTTGTTGCACTTAATTGTGCTGCGATACCAGAAAATATGCTTGAGGCGACTCTGTTTGGTCATGAAAAAGGTGCGTTTACCGGAGCTTACAATAGTTCACCAGGAAAATTTGAACAAGCGAATGGTGGGACGCTGCTATTAGATGAAATAACTGAAATGGATCTTGGTCTACAGGCAAAGCTGTTACGTGTATTGCAAGAACGGGAAGTAGAGCGAGTTGGCGGGCGAAAAGCTATTTCTTTAGATGTTCGAGTATTAGCAACGACTAACAGAGATTTGAAAGAGTACGTGACAGAGGGGAAATTTCGAGAAGATTTATACTATCGGCTGAGTGTATTTCCCATGATGTGGAAACCTCTCAGAGAGCGACCGCTAGATATCTGGCCATTGGCCAATCGCTTACTTAACGAGCATTCCAAAAAGATGAAGCGGGAAGATATGACTTATGGCGAAGGTGTTAGAACCTATCTTTCTCAATACCACTGGCCAGGAAATGTACGTGAGTTGGATAATGCTATTCAGCGATCTCTTATCATGGCTGTTAACGGGGTTGTTGCTGTGTCAGATTTTTGTCTTGATATGTCTCAATCTGCGGATTGGATATTAGAGGATTCACAATCAACTGTTCGTCCTATTCATGTCGAAGCTGCACTTCAATCAAATGATATTAAGAATGCCGGGTTGGGGAAAGATCTAAAAATTCGCGAATATCAAATTATCATCGATACCTTACGACAAGAGAATGGCAAGAAGAAAAATGCAGCGGAAAAATTAGGCATTAGCCCTAGAACATTGAGGTACAAGCTCGCTCAAATGAGAGAGCAAGGCATTGATATCAACGCGGAGTTAGCCGCCTAAGATTTTTTGGCTACATTTATTTTTTGTAGCCATGTTTTGTGAATATTTTGTAGTTGGGGCTTAAGTGGATGCTCCCTGTACTACCTGGTTTCGTCAATCTGCTGATGATTATTTGGAGGGCTATGCCCTCCTTTTTTTGTGTGTGTAAGAAAGTAATCTACTTGTTGGTCTAATTTATGCTTGTTCCTTAGTTAAGTATGGTTTTGCAACAATTTTTTGACGGAGAGTATATATGTCTGGAGTGAACTCGGTTTCGGGTAGGGCAGATATAAATCAAGTATTAGCTGATATGAGAAACTTGCGTTCGCAAGTTCAAAAGCCAGAAGCGCTTCGGCCTGAAGAAGTCCCCGGTCAAATCAAAGGATTGCAAGAGGTCAAAGAGTCGCCCAAGTTTAGTGACTTGTTATCTTCTGCAGTCAACTCGGTAAATGAAACCCAAATGAAGTCTGCAGAGTTATCTAAATCTTATGAGCTTGGTGACCCAGGTGTTAGTTTGTCACAGGTGATGATTCAATCTCAAAAAGCGACGGTCTCGTTTCAAGCTCTAACGCAAGTCAGAAATAAGGTTGTGCAAGCTTACCAAGATATAATGAAGATGCCGGTGTAGTATGATTTTAAATACGGAATTACTAATGAACAAATGCCGCACTAACAAGAGGGCTTGCTAATGGCGATAGCTCCTACAGCGGCAGAGGCAAATTTACCAGCCCCAGTTGCTTTCGATTCAGACGCTGACAGTGTGGGGTCTGAAAGTGACCTGATGACGGGGATCAACCGGCTAGGTGTTTTTCGCCAAATAGGCTTGATGATTGGGCTAGCCGCGAGTGTGGCATTGGGTTTGGCTCTCGTATTGTGGTTACAGGAACCTAACTATCAACCGTTGATGAGTAACCTGAAAGCGGAAGATTATAATGAAGTGACGCGTATTCTTAATCTCAATGACGTTTCTTTCAAAATTGATCATCGAACAGGAATGCTATTGGTCGAGACCTCGAAGGTTCATGAGGTAAGGATGAAACTTGCGGCTTCAGGTATCACTGACGAGCGTAATGTTGGTTATGAAATTCTAGATAAAGAACAGAGTCTGGGTACTAGTCAATTTATGGAGTCTACTCGATTCAAGCGAGGTTTAGAGGGGGAGTTGGCACGTTCAATTGCTAGCTTCAGAAATGTAAGAAACGCCCGTGTGCATTTGGCTATTCCTAAACGTTCTGTTTTTGTCCGAGATAATAGAGAGCCTTCCGCATCAATTTTGATTGAAACTGCGAGTTCACGGCCGGTTTCGAGAGAGCAGGTTGATGCAATCGTAAATTTGGTCGCTGGCAGTGTGCCTGAAATGAGCAGATCTCATGTCACAGTTGTTGATCAGCGAGGTAACTTGCTTTCACAGAATGATCTCTCAGAAGAGGATCGTATCGTGTCGAGGGAGTTTGAATACTCGCGTAAAATGGAAAAAGTTCTCAATGGTCGTATTTCCAGCATTCTTGCTCCCATAATGGGAGGGGAGCGATTTAAGTCAGAAGTAACGGCTGAGGTCGATTTTACTCAAATTGAAGAAACAGAAGAATTCTTCAACCCTGATATGCAAGTCGTTCGAAGTGAACAAACATTAGACGAACAGAGACAAATGCAGGCAGAAGGCGGGGTTCCTGGTGCGCTTGCGAATCAGCCTGCTGCTGCAGGCGTTGCTCCAGAGGTGGCGGCGCAGGGTGAGGAAGGTCAGGGCGGTGTTCCGACCAATATGCGTAAACAGACTACCCGAAATTTTGAAGTTGATAGAACCATTAGCTACACCCGTCATCAGCAAGGGCGATTAAAGCGTTTGACTGTAGCGGTCGCTATCGATGATATACGGACGATTAACCCAGAAAATGGAGAGGTAAGCTTTTCACCATGGAGTGAAAATGAGCTGGAACGTTTAACGCTTCTTGTACGTAACGCTGTTGGCTTTTCAGCCGCTCGAGGAGACAGCGTTAATGTGATCAATACTCCGTTTGCACCGATTTTGGTTGAGCCTTTTGTCGAGCCAGAAATTTGGGAGCAAGAATGGTTCGCAGATGCTATTTGGAAAGGGTTCGCTGGTTTAATGGCTATTATCGTGATCTTCGCCGTTATTCGTCCAACGTTTAAGAACTTGGTGTCTAGTGGGTCGCAAGCAAAAGAGTTTGCTTTGGCGGGTGATGACGATGGTTTGGCGCAGATGGACGCTATGAGTGAAGGCGAAGCAGGAGAGAGAGTGTCATTGAGTGCGTCTGATGAGTTCCTTTTACCTGGGGCATCAGAGGGGTATGATAGGCAGATTAATGCCCTCAAGGGTTTGATCGCTGAAGATCCTGCCAGGGTCGCACAAGTGATTCGTCAATGGATAAATACTGATGAGTGATGATGCAGGTAACAAAAAAAACCCGGAGATAAATCGCGTTGATGCCGCTGCGGTTTTGCTGATGAGTTTGGGGGAGGCTGACGCCGCGCAAATTCTAAAGCATATGGGGCCAAAAGAAGTTCAGCGTGTTGGTTCTTCGATGGCGGCTTTGAAGGATATTTCTCAAGATCAAGTCGAAGCTGTTATGATCGAATTCTTGGAATCTGTTGGAAAACAAACAGGTCTGGGTATCGGTTCGGATGAGTACATTAAGAATATGCTGACAGAGGCCTTGGGTAAAGATAAGGCTGACAGTTTGATTGATCGAATTCTTGTCGGTGGAAATACCACAGGGTTAGATACCTTGAAGTGGATGGATGGCAGGGCAGTAGCTGAGTTGATTCGATACGAACACCCCCAAATTCAGGCCATCGTTTTATCCTATCTCGAACCCGACCAAGCAGCCGAAGTGCTTGGCGTACTTGATGAAAAAGTAAGGCTTGATGTTGTTATGCGTGTTGCATCGTTAGAGAGTATCCAACCACAAGCACTTCAAGAGCTAAACGATATTCTAGAGAAACAATTTTCAGGGAATGCGGCAACTAAAACGACAAAGATGGGCGGTATTAAATGTGCTGCCAACATCATGAACTTTATCGATACCAGTATTGAAGGCGATTTGATGGATAGCATTAAGGAGATTGATGCTGACTTAGGAACTGAGATTGAAGATCTTATGTTTGTATTTGAGAACCTCAAAGATGTAGATGATAAGGGTATTCAAACATTATTACGGGAGGTGTCTTCTGACATCCTCATCATTGCTCTAAAAGGAGCTGACAACGAATTGCAGGAAAAAATATTCAAAAATATGTCAAAGCGAGCGGCAGAATTGTTACGCGATGACCTAGAAGCGAAAGGGCCAGTGAAGATAAGTGAAGTTGAAACTTCTCAGAAAGAAATTTTGACCATTGCTCGTCGACTATCTGACTCTGGCGAAATTTCGTTGGGCGGCTCAGGAGAAGCAATGATTTAGTATGGCAAGTAACAGAAGAATACCGCCAGGAGAGTTGAGCGCATACGAACGATGGGAACTGCCCAATATTGGGGTAAGCGAGAACTCGGTGGGAAGAGCAAAGTCGCAGAAGGTAGAGGAAAAAATTAAACCTCTTACCGCTGACGATATTGAGAAAATTAGGCAGCAAGCATATGACGCTGGGTTTGAAGAAGGCAGACAGGCAGGTGAGATCAAGGGTTATGATGAAGGCTTGATATCTGGAAAAGAAAAAGGTGTAGAAGATGGCGTTCAGCAGGGCTTGGCAGAAGGCCAAGCAAAAATTGAACTACAGTTATCTGAACTTGGCCAGCTGGTCGCGAGTTTAGCTGACCCTTTGGCTAGCCAGCAGGCCATACTGGAGCAAGCTGTTATTAATGTATCGATGGCGATATCTCGGGCCGTGATACATAGAGAGTTAGGGATAGATTCAAGCAGTATCAAAGGTGCCGTTGCCTATATTTTATCTACTATGCCCAAGCTAGAGTCGGGTAGTACTTTTATTGTAAACAGCCGCGATAAAACGATTGTTCAGTCTTTGATCGAGGAGTTGGAGTCAACAATGGAGCTGAAGGTGGATGATGCAATATCGCCTGGGGGCTGTCTCATTGAAACATCAACACAATTGATCGATTACACAGTGGAAAAGCGGTTTCAAAAAACTGTCTATACCACACTATTCTCAGCCTCGAAATCTAGTGGAGGAAGTGTCCCAGTCGAAACATCATCAAGTATAGACGAAATGAGCGACTTTCCGAAAGGAACGCTTGATGAAGCACAATCGGAGCTTGAGTCTTTGAGTCCTGATATTGATGAAGCTCCTGTATCAGATCCAGATTCTGAGGCCACTGATGAGTCCAGCTAGTGCAAATACCGATAACTCAATCGCAAGTCATTTAGCTGCGCTTGCGAATAGTGTACCTGAAAGCGTTATTCCAGAAGTGAGTGGGAGACTGACAAGAATGGTTGGGCTGACGCTTGAGGCGGTTGGCTGTCAGTGTGTGGTAGGAGATAGGTGCTTTATACAAGGTGCTCAAGGTCAAATGATCGAGGCCGAAGTTGTTGGGTTTGAGCAGGAGAAAACCTTTTTAATGCCTTTGACTGTCGCTGATGGTATTAGGCCAGGAGCTCTGGTAACACCCAGTGATAGCGTGAATGAGGTATCAGTTGGTTGGGGTTTATTAGGTCGAGTTCTTGATGGTGCTGGGAATGTACTCGACGCTAAAGGTCCTCTCGAAGTAGATGCTCACGTACCTTTCTCTGGAGAAATTATAAACCCTCTAGCGCGCGCCCCTATTAGAGAGCCATTAGATGTTGGGATCAAAGCTATAAATGGTTTATTAAGTGTTGGTGTCGGACAAAGAATCGGATTGTTTGCCGGAAGTGGTGTTGGAAAGAGTATCTTGTTGGGCATGATGACTCGGTTTACGACGGCGGATATTGTCGTGGTGGGGCTAATTGGAGAGCGTGGTCGAGAAGTTAAAGAGTTTATCGAAGATATACTCGGAGAGGAGGGGCTCAAACGAGCGGTGGTAATTGCCTCTCCTGCTGACGACTCGCCATTGATGCGACTCAGGGCCGCCATGCTAACAACACGAATTGCGGAGTACTTCAGGGATCAAGGCAAGAAAGTACTATTACTAATGGATTCTCTGACGCGATTTGCGCAAGCTCAGCGCGAGATCGCTTTGTCTGTTGGCGAGCCGCCTGCGACCAAAGGTTATCCTCCATCTGTTTTCGCCAAATTACCTCAATTAGTAGAGCGAGCAGGAAACGGTAAGAGCGGGAGTGGATCAGTTACCGCGTTTTACACTGTTTTGACCGAAGGCGACGACCAGCAAGACCCGATAGCTGACGCGGCTCGAGCCATACTGGACGGACATATTGTGTTGTCGAGAGCGTTGGCAGAGGAGGGGCATTACCCTGCAATAGATGTTGAAGCATCGATTAGCCGTGTTATGCCAAATGTAATCTCTGACGATCATCTAAAAAGTGCGCAAATTTTTAAGCAAACTTATGCTAAATATCAGCAAGCACGAGACCTGATAAGTGTGGGGGCCTACGTTTCGGGAGCTGACCCTGAAACGGACTTCGCAATAGAAAGAATTGACCGTATGAAGCATTTCTTGCAGCAAGGTTTGAATGAGAGCGCCAATTCCGCAGTATCAGTTGCTCAGATGTCGAGTACTATTGCGACAGCTAGCAAACCTGAATAGGAGTGGCTCGGTAGATGAAAGAGAAATCCAAAAGACTTAAAGTGGTACTCGACCTTGCCGACAGGAGAGAAAAGCTTGCATTAGATAACCTCGTTAAAAAAAGAACATATCGCGATGAACAAAAGGGTCAGTTAGAGAGCTTGAATCAATATTTAAATCAGTTTATGCAGGGGGCTAAGGAGAGCATTGAAAGTATTCGAAATGTTAGTCAATTAGCGTCTCGACAACAGTTTATGGATCAGATAGGGCAAGCTATCGCCCAGCAAGAAGCTGTCATGGGTGTTGCTCAGACTGAATTTGAACGAGCTTTGGCTATCTGGACGGGGTTTCATCAAAAAACTAAAGGCATGTCTGATTTGATAGGGCGTTATAAGGTTAAAGAAGAGCAAGAGCGTGAGAAAAGAAATGAAAAGCAAATTGAAGATGATTTGACCTCCCGAAGGTTTCATTAATATACCAGCCAGATAATTTCCCGTTACGTCATTTTTTGACTTTAAAGAAGTGGCATTCCCAAAAATACCGACTAAAGTTATTGCAAGTATCCCAATTTAAATCAAAGTTGGATCAAATATGAGCGATGAAAAAATAACACTCGAAGGTGTCGTAAACATTGCGAAGGCCGACGCCCTACATCATGAAATGGAAGATGTACTCACTAAAAAGTCACCAGTGGTTCTTGATGCCTCGGGTTTGCAGCGCATTGATACAGCAGTGTTGCAACTGTTGGTGTCTTTTATTAAGAGCATGTCTTCGGCGAAGTTGGGTGTTAACTGGAGTGGTGTGACAGATGAGCTAATCGCTGCAGCAAAATTGCTAGGATTAGACCAGGAACTCAAATTGGTTCCTGTTGAGGCGTGAACATAGTTAATTCTTGAATTGGTAAAATTATCAGCAAATGGAGAACGTAGATGGCAACAATACTAGCGGTAGATGACTCTGCTTCGATGAGACAAATGGTTTCATTTACCCTTAAAGGTGCCGGCTTTGATGTAATCGAAGCTGCTGATGGTAAACAGGCGTTCGATAAGGCGCAAACTACAGCTGTTGACCTAGTGCTGTCCGATGTGAATATGCCGGTCATGGATGGCATTGAGTTAGTTAAAAATTTGAGAACGCTTCCAGATTATAAATTTACACCCATTTTGATGCTGACGACAGAATCAGCCGGAGATAAAAAATCTCAGGGTAAGAATGCGGGAGCAACGGGTTGGCTTGTTAAGCCTTTTAACCCAGAGCAGCTTCTTGCAACAATTAAAAAGGTGATGGGTTAACCCTAGAATTACATATCAATATATTTAGTTTGTCGTAGATACATCCTTTCAGGATGTTTTGCTGGGCAAAGTAAATCACACAAAGGCAGGCTGTTGCTATGAGTGTCGATCTAAGTCAATTTCATCAGGTTTTTTTTGAAGAAAGTTATGAAGGTTTGGACACAATGGAGTCTGCCCTTCTTAATATGGATGTCGCAAACATTGATTCTGAAGAGATTAATGAGATATTCCGTGCGGCGCACTCTATAAAGGGTGGAAGTGGTACATTTGGTTTCAATGAAATCGCGGATATAA
>ENA-OSET01000845-OSET01000845.1-sediment-metagenome-genome-assembly--contig:-NODE-845-length-33418-cov-4.104976_pt1 | contig 33418 bp, 33 predicted proteins | sample MGYA00237882_ERZ534229 | MGnify/ENA primary metagenome ERZ534229 (study PRJEB26408, sample SAMN06266212) | sediment metagenome | isolation source: Hudson Canyon methane seep mesocosm | place: USA:Hudson... | reverse complement strand
TGAACTAAACCTAAACGATCATAATAGAGTGAACGATATCAATGCCCTCTATCACTTAACACTCCATGGATTTGGCGCAGCATTCTTATTTCGACATATGGTGGAACAAGAATTAGAAAATGGTACTCTGGTAGACCTAAGCGCCACCTTTTTCACACCAAAAATCCCCGTTAACCTGATGTACCATAAGCTAAATTATATGCCTCAAAAAATGCGTTTATTTATCGACTTTTTTAAAGATAAATATCTAGCGAACGTACGAGACACCCAATGCAAATAGATACACAAGGCTTCTCTGAAAAACCATTCAAATTCAACGGAAATGCCTGGGAATACTTTGGTATCTGGGTGGTTAACATCACCCTTACCGTACTTACTGTAGGTATCTATTCAGCCTGGGCTAAAGTTCGAACGCAGCAATATTTTTATGGCAATACCCAGTTAGACCATAGTGCATTCCAGTATTTGGCCACACCAATACAAATACTCAAAGGACGACTTGTCGCAGTATTAGTGTTTGGGTTTTATTATACGTTGAATGCAATAAACCCTTTGTGGGGCTTGTTATTAACCGCACTAATCATGCTGCTAATACCCATAATTATCGTTATGTCGATGTCCTTCAGAATGAGGAACACCGCCTACAGAAACATTACCTTTCGATTTCAAAAAAACTACAAGCAGGCCTACCTAGTTTATGTCGCGCCTGTATTAGTTCTGATAGCGATAATCGTCTCTGCGATACTAATGACAAATAACCTTGAATCACCCTCTGCTGAAAGTGAAACCTCACTGCCATTCAGCATTGCTGCCATGATACTAATCTCACCATTCTTGTATCCATTATGGGAATACCTAAAGACACGATTCTTAGTCACAAACACTCTTTTTGGCACAAGCCCGTTTAACTTTGAAGCCAATGCGATCAATTTCTACAAAGTGTACTTGGCAGCTACGATGCTGCTTATTTTGGTCGTGGCACTTATTTCCGCGTTGCTGGCCAGCCTAGACATGTCTTCTCTGCAAAACACCGACAACTTTTCTGAGGCAATGAGTACGCTCGGAGGATCTGCAGTAATGTTGTCTTCAATCGTCATCGGCGTTTATCTCTGGCTCTTTGCGTATATCCAAACAAAAAAAACCAATATGATATTCAGCAACATATCCCTAAACAACATGCCGCTCGAAAGCCAACTGAGCGTCACTTATATGTTCTTTCTATATATAAGTAATACGGTCGCAATTATAGTTAGTGTAGGCCTTCTTATTCCATGGACCATGATTCGAACCGCAAGATACAGAGCTAACACACTTACATTATTGAGCGACAAAGACCTGAACCATTTTGTCGCTTCGCAGCAAATTGAACAAAATGCCATGGGTGAAGAATTTGGCGACATCTTTGATATTGACATAGGCCTTTAGACAAGACCTCAATTAGGAAACGAAAACGCGATGAAGATTCAAGGCTGGCTATACAGCGATTCTAGCTCGCAGCGCCACGTCGCTATTTTGGAATATTGTACAGATGGAAATATAAAGATTCAGCTCGCAGGCGAGTTTATTCCTAACATTAATTGCACAGTTGAAGAGCTCGAAATTTCTAAACGCATAGGAAATACAGCTAGATTTATTAGCTTACCTAGCCATGCCAAGTTTGAGACCGAACACAACAATGAGGTCGATGCTCTGATTGCAGCAGCGTCGGTCAAAGGGCAAGTTAAACAACACTCTTTCTCTACACTCACACACAGGGTCGAAAGCAGCGCGCTATTCGTCGTCATGATAATGTCGCTTCTCGTCGTATCGAGTTGGCTATTCATACAACATGGAATCCCCTATTTCAGCAATGAAATCGCGGCCGCCCTTCCTGAAGATATAGGAGCACAAATAGGACAAGGCAGCCTAGAAATTCTCGACGAGTCTATCATGCAAACCAGCGAACTACTGCCGACTAGAAAAGCATTGTTGAAGCTGGAGTTTGAACAACTTGTTCCTGACGACTATGGCCGATCAATTACACTTATATTCAGAAAAAGTGACATCGTCGGCGCCAACGCTTTTGCCCTGCCCTCAGATACAGTTTTGTTTACCGATGAACTCGTTCAACTGGCTACTTCAGATGAAGAACTAAAGACAATCATGCTTCATGAAATAGCGCATATCGTTCACCGGCACAGCCTAAGAAGGCTTATTCAACAGTCTGGACTGGCTTTGCTTGTCGTATTGATAACCGGCGATATTTCAACCACCAGCTCTATGATTATCGCACTGCCAGCAATGCTGTTCGAATCTAAGTACTCCCAAGAAATGGAAACCGAAGCTGATTCCTTTGCACTTAACCACTTGACTGAACACCGCATTAATCCGATACACTTTGCTAATATCATGACAAGAATGGAACAAAGTCATGACTCGGTTAACTTAGAAAACGACATATCCACTAACGATTCAAATACAAGAAAATCAATTCAGCACTACTTCTCATCACACCCTGCCACCGAAACGCGCATTCAGCGCTTTAGAGATGCAACGCTGAATTAAAGCTTAGCCGCCCCCCACCGATCAGCTTGCCAAAACAAACCAAACACAACGCCCTGCCCCAGCCTTGAGAATGAAAACATTAACCAGACCTCTAACAGAGAAGGCTCAAAAAACAATACGGCGACTAATGCAATCGGAAAGAAGGCAACCCACTGAGAGATGACACTGGTCTTGAGCACAATATTTACGTCGCCACTACCGAGTAATGCATTCATCATGATCACCCCCATAACATCAATAAAAATAATGCCACCGGTTGCCTGAAGCGGCGTCATTGCGGCCTCGATAGTATCAATATCGTTAGTAAAAAAATGAAGAATCCATTCGGCTGACATCGCGAGCGTAGCACCGATCATCAGCGTCACCACACCACCCACTTTCACTACATCGTAAGCCCACTGTTTGGCCTGAGCTTTATTCTGTTCACCTAGACTTGTTCCGACCAAAGTTGCAGCCGCCATGCCAAAACCGAAGCCAGGCAAAATGCAGAGCATAAGTATGGTAATTAAAATATTGAGCGCCGCAACCTCTGTTACACCTAGCTTTCCAACCATCCAAAACAGACTAGAAATTCCTATTGCAATAAGGAGCTGCTGAAAGCCAGAAGGAATCGTCAACTTGAGAACACTTAATATATCGGCCTTTTTAGGCCTAATCTGAAATAAACTAAGTCGCTTTAAGCCGACAAGACTCATAACGAAATATAAGCTAGCGCCCGCACCTGTCGCGATAGTACTAGCCAAAGCAGCACCATCCGTACCCATCGCATCCGCGCCAAAGTGCCCGTATATCAATACATAGTTTAAGAAAATATTTAAGGCATGAATAAACAACAAAGAAAACATGTAGTACTTCGGCTGACTTATACCATTAAAATAACCTCTGAAGGCATAGTTCACACCCATAAATACAATTGAGAACATTCTTATTTCCCAATACGAAGCACCAAGCGCCGCCACATTGGCATCATCGTTGAGAAAGCCAAAGAAGAAAGGAATGAAAGGATAAATACATGCCAGCAGAATTATTCCAAACAGAAATGCGAGTAAAATCCCTGAGTATAACGATACGCCCGCTTGAGCAAGCTCTCCCTCACCAACACGACGTGACGCAATGGCTTGGACACCGCTCGACAAACCCAGCACCATGGCTTGCGACATAAACACCGCGAAACTTCCAATACCCACAGCGGCTAATGCTGTCGCACCTAAATGACCGACCATTGCAGTGTCTGCAATATTCAAAATATTTTGTGAGATCATTCCCCCTATAATGGGGAGTGAAAGAAGAAGAATCTGACGTAGTCGGTCAATCGTTATCATGGTACTGCAAACACTTATTATTATTGAATTGAACAAATATCATCCCATTCAAAGCTCATAAGAACTAGCCACCTAGTTTGATTAAGACTATTTCACTATTGGCGATTGAAGACGGATTGGGTAAAGTACACCCCATTAAACGACATGCTATATCACTTATCTTTCACCACATTAGCCACATTTTAGAGATCCTATATGAGCCAGTTTTGGAGCCCCATTGTTCACGCACTAACACCTTACGTACCGGGAGAGCAGCCAAAAGTCTCGAACCTGATCAAACTGAACACCAATGAGAACCCTTACGGGCCGTCTCCAAAAGTACTTGAGCTGCTAAAAAAACAATCTAGCGATGCGCTTCGCTTGTATCCCGACCCTAATGCAACCGAGCTCAAAGAAGCGATCGCAAAATACTATAATGTGGATATTGAAACAGTGTTTGTTGGAAATGGATCTGACGAAGTATTGGCTCACACGTTTGCAGGGTTATTGAAGAAAGAAAAGCCTCTATTATTCCCAGATATTTCTTATAGTTTCTACCCGGTATACTGTGGTTTATATGAAATAGAATATGAGCAGATTCCACTCAACGACCAACTAGAGATTGACCTAAAGACTTATCCTTCTACAAATGGCGGTATCATTTTCCCCAACCCAAATGCGCCAACCGGGCGACTAACCCCACTGTCTCAAATTGAAAATTTGTTGCAAATAAACTGTCAGTCTGTGGTAGTTGTCGACGAAGCTTATATCGATTTCGGCGGAGAAAGCGCGATTTCGCTCGTCGATAAATACCCAAATTTATTGGTAATCCAAACTTTTTCTAAATCGAGATCACTGGCAGGTTTGCGAGTAGGATTTGCGATAGGAAACCCTGAATTGATTGAAGGGCTTGAGCGCATAAAGAATAGCTTTAATTCCTACCCCCTTGATCGCTTTGCTATAAAAGGAGCAGCAGCATCTCTTGAAGACGAGGCGTACTTTAAAGTGTGTTGCCAACGCGTTATCTCAACTCGAACAAAACTAACAAATCAGTTAACAGCGCTTAACTTCACTGTACTGCCTTCATCGGCCAACTTTGTTTTTGCGCAACACGCCTCGAAAGACGCGGCAGATCTTGCCAGTCAACTGCGCGAAAAGTCGATTATCGTACGGCACTTTAAGCAAGATAGGATTCGAAACTACCTACGTATTTCAATCGGTACCGACAATGAGTGTGAACAACTGGCTTCTGCCTTAGATGAGATATTAAAACCTTAACAAACGAACGCTAAGTGAGAGGATCTAGAATGAAAATATTTGTGACAGGAGCATCGGGGTTTGTCGGAGGCGCGATTGCTCAACACCTATCCAAAGATCATCAAATACTCGCAATGGCACGATCTGAAGCCAGCAGTAATAAGATAGAGTCTCTTGGCGCAATACCTGTCACTTGTAGTTTAGATAACATAGACAAGAAGCATCTACAGAACATAGACATCGTCATACACTCCGCCGCTAGAGCCGAGGAATGGGGATGTTATGAAGACTTCTACCAAGCCAATGTTGTCGGCACCAAGAATATGCTATCTGCCGCCAAAGCAGCCGGTGTAAAGCGGTTTATCTTTGTCGGTACCGAAGCGTCGCTATTCAAGGGGCAAGAAATGCTCAATATTGACGAGTCCTATCCATATGCGCTGAGTTCGCCCTTCCCCTACTCGAAAACCAAAGCACTCGCCGAGCAAGCCGTTTTGAACGCAAACACCGACGCGTTCAACACACTTTCACTTCGACCTAGAATGGTTTGGGGGCCAAATGATGAGAGTATACTCCCATCCATTTTAAACATGATAAAAAAGGGTAGCTTTGCCTGGGTCGCTAACGGTAAGGCGCTGACCTCCACCACCTATATTGGAAACTTCGTCCACGCTATAGAGTTGGCACTGAACAAAGGACAACCCGGGAACGCCTATTTCATTAGCGATAATGAAATCACAAGCATTAAAGCGTTCTTCAGTCGACTAATTGCGACAACTGGAACCGAGATTCCTACGAAATCTATGCCAGAAGGCATAGTGAAAGCAGCCGCCGCTACCGTTGATGTAGTTTGGAAAGTCATGAGAATCAAAACACAACCGCCTTTGAGCAAATTTGCTGCGGCATTGATGAGCAGAAGCTGCACCTTGAATATTGATAAAGCCAAGCAGGATCTATCTTATCAGCCTGTTTATTCGGTAGCAGAAGGGTTAAAGAATATAACGACTTAACTGTCGATTTTTATCAGGAAGGCAACGACTATCGTCCCCCACCCCAAACTTATAAGGTAATATCTTTGCCAAACTGAGCTCAATCCGAACCCGAACTTCTTATCTGATTCCGCCCACTCTCTTTGGCAAGATAAAGAAGATCATCAGCCGCTTTTATCATATCACCGATGTTAGAAAAACTTTTCTGCTCGGCTATTCCGCCACTTACCGTAATATGCGCTGCACAAGATGAGTATTCATGAGGAAGCGCTAATTCTTGGAAACCGGCTAAAATTCTCTCACTCACACTTTCAGCTTGTTGCGCACTTGTATTGGGTAATATGATGGCGAATTCTTCACCACCATATCGCGCAACGATATCATTAGGACGGGAGATAACCTTCTTAAGCACCGCTCCCACACTAACCAAGCACTCGTCCCCAGCTTGATGGCCGTAGTTGTCATTAAAACTTTTAAAAAAATCAACATCTAAAATAATCAACGTCAGCGAAGAATGGTCTTTTTCAGCTCGCTTAAACTCTAAATCCATCGCATTATCAAAGCCCCTTCGATTAACCAAACTCGTTAGTTGGTCTTGATGAGCCAAGAGTTCCATCCGAACTTTTGTACTGTGAAGCTCTCCCTGTATCTCTGAGATTCGCTGCATCGCCTTGATCATTGACTCTAATACTTCAGGTACTATCGGCTTGAACAAATATATATCACCGCCCGACTTAATGCCTTCCACGAAAAATTTCGGATCTGTTTTTGCGCTCACAAAAATAATCGGAAACCAAACCTTTGACTGCTCTCTAATCAGTTTAGTTGTCTCGAACCCGTTTATTGAGGGCATTTCGACATCCATTAAAACAAGATCTACTTTCTGATCTTTACAGATATCGATAGCTTCATGCCCACTCCCTGTGCTGATAACTTCATGCCCTAAGGACTGAACAACCGCAGTGGAGATCAATCTCATAGAAAGCTGATCATCAACTACTAATACGTTCATTAGACACCAATGCGTAATTTCAATGTGCTTAAGTATAGAATGAATGACAGAAAAGTCAGGTCAGAAACACGAGAAGAGGTCTGAAAAGACAAAAAAATGATGGCTTTAGGGGATATTTGTTAAAAAATTAAAAGAAGCCAAAATAGCAGCCTAGTCATTCGACTACCATTCTGGTCTGAATAGTCTTACTTAGTCTTTCTTCTAGAGAAGCCAAGTCCGGCTAGGCCTAAGCCTAAAAGCGCTAAAGTAGAAGGTTCTGGCACTTCAGTGATCGTCAGTTTCCACTCTTCTGTTTCGCCCTGGTAGAGATGACCAGTCGATGCGAATAAGTCGTTATAGTTGTCCGTATAGTGAGACTGCCACTGCTCACCCCAACGGTCACCTTCTTTAGCAACAATAGAATGACTACACGTAACAGCAGCACGCAACCACGTCTCGCCAGCATGCTCTGAAGTCAAATGGATATCATTCGATTCGAACAAAGTGTAGCCATTGCCATCTTCACCAAGCGCGTCTCGGTTAGTCCCAAGTCTCGGCTCATTTGCAGACAACTCATATTCGCCATAAGCAATCGCATCGGTAGAGTCAAAAACACCATCCTGACCCCAATCGATCCAACTCTTCATTAGGTCTGCATAGTGAGTACCTACCTTTCGCTTATGCATACTGAATTGGAACTTAACTGTCTGGCCAACAAATAACTCAGAACGCCCCCAAGTGGTACCATTGTCGACACTCCACCTTACGCCATCGGTATCTGTCGCTGTCGATAAATCCTGCCATTTTGTAGTGTCATGAGTTAAGTCTCCATACGTTCCCGGAATCCCACTCATTCCCCCAGTCGCGACTAGTGCGTGCGATGAACTCGCACCGGCTAGCAGTAATAAACCGATCATGGTTTGTTTTATCTGTTTCATTTAACTATCTCTACTACTTAATGAGTTAATTTAAGGATGAGTTATTATCAAACAGAACTAAATTATTTTTTTTAGCAATGTTTAGCGATAATACCCCTATTAAGCAAATTACACGCCAGAACAGATATCGTACTGTTTTGTATAGCTTTACCTATAAAAAATATCACGAAGCGTAAAAATAATGGACACTTTTTAATGTTTTATCCACATTTTATATCCCAAGTAATCTCAATTGAGGTTACCCACCCAGAAATTGCGAGCCCATAACATAGCCCAGCCCAGATACTACAAACCCAATGCTTGGCACAACGAACCAGTATCGTAGAGAGAGAAACAAATAGATCGACGGAATCACGAATAGCGCATAGCTAAATACCAAAGATTCGTAGATGAGAAAAGGCGCCTCTTGAACTAAAGAGAAGTACAGCACACCAAAAATAATAAGACCCAGACTATGACTGAAATGAAACCCGACTCCACCCGCCCACAGTGTAGTTTGAGTACTAATATTAGGGCTGGTTGCGTTAATTAAGGCCAAAACATCACTGTCTCTCGGCTCAAATGAAGATGTAAACAGGGTCAATAAAATATGAACACTTCCTAACAATATATAAATGACACTGGATAACTTTATTAACAACAATCCGGTTTCCATATTTTTTACCTCTTTGTAAATCCGTTCATTTTTTTGTTTATCTAAGATAATCACACCATTAAACTAACGGGATGCCGGCAATATAATCGTGAGCAAAAAGCACAGATAGATACGCCACAACACCACTACCAAGCACCACAAAATTCCATTTAAGCGCAACAGGCTCTTTCTCGACAAACTCGCTTCTTGAATTAATCGATCTAATTTTCACCAGTGCAAAAACAACAAAACTACTGCTTAAAATCATGCTTGCTGCATCGCCATTGGCAAGAAAATGTGAAGCCCCCCAAAGACCCGTCGCACACAACATTGGGTGGCGAATTTTTCTTCGAAAATTATTTGGAACATGAGCAATCGCTAACAGAATAAACGCGATCAACATTGCCAGCATAGTCACATGACGCGTCCAATATGGGGGAATCCAAACAGTCCATAATTCACTATTTCCCTTCCCATACACGATCATTACGAAACCAATGATTGAAATAACAGTGAACAATCCCTTATATCCACCCTCTCCGGCTTTCGAAACGATCCTCTGCTTTAACGTGCTACCAGGGAACATATGAATGGTAAAAAATATAACTAAACCGATAATCATGATGGTCATGGCATTTTCTCTCTTTTTATATTCGATAGAATTAGTTAATCGACTGTAAGTTCGATATCATTTTTTTCAATGTTACTCTTGTCGTCTCTACATCGTCTGACGAAATCCCTATGTGCATTTGACTCTCAACGCCTTGTAGTAACTCATCTATATTAGAAAAATCTAGCCCCTCACAAAGGCTCAAATAATTCACTCTTTTGTCTGTTTCAGATACCGTACGTTTTATAATCCCTTTGCCCTCTAGTTTATTAATCGCGACTGACAGCGTCGCAGGTTGAACAAACAACATCTCTGCCAGCGTTTTTTGGTTAATGCTCTCCTCTCCAATCAACAAGCCTGCAATTCTAAATTCTTGTAGAGATATACCCTCGTTCTCTAAAGGTCTCTCAAGTACTTTCCCAGTAACGCGAGAAAGCTTCACCGAAAGTGACAGAACTAGATCACGGTAATTTTTTTCATCGACACTCATGAAAACTCCTAAAGCTGAATTATAGTTAGTTAGCCTAACTAACTATAATTCAGCTTGCAATCATTTCATGAAATTTGTGAATTGAACTGTGGTGTAAATCAAAGCAATACCCTAATATTCCTGCTCCTTTTTGAAAGAGCACAATGGCACCGTAATGAACAATAAGAAATTCAAAGAACAGTTGATGCTCGCAGGAAAAAGGGGCCTTGAACTAGATAGTCGTGTAGAACGAAAAACAGTCAACGGGCTGCCCGGCATGTTCGCAAAAGAACATATTCCTTCTGGTACTATCATTGCTAGCTATCCACATGCTAGCCAAATCCCGCTACTCGAAAACACCCCCTACCCCGAGAACACCAGTTTCACTTTCAAGTACATTCATGCCACGTCGCGCGAACTATCAAAAGGTCCCTCGTCGAAACACTATGATATTTTAATGAGTCTTGAATCGATGACAGAACTCAGAGACCATTGCTGTTACTTCTATAATGAGAAGGATCTTGAGCTTATTAAGAAGCTCAATTCCACGCTGGCTCGCAATATTACTGAATCAAATCATAAGGTAAAAATCAGAGTAGATGCGATAAAAAAGCTCGACCCTAAGCTCGATGAAAATATCATCGTTCGTGTGATTTTGAATATTCTAAGCCGAGCCTACGGCGGCTTTGGATTTGCTGCCGTATTAGATGCATTCAACCATTCCGACACAAAAGGCAGTTTGGTTGAGGGGATAACAGGCGATAAAGAATTCATCAGCATAGAGTCTAAGCGTGACCATGAACGAGGCGACCAAGTATTTATATCTTATGACACCAAAGACATGTATGCCCACGCCATTTCATATAATTACTTTGACCCTAACGGCCAACACTTCATTGACTATGGAGCACGTTTTATTCAAACGGCCAACACACAGATCGAAAAACAGGTTTTTCAACATACTGCCAAAAAATACAAATTGTCAGCAAAAGAGTTTAACGGTTTCATCCAATATTCAGCCAAAGACCAACAGCTCTTTATGCTTGAAAACGAGCCAAGCGAAAAGCTGTTAGATTTTATTAGCTCCAATTGCATTCAATCAGAGCAAGAACTCAGAAGTGGCGAATGTACGAGCGCGTCGTTTAACGCTAAGTTCCAGAAGATTATCGACACGATGCTTGCCGATAATCACGTAGATGAATTTGCGCCGACAGACATCCCCAAGAAACTGCATCGCTTTTATTACTTGTTGCAAAAAGAAAAACAGATGCTGATATCAAACCAAGCTTGGTTTAAGAATAACGCCCGATAAAGTTAGGACGTTTTCAATAGAAAAACGAAGCTGCGAATGCCGACCAAGAAATCAGCAGCAAGGTCCAAGGTAACCAATGCTGTTTGGCGACAACGGTTTCAATAACGTCCGCTTCACGAGGCTTTTGTTTTTCCTTCGCAACACTCTTAAGTTGTTTATTAAGATCTCTCGACTTAGCCTTATGCTGTTTTTTATATATATCAATACCCTTTTGAATACCCTGGGCAATCAGCTTGGTTTGCTCTTTAGTTTGACCCGGCTTTTGCGTTCCCTTGGCAATTTTCATCGCCTCATCTTGCGTTTCTTCAGAGACCTTAGCTTGTTTTTTTGAGTACTTGGCCATGAATATAGGGCACCTTGGGTGAGTTAAAATAGGTGCAGAGATAATAGACGAGACCATAACATTAGACTAGCCCCGTTTACGACTACCTCCTATCAAAGCCATGATTCGCGACCTAGACAGACGCTCAATAATCTCGCTCCACTTTAGCGATTCGAGTAAAGTACGCTTCAAACCAGCGTTTTTTGCCATTTTCTTTGGCGATTAAGTGATGGCTATTTTCTTTCCACTGCTTGATATCCTCCAACGATTCCCAATAAGAAACAGACATTACAAAGTTACCCTGATAACAACCTTCAATACCTAGAAAACCCTTAATTTCCTTTGCTCGATCGAGCATCTTCGCTGCCATTTCTGGGTAGCCTGAGGTATTCTTTCCAACGACTGCCGGGGCAATTACCGCGTAATATGGAGGCTTAGGTGTGTCTACTATAGTTTGCATAATTTATTCTCTGTGAATCAAAAGTGTACGAGAAAGATACGGTGACTCGCCCCCTTAGGTCTAATGCAAACAATCAATAGGGGCTATAAGTGCATTAACATAAGGAACTATTTTTATGGAAATCAGTCAGTTAGAAGCCTTTGTGGCGGTAGCAAAGTCCAGTTCATTTTCGAAAGCTTCTGACTCTCTGCACTTATCCCAGCCCGCAATTAGTCGGCGTATAGCCTTACTAGAACACTCACTTAAATCGAACCTGTTTGAACGTACCCCTTCGGGCATATTACTGAGCGATGCAGGTAAATTATTTTTACCATATGCAATGCGCGTCATGTCGTCTATTCACGACGGGCGAGAGGCACTCAGAACAAATGAGGAGGCAGAAACAGGGACCATAAATATCGCCTTGGTGGGAACACTTGCGAACACAGAATTAAGTCAAAAACTAAAAATATTCAAACAACAACACCCCAAGGTAGTGGTCAAATTACAAACAGCCCTAAGTCATGAAGTATCTGAACTCGTTGCTGCTGGCGAAGCACACATAGGCCTACGCTACTTTTCTGAACCCGGCAATGAAATCACCTCTCACCCACTGAGCCAAGAACAAATGATTACCGTCTGTAGCGCAGACAGCAAACTGTTAGATACAGATCGGTTTCAACTAGAAATGTTGCAGAAGTATAAGTTCCTATGTTTCGCCAAGAGCAGAAAAAAAACCAAAAACTCGTTTTATCAGCTGACACAAAAGTTACTCATAAGGGCCGATCTCGATCAGATAGAACTGATGCCGGTTGATAGCCTAAGCGCTCAAAAAAGACTGACAGAGGCTGATTTTGGCGTCGCCTTGTTACCACTTAGCAGCGTTGAAGAAGAGATCAAACTAGGATCTCTCAGAATACTAGAACATCCGTTACTTGAAACACTGATTGATATAAATTTGATTCACAGAAAGTCATTACATATGAATAGCGTACTGGAAAGTTTTATCGAAGCACTAAAATAGACAGCTTAAACAAGTTATTCCCTCTCAGCACTTAACTGATTCAAAGTAGAGCGCGTAATAGACATAATAGACGTCTTCAATACTAAGGTTTGTTTTTTATTTTTCTTGTTCGGCCAAAACGCTTGGTGGCCAATGTGTTCAGTCACATGAATTAGCGCATCAAAAATAATTGAATGGGTCTCATCTTTCTCCAATTCAGAGTTTTTCTCCATCAAATCAACAATATCACCAATTGTCGCCTCTCTATGCCTCGATGCTGGTGATTGAGCGTCTTGCATTTCACGGTAAATTGACCCTGCTATTTTGCCAATTTCATCTCCCCATTCAAAATAGGCATCAACACCTATATCGAAGATATCCACTATATTCTGAGCAGAGCCAACGCGTTCAACTATCTTGTCAATCAGCTTCTGATTAATACCATCAATGACCGCGCCTATTACTTCATCCTTATTTTTGAAGTATCTATAGAAAGTTGGCCTAGACACGCCAGATGCGTCCAAAATCATTGCGACAGTACAGTCATGGTAACCATGTTCTGCATATACATCCTCCGCTGCATCGATAAGGATCTCGCGCACTTCATTCTCAGCAGAATCAACCAATGTCGGTCGACCCGGTTTCCTTTTCAATTTTTCTCTATTCATAAGCTCTTTGCGTACGTACGCACGCAAACATCCATTAATAATATTCTTAAATTAAAATAACACCGATGTTAAATAATCGCGATTAGCCTCCCCATAGTACGTTTTTACTTTGGATCATGGCAAGTAACAGTCATTCAATAAGAATTGTTTACGATCTTGGTCACAGTTATTGCGCCAACAGGGATAGGAATAGAACGTTTAGTCTTATACACACGCTATTTGGTGTTGAATCGTCCGACCTAGGGAGCAGTCAAACCTAAGCAGAATTGGTATGATCCGTATAGATAAACTTGTTCGAAGGAACTCGTAAAGAGCGTACATTGCAATGCACTTTCGCGGCAGTAAAATAACGGAACAGCGACGCTGCTCCGATTACAAATTAATCGAGTTAAGCTGCAGCCTTTCCATCGTCAATATTATTGCTCTTCCATTGATCAATCAGGTGCTGATTCTGGTTATCCCAGGGGTGAAAATCATCTCTGAAATAGTCCTTGTATGGTTTTCTCAAGTTTCTTATCAAACCATTCTTCGCAAACAAGAATTTCGCAAACCCTTTTATGTCTGACCATTTGGGAAGAGATCGCGACCACCACATTAAGAACATCATGTATTTGGACACTCTAAACGAAAACATAAACACCGCTTTTCGTTGCATTTTCTTTAGTAGTTTTCTGTCTCCCACACAATGCATATAGAGGTCGAACGCAACACTCTTATGCTCTATTTCTTCAACAGAATGCCAAAGCATAAGCTGTTTGAATACATCATCCATGCCATCTAATAGCTGAGGATTAGTAAGAAACTCTTCCGCTAGAATCGCTGTCTGGTGCTCGAAACTAACCGTAAATGCAAGTCTCTGCTCAGGACTAAGATCTTTTATCGTTCGCTGCAAGTCTTTATCAAAAGACTTTTCCAAGCGCACCGCGTCAAAGCCTAACTTCTGCAGCGCGACATTAAACTGTTTATGTTGATGGCTATGATGCCCCTCTTGCCCGATAAAACCACGAATCTGTTGTTTCAGGTCTTCATCTTCTACCTGATCACGAAATAAACGTACAGAATCAATAAACTCCCCCTCCCCACCCGGAAAGGTCGAAGACATGGCCGCCATATAGGCAGACTTAAGCAAGTTATCATCAAAGAAATTTTTTGTTTTTAAACTGGCATAAGGAAAAACCATTCGTCTGGGTTTAACCGTTAAGGGCGTCTTATTGGGAGCGTGGGCCGTAGTCATATAGTCACCTTTGTCATCATCAATTATTTTTCTCGTTGCTGACAAGTATGATGAATAATTGCGCCTTTTTTGGACAGGTGCTAGTGTATCAACTTTATGGTGAAATGAGCTCATTATGAAGAATCCGGTTACTGACGAAACAATGCTAGCATCAGGAGACTACCTTTCAGTCGTACGCGAATTCGCGTTCAGCAAAGGCATTGACCCTGGCACCCTACTTGATCAAAGCGACACGCCACTAGACGAGCTGATTCACCCACCAGCGCTCATACTGAATATGATTGTTAGCGGAATTGGCGCCAACCTTTATCACGCTCTCGATAACCCAATCGCCGACGCAGTAGAGTTAGGTCTTCGCATGAACTCAAGCACACATGGTTCATTGGGTGTCGCTATTCAATGTGCACCAGATATAAGAACAGGGCTAAAAATACTCTCTGAGTATTTCAATACACGACTCAATTCCCAGAACATTGTACTCAAACAAAGAGAGAATTTTCTCGATATTCAATTGGTGAATAAATTTGACGACCCTGAACTTGAGAAGGAAATTCAGGAATTTTTTGATATTATGACGCTAGTTTCAATAGCAAGCAGTTCATTAAGAACCTTCGATTCAAGCGGGGTAGATGGCCATATTCAACTTGCTATCATATCTGACATGCCAAATAATTTCCCCCACGAACAACTAGGCAATAAGATAAAAGCGCTCTTCAATCAAGAAAGTATTGTACTTTCCTACCCTACTCATTGGATGGACATACCTTTGTTTATCGCAAACCAGAAGATGTCTCAAGCAGCGCTCGAACAATGCGAAACAGAGTTAAAACAGATCTCCCCTAAAGATCTAGTTGCACGGGTCATTCTGGCGATGCACGATGCCGAAAATACGATCCCATCGCTCAAAGAAATAGCCTCCATATTTTGCATGTCGCCTGCCACATTTAAACGCCGCTTAAAGGAGCACGGTACAAGCTATCAAATGCTCAAAGATGCACAGCGCTACGAAAGTGCGAAATCACTTATTTCTAATAAAAGTTTGTCGCTTGAAAGAATCGCAGAGCAACTTGGCTTCAGTGATGCTTCGAACTTTAGCAAGTCATTCAAAAACTGGTCAGGTATGAGTCCTGGCGTTTTTCGAACCTCCCTAAATTAAGCTTAAATCCAATCCAATTACGTTTCAGGAAACAACTACGCAATCACAAAACATGAAACAGTTTCAGGTTTTGCGTGTATTTTTGCTCGAACTTCGTTATTCTAGCGCCAAGTGTTAAAGGCTCAATGTGCGAGAAATTCGAAGGTGACTGCGTAAATGAAGAAGACTTACTTCAATCAGATGAGTAAAGGGCTAAAACTCGCAGGTGTTGCGTATCCAACTTTGGTAATAGACAAAGAGCGCTTGGATCAGAATATTTCACACTTAATGAAAACGGTAAACAAGGGATTAGACTATCGCATTGTCGCCAAATCGCTGCCTTGTGTAGAGCTACTCAAGTACATCATGTCGAAAACCAAAACCACCCGCTTAATGTGCTTTCATCTACCTTTTATTATGAATGTCGTGCAATCGATTAAAGGAGCAGACATTCTTCTTGGCAAGCCTATGCCAACTAACGCAGTCGATCAGTTCTATCAATGGTATCTATCGAATCAACATATATTAGGCTTTGATCACGAAAAACAAATGCAATGGTTAGTTGACTCTGACCAACGTCTCCAAAAATATGAAGCGCTGGCAACTGCACTTGGCATTACCCTAAATGTGAATCTAGAAATTGATATTGGACTGCATCGTGGAGGTTACAATACCGACAAAGAATTTCGTCAGAGTCTGCAACGAATTAAGTCGTCAAAAGCGCTACGTTTGTCTGGATTGATGGGCTATGAAGCATACATTACCAAGGTTCCCGCCTTATTGGGCGGCCCTAAAAAAGCTGAAAGTGAGTCGAAAGCACGCTATGCCCATTTCAAAAAACTTACAGAAAGCGTAATCGATGACTGCTCACACTTGTGCTTCAATACCGGTGGAAGCACAACATACCCACTCTATGAAGCAGGCGATAGCTGCAACGAAATTTCAGTCGCGTCTGCCTTGGTAAAACCCAGTGATTTTGATGTATATACACTTAATCACCACCAGCCAGCAGCCTTCATTGCCACCCCAATATTAAAACGAGTAAGCAATCCGGAGTTTCCGGCAGCAAAGTCGATTTCAACCTTATTAAGAACAATCGGCTTGCTACCCAAATTGGCTTGTTTTATCTACGGTGGAAATTGGCTAGCCTCACCCTATTACCCTGAGCAATCAAAACGATCAACTATCTTAGGCCCATCTAGCAACCAAGAAATGTATTCGCTACCCGATTATTGCGAACTACAAGAAGATGACTACATGTTCTTCAGGCCTAGCCAAAGCGAAGCTGTTTTCCTTCAGTTTGGCAAAATTGCGATCTATGAACACGGAAAAATCATCAATTGGTGGCCCGTATTTAACTATCCTGATTTGGGAAATACCGAATCTAAAATTCTCAAGACTGCGTAAGGGTAAATACTTGAATATCCTATTAATAGTTTCATTTATCTTTGCCCCTGTTTTATTGATTTATACTTGCCAGAAAGTTCCAGTCATCGATAAGTTAGGCGCTGTAGTATTGGCGTTTGGCGCAGGCATCGGACTTGCTGCTTTCGTCGACCTATCATCTGTATTCACTGGTGCAGATGTACTTGGTGTGCAAATCCAAACAACTGAAATAGCCATCGCCCTCGCCCTGCCCATGCTGGTTTTTTCGATCGATGTGAAAGGGGCGTTTTCTTTAGCTGGCATGACAATGAAATCGATGGGTCTGGCACTCGTCACCGTCATGATAATGAGCGTAGTACTCGCTCTAGTCTTCGATGGACGAATTGATCATATCTGGCAAGTTGCCGGAATGTCAGTGGGAGCTTATACCGGAGGCGGGCCAAACATGGCTGCCATAAAGACCGCCATCGAAGGCGACCAAGCCATTTTTGTCACCATGACCACCTACGACATTCTATTGTCTTCTATCTATCTAATATTCGTAATGACTATTGCTAAACCCATTTTTAGCAGGCTTCTCTCAGCATTCGTTCCTACTGAAAAATCTCTCGATAGCACAGCCAACACATTCGAGCAAATGTCTGACGAAAGCGCACATGCCTATAAGAAACTAGCCCAAAAAGAATCGCTACTCCAAACACTTCAAGTGCTGTTGTTTTCGGGTTTAGTGGTTGGTTTAGGCGTCGCTACAGCGAGTCTATTTCCAGAAAGTATGCGCTCCGCAGCGACCATTATTGCCATCACAAGCATCGGGCTATCATTCTCGTTCATTCCCTACGTTCGCCAACTACAAAACAGTTTTCAACTTGGCATGTATTTGATATTGGTATTTTGTTTCACCATGGGCTCCATGACCGATATGAGCATCATCACAAACTTAAATTTAGACTTGTTCATGTACATCGGCCTAATACTCGCGGGCTCACTAATAACTCACGCCCTATTGTGCAAGATGTTTGGTATCGACGTTGATACCTTTCTGATCACGTCGTCTGCCGCCATTATGTCCGTGCCGTTTATTCCGGTAATAGCAGGTGCGATAAAAAACAAAGAGATTATTTTGCCTGGCTTTGCGGCAGCGATATTGGGATATGTAGTCGGAAACTATCTTGGCGTAATGGTCGCCTTCTTCACCCGCTGGATGCTTGGGGCCTAATAACCCGCCCTATTCTACCTTTCTGATTTCTTTCGAAGATCAACGTTCGTTAATGACAAGCATCAAAACCGCTTAGCGATCAAACCTCACCAATATATTCTCCTTCGTGACGTCAAACTCTCCTCTTGCCTCACTTTCACAAAACACCCAATCAGTTACATAAAATAAAATTACGTAATAAAAAATAGCGATTCAAATCGTCCAAACAACAACCATATTGACTATATTTTAATCATAGGTAAGCAATTGCTCTGAAAGTACGCGCATTATTAGAGGAGAGTCACGCCCTATGAAATTATCAATCAAGCCCGCTCAATATGCCCTACTTGGCATAAGCCTACTGTTTTCCATAAACGCCTCATGCTCGCCTTACAACATCGGAGCCGGTATTTACGATGTAACTGACCCCTCAATTAGCGGATTCAAACCAGGCCCTCAGCTATCTAACGGAATTCATCAGCGCTCGCGCTCAAGAGCGTTTGTAATGGAGAGCATTGAGACAGGAAATCGTGTCGTTTTTACTAGCATTGATATTGGCGAAATATATCAGGATGTTAAGTCTGAAGTCATTCGACAGCTAAAGAAAACCCATGGAAACTTGTACAGTCATGATAACGTTATGCTCAGCGCAAACCACGCGCATCAAACAGAAGCCGTAAATGGCTTGGTTACGCCGAGCGCTAAAGAACACTCGCAGCAAAATAAATACAGCATAAACGGATTCAATATCGTCGTAAGTGGCATCGTTGAGTCAATCAACCGCGCGCATCACAACTTAGCACCGGGTTCAATCGAATTAATACAAGGCGAACTAATTGGCGCTACTATTAATAGTTCGCCGAATACATATAACATGAACTCTGACAGCCAAGAATTCAATTCCAACACCAATAATATGATGTCGGTATTAAAATTTGAAAAAGATAATGGCACCGAGGTTGGAATGATAAACTGGTTCGCTGTTCAACCAATCATTTCTGATGGCACTAAGCCGCTAATGAGTGGCAGTAACAAAGGGTACGCTCAGTACAAATTCGGACAACTAAAGGGAACCGATTTCTCCTCAAAAGAGACTTTTGTCGCTGCGTTTGCCAATAGCGATGAAGGAGATGCAATCCCTATCGAATCACCTTTTTTGCCTACAAACCAATCGAACTTTGAACATTCTGGCTCTGAGAGCTTTTTACGCCCCGCAGAAAGTTCAGGAAAACGCCAGTTCGAGAAAGGCCTTGAGCTGTATCACTCTCAAGGTAGTTTCTTAGACGGCCGTATTGATTATCGGCACCGCTGGGTTGATTTAAAATATTATCGACTAGCAAGCAATACTGAACAAAATCAACAGGCTGTCTGCCGTATTCACAGGAACGACTTAACCAGCCCCAACAATAATACGCATGCAGTTGAAGATATCGATGACATGAATAACTACGACATTCTCAACTACATTACCGGTGAATTAGATGACTCCCAATCAGATACTTTATTGACCAGTACTAATGCTGAACCTATACCAAACCCTATTGAGACATGCCAGAGAAGAACGATTGATGCTACTTACACGAAACACCAAGACTCCTTCTCAGAAATTGTTCCATTTCAACTATTCGTCATTGGAGATCTAGCGCTAATAGGTATGCCTGGCGATGCAAGCACCATGGCAGGAAGACGAATAAGATCGGATATTCTCGAGACGCTAAGACTCAAAGGCGTACAAACTGCCATTATTGCAGGTCACACCAACGCCTACTCTCAATACCTAAACACGCCAGAAGAATATTTGTCTCAAGCACAGAACCCCTTAACGTCTAGCCTCGCCCATCACGCATTACCCATCTACCGAAACGAGTTTGCTTTTTTAGCAAGTGCGATTCAGACCGACAGACAAGTAGTCAACGACGCCATCCCACAAAAGCGATTTTATACGCATCAGCATATAGAGAAGAAAGTCGCTTTTGATAACAAACCTTGGCAAGAACAGTTTGGGCAGGTAATTAAAAATGCGAATGAAAAGTACAGGTACGGACAAGAAGTAAAAGTCACATTTAGAGGCGCAAACCCAACGAACAACTTAAGAATTCAAGACTCTTTTCTAGAGATACAAAAAAAAGTAGGCTGGAAATGGGAGACCATATCCTATGACTGGGACTGGGATACTACCTACGAATGGAAACAAGATAAACTTGCTAATACAACAGTCGACATAACGTGGAGAATCCCTAAAGACGTAGAAACAGGCACCTACAGAGTTGTTCACCGAGGAGATTGGAAGAGCGGATGGTCTGGAAAATTAACGGAATATACCGGTACATCAAGACGATTTGCCGTATTCTAAACTAGGCTAATTACGACATTAATTAAGGAGATAAATCAGTGTTTGTCTAAACTGCTATCGACTTCACTCTCATTCGCACAATACGCTTAAATTCATTAATGAGATCACTTCCCATTTCGGTATCCGTAAAGAGCGCCATTTTTCCGGTAACCGCAGCCAATTGTACAAGCATGAAACATGCTGTCATCGCTTCAGCCTTATCAACATGAGGACAAAAATTAAGAAGCTGCCCTTGTAACAAGCGCGCATTACGCAGCGCATCTTCGTTATCAATATCTCTCAAAACAGGACTAGCCTGAATACCACACCAAATGGTAGCCCACCCCGGATCGTTCTTGATCAGATCAAAGAAAAATTCGATTGTACTATCGAGCGCATTCACCCACTCACTTAACGTTTGCGCAGACCCTGTCGCACTTTTAAGCATTTCGTAGTTTTGATCGAAATATTCTTTCATGATCGCAACGATAATATCATTCTTGTCATTGAAGTACTGATATATCGAACTCGGTGCAACGCCTGCCTGTTTAGCGATATCACGTATGCTGACATCATCATTTCCACGCTCTCCCACTAAGATACTGGTCGCCTCAATAATCATTTGATAACGCTCTTTACCACGTTCTTGTGAGGGTTTTCTACGAGTAAGATCCATGAGTTCAACATCTTAGTTTTAAGGAAGAGGGATTATACACAGTGTCCTAAAAAAACGCACTTTTGCCAAAAGACATACGTACTCATAAGTTCCGAAGCATTGCCTTGTTACTAAGAGCCTTTTTCGATTTCTTTGCCACGCCAAACTCTAAGGATGTAAATGGCGTCTTTACCAATTAGATACCGAACTGTGTAATTGGAAACGAACAAATCTCTAATTTTCTTTGGATCTGAGGCTTGCTGAACTAATAAACCAATTTCAGGGAACGACTCTAATTTCTCGATACCAGTCAGAATCTTTGCCGCAACTCGTTTTGCAGCATATGGATTTTTTACCTCGATAAACGCTCTTAGCCGAACTAAATCGTCGATTGCCTCTGGAGAATATTGAATGTTCATACTTTTGGTGGCGATAGCTCTTCTTCAGTTCCCCAGCTTTCAAGCCACCTAGCAACATCATTTCCATCAACGGTTTACCAGCATTGATTAAACTTAGCGCTTCTAAAGTATCTTCCCATCGCGCATCTTCCATTGATTGCCGCTGAACAAACTCTTTAATTGCTTGATTAATAAGATAGTTTTTTGACCTATCTAATTTATTTGCAAGAGTTTCCAGTGGTACTTCCACTTCTGAATTTAAACGTACGCTTGTAACACCCATTTGCCACCCTCTCAGATGTAGCTATTTGTATTACAGTATAGTACATGTGAAGAACTCAAGATATATAGAACTTGTAACGAGCCTGTAGAAAAACCAACAAAAAGTCAGATTGTTCGTCTCGCTAACCTCATCACATTCACTCTTATAGCCCTTTGTTCGTTCCAATATTGCCGAACACGGGTTCGACTACCGACATCCTGTGGCTGTAAATCAGTTTCCCTTTGTCACTATCCACTCGATGCTTCATCCAGTCTGTATAGTTGTGTTTTCGCTTATGTTCTAGGATATGTGCATCAACGACTATTTGGCGTTTTTTATCAACTACAGCAACACCGTTATACCCTTGAATAGCACCCTTACTCGCCAGCATTTTACCGCTTTCGTTATCAGTAATATTACTCTTCACTTCCTTTGGTTTTTTACCTTGGCCCGTCCTTGAGCTTTGCGTCGTTAGGAGGCGGTCTATCCTCTGGGCTGCCTTATCTAACGTTTCAATCGCAAACAGCTCATTGCCCAACAAACCTTGTTCATGACAGACCAGCAAAGTCTGTTCAAACAAATTCTCAATCTCTTCAGGGTAGCTACTCACAAAATTAGCGATCGTGGTGAAGTAAGGCACCGTGTCAAATGACAAGGCTTTGTAGATAATATTGGTCTCGCAACTCCATTGAATTTCGCGGTTGGACGTGATGCCTTTTGAGTAGGCAAACAGAGTAATCTCAAGCAAAATTGCTGGATCATAAGCGGGTCGACCGCCGTCATCATTTTAATAGTTGGGAAAGAATATCGAGAGATACAAACTATTTTCAACTAGATGATGGAGCCCGCTCGAAAGTACCTGTTTGAAGTTGTTCTAGATAATTGATGACGACCATTGAGCGCTGGTCGTAATTGTAAGGGGTGTATTTGGGCATCGATAACACTCCGTGTTTGATACCTCAATTTTATCAAAAAACAGCGAGGAAAAGAGGTTTTTCTACAGCCTCAACGCCTTGAACAACGGCGTAGTAATTTGGCGTGGATTTTTGCGTTTTTTCTGCAAAAACCGCGACACATTACGAAGTCCGTTGGTGCAACTTGTTAGCTGCGATATCTTGTAAGCCTCCCGAAACATATTTATGCAATATGCTTGAAACTAATGTCTGGTATGGCAAACCTTCCTCTAGTGCTCTACGCTGCAGGGCGGTTAAGTCTCTTGAGGATATTCTTATGTTGATTCGCTTGTCTTTTTTAGAAGTGCCCTCTGCCACATTAGAAAGGAAGGCCTTACGTTTTTCAGTAAGATCAGACTCAAATTCATCAGCCTCAAACGAAGCCAATAATTCCTGCTCTTCATGATCTAATTTAATTTTACTCATATCTCACCTCACAAGTATTTCTTTGTCGCTTTGCGACTAGGAATAATAGTTTTAAAGAAAATTTCCTCATCGCTTTCAACGTAAGGCACTAAATGAGCATAGCCTTCGACATTAACAACGAACAGTCTTTGATTTGGGTATTTATCTTTATTTAGGTGACACAGGTCATCCGATAAGTCCCCTTGTTGAATAGAAAAAACAATATCTTCAAATGAGATACTTCTTTCTTTCATCAAAGTCTGATTTTTCTCAGCATTCCAGTTAATTTGTTTCATTGAGGTAGATTAACAGAATGTGTGCCGTTTGGCATCACAGCTAACGCCGCGTTAACCGGAGAAGGGATGTTGGCGACTTTGCCGCGTGTTTTTGCAGGAAAAGTGCAAACATTACTGAGTCCGTGTTGAACGCTTTGCTATACGTTGTCTAATACTTGGTTTGTATTTGAAACTTCGCAGTATTCAGTATCTAGGTTTGTCAAAAATAACCCGTGTACATCATCTGCTGAGTAGTATTTACCATTTAAGCCATCGATTGCGAAGGCGGCTGTCAACGACAGTTGAAAACTGACCCACTTTGGCGGTAAAACGACAATCTAAAATTGACCCACCCTTAGCTGTTTTTTGGTTACGTTCTTAAGTCTTATTTTGAGCTGATTGAAAATTCGTCAATGCTCGAAAAAGACATAAACTACCCGTTGTTTTAACAACAGACGAGGTTACTAGCATTCTAAAAGAGCTGAGTGGTATTCAACTACTACTAGTGTCCCTTTTATATGGTGGCGATTTGAGATTAATGGAAGCAGTTCGTTTACGAATACAAGATATCGATTTTGGCTACCAACAAATCATAATCCGGAATGCTAAAGGAAATAAGGAACGAATAGTTCCTCTACCAGTCAAGATCGCTGAGAGTTTAAAACAGCAAATTATTGAAGTAAAATCTCAACACGAAGATGACTTAGAAATTGGTTACGGTAGCGTGTATATGCCAGCGGAACTTGTCAAAAAATACGGAAAAAGCGGCAAACAATGGGTCTGGCAGTACATTTTTCCCAGCGCAAAGCTTTCGGTTAACCCAAAATACAAAACTGTTCGACGCCATCATCTACACGAGTCTACTCTTCAGAAAGTGATTAGAAACACAGCTCGGCAGGTCAAAATTGCTAAACGAGTAACCCGCCACACCTTCCGTCACAGTTTTGCCACACATAACCTAGAGCGTGGTATGGACATAAGAACACTTCAGCTGCTACCCGGTCACAGTGATGTCGCTACGACGATGATTTACACACATACAGCAAATTTTTTGCAAGGGGAAAACATCAAGCCCTCTCGATTTTCTTTAGCATTGAAAGTTGACCTACTGACATGGACCCACAACGCCGGACTCTATTCCGGCGCATCAAACTCATATCAGCACAGCTCCAGGATAAATAATCCGAGCAAACTGGTTACGTAATTTGTAAGGCTACGTACAAACTCTATCACACCTATTAACGTAAAATTCGACCGCGAAATGACCGCCCTTTCATCTTACCTTCGGTCAATTTCTTGAATGCAACTTTGACCACCTTGGTATCAACGGCAACATAGGCTTTGTTATCAAACAGATTAATTTTGCCTACCTTTTTACCCTCGATTCCCTTGTTTGACGTCAATGCGCCGAGAATATCCCCGGCTCGTAGTTTTTGTTTTTTCCCACCATCTATTTGGATGCATGTCATTGATGGATAAAAGCGCTTATCATCTAATATTGACGTAGAAGGATAGACCTCGGGTACAACATCTATGACACTAGATTCTTGCAAAATAGCAATCTTGTAGCTCTCTTTATCGCTGTACAGAGAACACGCTACACCTTTGTTGCCTGCCCGACCGGTACGGCCAATTCGGTGAGTATGAACTTCTGGGTCACGAGAAATGTGGTAGTTGATCACCGCATCGAGTGAATCGATATCTAACCCTCGGGCAGCGACATCGGTCGCGACAAGTATTGATATACACTTACCCGAGAAACGTACCAAGATTTGATCGCGATCTTTCTGATCGAGGTCGCCATGAATTGCCATTGACGAAAAGCCATCTTGTTGCAGCTCGTCAGAAATTTCTTGTGCTTCTTTCTTGGTATTACAAAAGACAACGGTTGAATTAGGACGATGATGCATTAGTACTAATTTTAGCGCCTGTAATCGTTCGTCGTTTGATTCAACCTTGTAGAATAATTGTTCAATACTCGAAGGCGCGTGTTTATCAAGCACCTTTACCATCTCTGGTTGACTCATAATGTCTTCAGACATAGACTTGATTTTGTGTGGAAAGGTCGCGCTGAAAAGTAGAGTTTGTCGCTCACGAGGCATATCTTCTACGATTCGTTCAAGAGAGTCCTGAAAGCCCATTTCGAGCATTCTATCCGCTTCGTCTAAGATGAACATATCTACGTCTGTGAGTTTTAAAGTTTGCTTTCTGACGTGTTCTTCGACTCTGCCCGGCGTTCCTACAATAATATGAGCTCCGTGTTCTAAAGAGCCAATTTGAGGTCCGAGTGGCTTACCACCACACAAGGTCAAAACTTTTACGTTATGAACCGCTCTGGCAAGCCTTCGTATCTCTTTTGCCACCTGATCGGCCAACTCTCTAGTCGGGCACAATACTAAGGTTTGAATTCTGAATCGTTTCACGTCAAGTTTTTGCAGCAAACCCAAACCAAAAGCGGCAGTTTTACCCGACCCGGTTTTTGCTTGGCCAATGACATCCTTGCCGTCCAATATCAATGGCAAACTTTCGGCTTGAATCGGAGTCATCTCCTTATATTCGAGAGTCTCAAGGTTAGAAATTAGGTCTGATTTTAACGCTAGAGAAGAAAATAAGGCTTGAGTCACAACAATATCCTAGGGCGGGCCAATGAAAGGTGGCGAAGTATAAAGAATAGTCGATCATTAAACAAAAGTTGAAGGTAAGTCTTTCCTATATCAAGACTCACCTTACCATGGCAGGGGCTGCACACGGTCAGACCAATTCATCGTTCGAAGCTCCTCGGCTAATCGACCTGTCTGGCTAACCACATCACGCCAGTTCTTAATTCGGGCCGCATCGTCAAAATTTAAAAAATCATGTCGATCTGGGATTTTTCCACCAGGTAAGCCTGCAATAAACGAATCACTAGGCACGAGCATAATCGTCTTCGAATAGTTCTCTTGAGATGGCGTTCTTTTCACGCAACGTTTTGACTTGCTATTCTTAAAAAACCAACTTTTGTCGAACCAGCCTGGCGCGGGGAATTTAGAAAAAGGCGGATATAACACAAAGCCATTCTTTGGCAATAGTGGAAGGTCAAAACCGTAATCAGTTATTCCTCCATCTTGATAAACCCCCTTACCCGCTACGTCCTTAACGCCATCTATAAGCACGGGTATGGAGCCCGTCGATAGAATTGCGTCTTCTAGATTATCTCTGGTCAATGCAGAGTATCGCGTGGGTATCTCATCTAACTTATAGCTTGGAGAGGGATCTTGTGGGTAATGCATCACGACTCGAGTGAAACGTGACCCTAAAGATTTTCGTGATACTGCATTCAGCACAGAGGCCGAACCAAATCCTAACATTTTAAGATATTTGTTGTTCGAGCTGGTAAGCCCGTGGCATTGCGTGGTAATCAAGTTCATACGCACGTACGGATGATTGAGTATTCTTTCAGCCCCCCCGTCTTTTAATAGGCCTTTAACGATACCCCGACAGGTATCTAATATTTCTTTCCCGCTCGGCTTTTCACTATAACGTTGCTCGATATACAGCTCAGTAAATCGCTTATGCGCTGACTCTTTCCCAGTCGGTGCCGACATATCAACCGCAAATGAAGCCATTCTCCATGCGCCTGCCGACGTACCCATTAAGTGCAATTCCTTAGTACGACCGACAAAGAATTCATTGAGCAAATATTCGTCAATGGCTTGTAGTGTTAACCATTTTGGTCCACTTGATGCACCCAGCAACATGCCGATGTCATCGGGTTTTAGTCCATTATGTTTGATATGTCGATATGCTTCTTTGCCAGCAAATACGTGTAGATTGTTCGAATCACTATTCATCTATTTAATGCACTTTTCCACTTTAAGGGTTTCGATTTCCTCAAGAGTATACCCGACAGAAGATAGCGAAGACTCTGTGTCAGCACCAATCGGCCGACCAGCTATATGTGGTTGGCTGGATCGAAACGGTAGCGCCGACTCAATTTGCGGTATTGCTCCGCCTTCAGCACTTTGTGCTTCTGTTAGCATGCCTCTTTCAATAAAATGTGGATGCTCAAATGCTTCTTCCATCGTCAACACAGGTTCGACACAGGCATCTAGCGGCTCAAACAATTTGACCCAATGATCCAGTGTTTCCTGTTTAAAAACGTGGCTGAATTTCCCTCTCAGTTCGGACTGAATTTTGGGCGATTGGTTCGCCATTTTTGAGCCGTATTCTTGCAAATTTAAGGCTGCTAAAACTTTATTAGCAAACACTGGTTCCAAACTGCCTAAAGACAAATATCGCCCATCGGATGTTTCGTAGTAATCGTAAAACAAGCCCCCGTTAAGCATCTCCTCACCAAGCGCAGGAATTTTACCCCCGGCTCGTGCACCTGCGCCAAACATAGTGGTAAGTGCTAAAGCTGCATCGCTCATACTGATATCTAAATATTGCCCCTCACCCGTCGCGACTCTTTGTATAATTGCGGCTTGTATGGCCATAACGGCATGATGAGACCCGCCTGCAATGTCAGCGATTTGCGTACCTGATAATACAGGGCCTGTATCTTTGCGACCTGAAAAACTTGCTAGCCCTGAAAGCGCTAGGTAATTAATATCGTGCCCAGCTTTATCTCTAAGCGGGCCAGTTTGACCATACCCGGTTATTGAACAGTAAATGAGTTTTGGATTAACTTGCTTCAAGTTTTCATAGTCTAAATCCAAACGCTGCATTACGCCGGGCCTGAATTGCTCAATCACAATATCGTATTCGCTGAGTAATTTATGAATGATGAGCGTTGCTTTTTCATGCTTGAGATCGACTGCTATACATTTTTTGTTTCTATTGACGCTCGCATGTGCGGCACTCACACCCTGAATCATAGGCGGCATAAATTTGATCAGGTCAGGTCGAGATGGCGACTCTACCCGTAATACTTCGGCTCCCATATCTGCTAATAGTTGAGTGGCATAGGGACCAGGTAGTAAGGTCGTGAAATCAAGTATTTTGATTCCTTCTAAGGGCAAAGGCATAACATTTACTCCAACATGTGTTTCTTATACAAAATTCGCGCATAAAAAAAGGTGAGTTTCCTCACCCTTTTTTCTAGCTAAAACCCTAAACCATGCTGCGACCAATAATCAGCTTCATGATTTCATTGGTGCCTGCGTAGATTTTTTGAACTCGCGCGTCCGCATAGGCACGTGCCACAGGATACTCCAACATATAGCCGTAGCCACCATGTAGCTGTAGACATTCGTCAATGACGTCACACTGCATCTCAGTAGAGATTAATTTTAACTTGGCAGCCGTAACAACATCGAGCTTCTTATTGATATGTAGGTCAAGACACTTATCGACAAATACGCGCGCCATTGTCAAATCAGCAGACATCTCGGCAACCTTAAACTGCGTGTTCTGAAATGCCGATATCGGACGCCCAAAGGCTTTTCTCTCTTTTACATAGTCTACTGTTTGCTCCAAAATAGATTCTGCACTCGCAATTGCGTTTAGCGCAACCGACAAACGCTCCTGTGGAAGTTCTTGCATCAAGTAGATAAAACCCATGCCATCAGCGCCGAGCAAATTTTCTTTGGGAACCTTTACATCCTGAAAGAATAGCTCTGACGTGTCTTGCGCCTTCATCCCGATTTTTTCAAGATTCTGGCCCTTTTCGAATCCCTCACTATTTGCTTCAACTAGTAATAAGCTAGTTCCTTTTGAGCCTTCTTCGGGATTTGTCTTAGCCACGACAATGACAAGATCTGCCATCTGTCCGTTTGTGATAAAGGTCTTAGACCCGTTTAAAATATAGTGATCGCCATCCAAAACCGCGTTGGTTTTAACCGCTTGTAGGTCAGACCCGGTACCAGGCTCTGTCATTGCAATAGCCGTGACGATTTCGCCACTAACACAACCAGGTAAGTACTTTTGTTTTTGTTCTTCAGTTCCGTAAGCCATGATGTAAGGAACGGAAATATCTGAGTGCAATCCAAACCCTATGCCGCTCAAGCCTAAACGCGCAACTTCTTCGTCAACCACTGCGTTGTATCTGAAGTCTGCTTCGACACCGCCATATGCTTCAGGGACGGTTGGGCAAAGGTAGCCCTGTGCGCCCGCTTTGCTCCACAATTCTCTAGAAACCTGCCCATCTTTTTCCCACTGTGCATGATAAGGAACCGCCTCAGCTTCTAAGAACTTTCGCAAACTATCTCTAAACATTTCGTGTTCTGATTCAAAAACTGTACGTGCAATCATATCTCTACCTATAAATATCATTATTCTTAATTTTGTTACTGCTGAACGTATAGCTCAGCAGTAACAAAAGACACTTATGCGAAGCTAGTCTCTAAACGTGAGACCATCTTTAGCCATATCATGTAATAAAGCCGGAACTGCGAAACGCTCACCAAATTTTTCAGTCAAATGTTCAGCTCTTGAAATAAAGACATCAAGCCCGGTTTGATTGATAAATTGCAAAATACCCCCCGTCCAAACAGGGTAACCAATTCCCATGATGGAGCCTATATTCGCGTCTCGCGTACTTTCCAATACTTTCTCTTCAACACACCTGACTGTCTCGATAGCTTGAATATATAACAATCTATCTTGAAGCTCGTCTAGCACGTATTCGACACTAGTTTTCTCAAACTTTTCTTGCAGTTCGGGCCAGAGTTTCTTTTTCGCGCTCTTAGGGTAGTCATAAAATCCAGCACCCGAAAGCTTACCAGCTCTGTCCATCTCCAACATTCTATCAACAACAGGGTCAGCCGGATGCTTTGTGTAATCCTTACCTTCGGCAATCAAGTCTTTGATCGTCTGGGTTCTAATTTTTTCAACTAGAGTCAAACTTACTTCATCCGTGACAGCCAAAGGCCCTACTGGGAAACCGGATAAATACGCCGCATTTTCAATCGCCGCCGCAGGAACCCCTTCTCCTAACATCGCTATACCTTCAGTCGCAAATGTTCCAAATACACGAGAGGTATAGAAGCCACGACTATCATTTACAACGATCGGCGTCTTGCCAATTTGGAGTACGTAGTCATAGGCCTTAGCCAAGGTTTCATCTGACGTCTTTTCACCACAAATAATCTCTACCAAGGGCATTTTGTCGACCGGAGAGAAAAAATGCAGGCCAACAAAATTTTCGGGCCGTGAAGAGGCTTCTGCCAAACCAGTAATAGGCAAGGTTGACGTGTTAGAAGCAAATACAGCATCGCTACCAATAATAGCTTCAGCCTCTTGTGTCACCTTCGCCTTTAGCCCTCGATCTTCGAACACCGCTTCAATAATTAGGTCGCATCCACTCAGATCTTCGACCCGTTCTGTTGCACAAATTGCATCTAGCATCGCATCACGTTTCTCGGCGCTGAGTCGTTTTTTGGATACTTTCTTGTCCAGCAACTTCTTCGAATAATCTTTACCCTTGTCAGCACCTTCTTGAGTTACATCTTTGAGTACGACTTCGATTCCTCTCGAAACTGAGGAATAAGCAATACCTGCACCCATCATACCCGCACCAAGAATCCCGACTTTAGATACTTTGCTCTGCTCAATATTCTTCGGTCTTCTTGCACCAGCTTTTATCTCATTCAGCTGAAACCAGAACGTACCGATCATATTCTTAGCTACTTGACTGCAGACTAATTCGACAAAGTATCGAGACTCAATACGCATGGCTGAGTCGATATCAACTTGAAGGCCTTCTACCATAACCGAAAGAATTGACTCAGGTGCCGGAAGCGTTCCTTTAGTTTGTGCTCGCATCATAGCAGGTGCGATGGGGAGCATTTTTGCTAACGCTGGGTGAGTTGGTGTACCGCCTGGAACTTTGTAACCCTTCACATCATAGGGCTGTTGTACTTTTGGATTTGCCTTAATCCAAGAGACCGCCTTCTCCAGCATTTCATCTTCACTTGTAGCGATTTCGTTAACCAGCCCTAGCGAGACCCCTTTTTCAGGTTTGAACTGCCTTCCTTCGGTCAAAAATGGCAATGCTGCCTGAAGGCCAAGTAGCCGTGACATTCTAACGACGCCGCCCCCACCAGGTAACAAGCCAAGTGTCACCTCTGGCAGCCCTAGTATTACACCCTTATCTAGCGATACGCGGTAGTGACAAGAAAGTGCCAGCTCCCAACCACCTCCAAGAGCCGCACCATTGATACACGCTACGACCGGCTTTCCACACGTTTCGAGTTCTCTCATCGCTATTTTTAAGCTTTGAACCATCTCATACAGTACATCTGCATTTTCGCTTGTTGTCGCATAAAGGTCATCTAAGTTGCCACCCGCAAAAAAAGTAGATTTATTCGAGCGGTATATCACGCCAGCGAAGTCGTCTTCGCGAAGCTTTTTTACAGCGTCAACCAAAGAGTTGGTGAATTCGACATCCATGAGATTCGCGCCAGAATTAGGCTTATCGAGAATCAAGTGGACAATATTATTTTGATCTTTTTCGTAAATAATTGAGCTCATTGTTTTGTCCCCTTAACCTTGTTCGTCTGTGATTCGTTCGATGATGGTTGCGATTCCCATCCCGCCACCAACACACAAAGTAGCTAGGCCTCGCTTAAGATCACGTGCCTCTAGCTCATCCAAAAGCGTACCCACTATCATCGCACCTGTTGCGCCCAAAGGGTGCCCCATAGCAATTGAGCCACCATTAACATTAACAATGTCTTCACTTACATCCATTTCGTCCATGAAGCGCATAACAACCGATGCAAATGCTTCATTAACCTCGAATAAGTCGATATCTTTGACATCAAGCCCAGCAACCTTCAACGCCTTCTTTGCTGCTGGAGCGGGTCCGGTCAACATAATAGTAGGGTCGGTTCCAACTACGGCAGTCGAAATAATTCTAGCTCTGGCTTTCATGCCGAATTTTTTACCAGCTGCCTCACTTCCAATCAACAGCGCTGCAGCACCGTCGACGATACCGGATGAGTTTCCAGGAGAATGAATATGGTTAATACTTTCTACTTGAGGGTATTTTTCTTTAGCGACGTTATTGAAGCCCATCTCTCCCATCATTTGAAAAGATGGCTTCAACTTAGCAAGCGTTTCTTGAGAGCTATCTGCACGGATCAATTCGTCTTTATCTAGTATTGTAAAGCCGTTTCTATCCAAAACAGGAATGACTGAACCCTCAAATGAACCTCTAGACCAAGCAGCAGCTGCCTTTTTGTGAGACCTTACTGCAAAAGCGTCTACGTCTTCGCGCGAGTAACCGCCAAGCGTTGCAATGAGGTCTGCACCGATGCCTTGAGGCATAAAGCCGGTGTTAAAATTGGTTTCTGGATCCATCGCCCAGGCCCCGCCGTCGCTTCCCATTGGAATTCGAGACATTGATTCAACACCGCCGGCGACGATAAGATTTTCCCAGCCAGAGCGTATCTTCATCGCAGCTGTATTGACGGCCTCTAAACCAGACGCACAAAATCGATTCAACACCACGCCCGCAACATCATCGTTCCACCCAGCTGCTAACGCGGCTGTTTTTGCAATATCAGCGCCTTGATCACCCACAGCGGTTACACAACCCATTACGATGTCATCGACATCTTCAGTATCGAATTTATTTCTTTGTTGGAGGGTATTGAGAAGGTTAGTTAGCAAAGTAACAGGTTTGACTTCGTGAAGAGAGCCGCTGGCTTTGCCTCGACCACGCGGTGTACGTATCGCGTCATAAATAATTGCATCATTAATCATTGCTGTTCATCTCTTGTTGAATTAGAC
>ENA-OSET01000842-OSET01000842.1-sediment-metagenome-genome-assembly--contig:-NODE-842-length-33478-cov-4.602138_pt1 | contig 33478 bp, 26 predicted proteins | sample MGYA00237882_ERZ534229 | MGnify/ENA primary metagenome ERZ534229 (study PRJEB26408, sample SAMN06266212) | sediment metagenome | isolation source: Hudson Canyon methane seep mesocosm | place: USA:Hudson... | reverse complement strand
GAAAGCAAGTACCATACTTTATATTGAACAATTGGTCAATAAGACCTATTTCTGCCATGCTATATTAACCAATAAATCAGTAAATCAGTAAATCAGTAAATCAGTAAATCAGTAAATCAGTAAATCAATAATATAAAGCGAGTCTTTTAGCGTCCCGTGCTCCGATGTTCACAGAGATGAATGGGTGAATTCATCGTAGTCGGGGCGACTGCTGTCATTTCTATTGGTGATTTGTCGTGAGTCCAATGCTAGATCGCGTCGCTAGAAATTGCCTGACTTTTGTTTTGCACGAGACGATTGTATTCTTTGGTAGATTGAATTCTTCGGTAGGTAGTAGCTCAGACTTGATATGACAGTCACCCGTTTTATCGGTGCCAGTCAGTTTAGATTTTAACTATTGCCCCGCCTCTATCAAGCGTTTTAGATTGAAAACGCTTTCGCGCGAATTTTTCTTCAGCCAAGCTCCCATCATGGGTTCCATCATCTGCATTATACCGCCAATGCTAACGCTAAATGAGTGCACGACGCGGGTGCCACCTTCAATCGCTTCCAGCTCGAAGCGTGAGCTGTAGGCCGCAGGTCCGCTCTGCCCCTCGTGAGCGAAGGTGTTGAACTCCTCATATTCGGTGACCTTGATATCCGCTTGATTCGTAGCGCCGTTCAGTTCGACTTTCTGGGTGAAAATTGTCCCCACTGAGACCGGTCCCGGAGTGGTCTTGTCCGAACCTCTCATGCTTCGCACCCAATCAGGTGCGCGTTCCAAGTCCACCAGGCGCGCCCAGACTTCCGCCGGCGGCTTAGTCACGTCAAAAACAATTTTACCTGTTTGCATTCACGACCCTCGTGCGCTAATGAACACCTACCTACCGTAAATGCTCAGCTCTTTCATCGTCACCGTACGTTATCTTTTTGAAGCAAACACCCTTCGTTTGTGTCCCCATATTATTTACGTGATGGCGGCGTAGACCAACGAAAAATCCGAGCATAACCGTACGACTTGTTTGGGCTCCACGACCAAATACTTGTATTAGCTACTACGGCTGTCATGCAAATAACTCAGCAAAAAAGTTAGCGGAAAAATCTATTTCGATTCATTACCTCGAAAAATGGACATGATATTGCTACTGGCCAGCAATGAAACAACGAGTAACAAAATCGACATACCGAACCACTGCCGTGCATAGCTCATATTCGTAGCAGGATTTAATAGCTTCATTGGGTGATTGCGCTGCAATACAGCAGGGCTGTCCTTGTGTAACCGTAGCAAATATGGGAAAACAGGCTTATCAAACAAATGACTAAGATGTTTGATATTGACGTGATGCAAGCGGATCGGCCAGCGATTTGTCCGCAAAGCACTCTCAGTAAAAAACGAACGCCCGCCAGCTGCATGCACGCTGGCGGATAACAAGGGAGCCCCATCTACCTTCAAACCTTGCATAAACGCCGAATCAATCTCCAGCGGAGCTGGTAACCAACCGCGACTGACTAGGACCAGCTCATCTATATCTTCACGCTGCACGGGTATTATCACCTCAATACCCGGCTGGCCACGATAGTACTGGTTCGCTATCACAAACATTTTCTCATTGATAAAAGCACCATGCAGCGATACATTTGTGTAATCAATCGCTACCGAATCAGTTACGACTATTGAAGCAAGTGCCACTGGCGCGGCCTGCAGCTTGATGTTCATAGCCTGATTGTAAATTCGTTTTTCCTGAGCACGATCCAACTGCCAATACCCCAACTTCAGCAGCAGGGAAAAGCTTAGCAGGATGCAAGCCGCTATGGTCCAGTCAAAACGTAATTTTATCTGATTTACAGCTATGCCCTCCTTTTCCCCAGCTACTATAAAATGGAAGCTACGATAATCAGATAGCTCTGGTACCGATCGGCCTATACCCACATATTGCCACACTTGAATATGATTAAGCAGTGTTAGAGCAGCACGACACTTTGTGTAATCTTAGCGTTTTTTGATATTGTCAGGCCCGAAGGCTTTCTGCTGCGTAAAACGAACCCGCCCGTCGACGGTTCCTGCACTTTAATAATTCTTGAGAAGTGCCCTCGTAGCCAGTTCAATATTGCGCTGTTTGCCATTAATCAGTAACCGTATCTTGCGAATACAGCTGAAAAAGATCTGTTTGCCTCGAAGAAGTGCTACTGGTCCTCGAGGTTGCCAATATTTTTATCCTCTTTGGTCGCGCTAATCGAAAATATTTTTGACGTAGAAATCGATCAAAATTAAATTCAAAAAGACAGAGGGAAAGTGGCTTAATATTCAGAGTAATTCAGCATAGAGCATTAACTATTCGGGAAACTCAATTCCATGCAGAACCACCTGGTTTCGACCGCTGTCCTTTGCGTGATAAAGGGCTTGGTCAGCTTCTTTTTGAATCTCAGCTATTGTTTTGTCAGCACCACTTATCGCAATGCCAATACTCACAGTACACGACAGACCACTGCCAATATCCTCAAAAGCGATGCCTTGAATAATTTGCCGCAAGGAATTGAGTTTAGCGACTATTTGTTCTTCGTCTATTTCGGAAAATATAATCGCGAACTCTTCGCCCCCTATTCGTGCCACGAGTTCATATTTCCGAGATTTGTCGACAAAGGTTTTTGCGAGCCGTGTTAAAACCACGTCTCCCGCAGCATGCCCGTGGGTGTCATTGATCAATTTGAAATTATCAATGTCAATTATTGCGAGTGCATATTTCCTATTTGTTCTTTTAGATCTCTGATCTTCAGCACGTAAAAAGCGATCATATTCTCTTCGATTCGCTATTCCTGTTAACACATCCGTGTGTGCCATTTTTTCAAGTTGCTGATTTGCGTCTTTTAATTCCACATGCAAATTTACTAAGGTGTTGTTGAGTTTAAAAACAATTCGCCTTTGTCTTTCCTGTTGCCATCGATAGACAACTCCAACAACGAACAGAAATACGATAGATACTACTGCAGCATTGGCCTCGCCACCACTTAGCTCTAAAAAATAAGAATATTGATAGATTAATGTCCCACTTATCGCGACGTAAACTGCAAGAAAATAGGAGAATCTAAGCTCTAACATAAACAAAACAAGCAGCATTACGATAATGCCGCGAAAAACCAAACCAAGTCTTTCAGCGTCTGAAAACTCTTGCATTGAGATAACATTATAGATTAGCCAGCCTGCTATGATAATCGCAAAAACATCTAACGACTTAAAACGATTAGCACGAAAACAAACCACAAATAACACTGCATAAAGTAGGACAGATATGCCTCTTTGGACTAATAATCCTTGGATCGCAGCGGGGTTATCTGCAACATTGGACCAAGTACCTATTATTTGAATGGGAGCTGCGAACACGCAAAGAACGCAGAAAGCCAGCAGACCAAATCGCTGCCTGGAGACCGCCTGAAGGCGATATAAATCTTCATCGGCTGAATCGACTAATTCCGCCGACCAACGATTAACAATTTTCTCAGAATTTATCTCAACCAATCTTTTTCCCTGTCTCAACCCTCAATTTTGGGTTTGCTTGTATTGCGGTTGCAATTACCAGTAATAGCCAAATATAGTCACAAAGCTCACTAGACACCATCATAAGTACAAACAGTCTGACTTATAGCGTTAAACCATTGCCGAACCTAATTGGTGATGAACACAATAGACCTTTTCAAGGTGTGATGAAAATACTAATTTGTATACCGCGCGATCCTGTCTAGCACTTCTGTAACTAGAATCCGTACAGCCTGAAAGTCCGCTCTGTGCCTCTCTCGCCCACAACTTACCTCAGACCAGTGCTAGACGCCAAAGATTTCATCAACTTGACGAAATAGAGTTTTTACTATTATTACCTTCCCACATATTAAGCAAGAGCACTTCAATCATTTGGCCAGTCGAATGAAGACAAAAAACCCCATTCTAAATATATAAAATAGCAGCTGCAATCCAATAACTAACTGAGCCATAAGTCATTACTTTGTACTAATTCCGATACAGCGAATTTATTTATCCTAAAGAGCCTTGTCCCTTTTCGATTCTACCCTGCCAAAAGCACCTGTTCGATCGAATTTGCAAGTTAGCCGAACAAATGTAATATAGGAGACTATAAACTCAGCTTGCTGCTAGATTACGGAAGACTCTTATGGCAATTTTTTACTACCAATCATTAAACTCCAGCGCAACAACAACACGTAATATGGCTGGGCTAACGTCACAACACCACACCGTAAAAACTCAAGCCCATCAAGCAAACAACCCAAGCGGTTTCGGTTTAGCGCCGCCTACAAATCCGTCCGTCCCCTTCGGCATGCCTATTCAAGGCCCATCCCAACTAATGCTTTCCGCTCCTGCCGATTATATGCACTCATCCCAACGTTCAGCTGCGGATATGAAAATATTGTTATCGAGTAAATTCCAAGAATCTATGCAGCAAATAATGCGTAACTTCGAGCACCGAACGCCTGATGTTACGGTGATTGGTGAACTTGATGCAAGTCACTCGGATTTTTCGGGCGTGAGTCAGCACGCTGGCGCGTTCGTATCTTCCGTGACGACAGGTAAAGCTTGCAACAGTTTTTCGGTCTTCAATGCCAACCAAAACTCCGTTTTTAATCCCAACGTCATTCAGTCTGGAATGGGCTGGGTAGCAGTTGCTTTACCCACAGCTACAGACCAAAGCATAGTTGCTGTATTCGTACACGTTCCGAACGTAGAGGCAGGAAGTATTGCAACGCAGACCGCGTTCTATCAACGGATTCGCAAAGCACTTCCAGGCAGGCAGGTGGACATCGTTATGGGCGATACAAACCAGGGTAGTGGAGGCGTCACCCCTGCAGCCGTTTCCGCGGCCTTCAGTAGTACTTTTGTAGACGCCGCAGACGCCGAAGGGGGAATTCAGCCAATGGATATGCACGAGGGTGACTTTGGAGGCACTAATTCGACAGGCAGCAACAGATACGATGTAGCGGTTTTCAATTCCCAAACTAGACAGAAAATCAAGTTTGAATATGTTTCGCAGAGAACATCAGCGCTTTCCGGCAGCATGGATACCGCGATAACGGACCACATGGGTATCGTGTTAGAAGTCACATAGCTTTACAACTGTGTCGTACGTTTGTGTTAGCCACGAAGCAGTTTATTAATAACCGTGCCTAACGCACCAAAACATTCGCAATGAGTAGAAAATGGCTCCTGAAGGAGCCGAAAGTATTCCAGACAAGAATACCAGCGGTTACAAAAGACCATCGGGAAAGTCACTAACAAAAACGGCGTCAGCATCGCCTTGAAGAGTCCCGTCGAGCCCGCAGGGAAATGCAGTTCATTAGTGCATAGTAACCACTGACAGAGCACCAAACGAGTGTGTTTAACAGCCCCGTTGGTCCGTTATATTTTCTAGGTAAAGTTATCATAATTTTGAAGAGCAACGGCTAAACCGCTAATTGTCATATGTGGCACTAGGGCAGCTGCAAATGCAAATGCAAATTAATGGCTGCTCCAAAACAAATAGCTGGCTCCAATTACTAAAAAGAAAGCTAGTTGGTAGCAAATATCCATGAAAACTACCTGAAGCTGGCGTGTGGTGATGGGGTTAACGGGATCTTTTCCCGGAAACAACCAGCCCTTGCGCATCAAGCCATGCTGGCTGTGACCCTCACGCCACCAGGCACGCAATATCGCCAGTAGACGCGGCGAGAGCATGGCATTTCGATCTTTGTCGCCTTTGCCCTGCTCGACATGCAGGATCATTTGCTGGCTATCAATATCGGCGATTTTTAAATGGGTGACTTCGCTGGAGCGTAAACCGGCGCCGTAGGCCACCGAAAAGGCGGCACGGTATTTTGTATGGTGGGTCGCTTGTAATAATATCGTCACTTCACTGGGTGAAAGCACGGTAGGCAGTTTACGTGGGGTATGGACGCGGCTCATTTTACGCATGATCATGGGCTTATCGAGCGTCACCTCAAAGAAAAAACGCAGGCCGGAAATAGTCGCATTAATGGTCTGTGTTGATACACCGCATTCGACCATAAATAATTGGAATTTACGCAGGTCTTCGGCGTTGGCGTGATCGGGTGAGTCGCCCAAAAAATGGGTGAACCGTTTCACGGCACGAATGTAGTTTAGCTGTGTTGTCTTGGATAGTGTGCGCATACACATGTCGTCGGTCATGCGTTGACGTAAAGGGCTGACAGTGGGTGTAGGTGGTGTATGATTAGCGTGTGTCATGGGTTTACTCCTGAGCGTGAGGTGAGTGGTGTGAGACCTACTTCACTTCACAGGATGAACCTATGCCACGCTTGGGGTTATACCGATGCTGGATAAAAAAGATGAGCTTGATGCTTTTTACCGCGCGAGCGGTTTCGTCCATTGGCACAAAGCGACTACTATCACGCTCCTCTTCAGCGAGCATTTATGGCCCGTTATTGAGAGAGCGATGACGAAGTGGAGAGGATAGATAAACGAAAATGTCGATACGAGCTTGAATCGAGTAATATGCTCTGGTCGCAATGGCAAGTTGTACTTAACTTTTGGAGATGGCGATTTTATGTTACAGCTTAATGACAAGCACTCATCGGATATTTTTCGTGAAGGGTTCACACCATCTTCGGGATTTACCACTGACTCAACGACATGTTTTTTTACAGATGAAAAGTATTACGAGTCTGATTTTCAAGCTGTGATGGCCAGCAAAAAGGATTTAAGGATATGGAGTAATTCCACTTGGCCAGAAGACGATTTCTCTAGTGAGAGCAACAAAGAAGACCTGCTGTATCATGTTGAAGATAACAAAACCCATGCAGCCTATTGGCTATATGTTATATAGCCCGGTTAAGAACTACTGTTATGGAAGTCTTTATGTTCAACCAATACATGATATTTTCAAAGATTATTCTCTACAAAAAGGCAGCGATCAATTCTCGAAAGAAATGACAGGGAGAGTTGATTATTGGTTAAGGACCGACTGCCCCGAGAAACACGCTGAGATTAGTTCTGAAATTCTCACCTGGTTCGAAAAGTCATGGAAAGGGAAATACGTTTTTACTGCAAGAGCTGAAATGAAAAGCAGAATCAGGAATTATGTCGCACTCGGGCTAAGAGAAATCGCAGTATTGAAAAGTAATACTGGAGAATCAGTTCTGTTTATATATCAATAAATAGTTCGGGCCTAACTACCAGATCTAATTTACTATTCCGCGAACAGTGGTCTATGAGACATCGTAATGGAAACATTAAGCACGCGGTAATTTGACTTAGTAAGTGATTCTCGATTTCACACTCCATCGACCTATTAGTTTTAATAATCAGTGCACTTTTAATAACACAAATACAATTATCGAGTTAGTGCCCATCCATAAACTTGTCGTTGCGAGCGAAGCGCGGCAATCTAATTTCCCTAACATATTGATATGTTATGCATTAATGCTAACGCCCTAGATTGCCGCGTCGCTGCGCTTCTTGCAATGACACTATTTTTGGATAGGCACTAGATAATCAGGGCGACAAGGCCTTGAAACGCCAAGGGCGCAAAAAGAACGCCCAAGAGGTTAAGGAAAGTCTGGGCGAGCAGAAGACGAATTCACACCGCTGTTCTTAAGCTGCCCTCGACTCGATATTCAGCTAATGCCACACCTCCACGCTGGCCCCTTGTCCACGTGACTGTCTAAGTTGTGCCAAAACTTGTTATAAATCAAAGTTCCATCCGTAATCTCACCGTGTCCGTAGAGCCGGAGTCCGGTGCTGTTTATACTCCCTATACCAAGCCACTGCACTTCGTTTTGAATCTCGATTTCAAGCCCAGCGTGCGCTTTATCTGTATGAGGATTTGCAAATGAATACCAACGAGCACCCTTCTTCCATTTTAATCGTCGTCGACCCGGCTCAAGAAACGCCGTTGGCATTGCACCGTGCCATTAATTCAGCAAAGCTCGCACCGCCCCTTGTTGAAACGGTGAAGCTCAATATCCTTTTGGCGGTCGATTTCGACAATACCGATACTTCCGCGAGTAATTCGGCGATCCATCGTAACGAGCGCTGGTATGAAGAACAAATCATGACCCCGCTGCAAAATTCAGGGGTTGAATATTCAGTAGAAATGAGTTGGTCTAGCGACTGGTATGGATCGATAATAGGGGCATCCAAAAGACATAAGCCCGATCTCATCATGTTACCCTTGGTAAGCCGGTTAAAACCGCGTGAGCGTATTTTTAACGAATCGATTTGGCGTTTGTTACGAACGGCTGAATCCCCCGTGCTCGTTGTTCAACCTGGCTCGCCCGAAGAACGAAAAGTTATTTTAGCGGCCGTCAATATCCAATCGCATAAACCTGACTATCAGCGTTTGAATGATTTGATTGTGGCTCGCGGTCGTCGTACAGCGCTTAACAATCATGGCGAGTTACACATTGTGAATGCCTACAAAGACTCCCTGAATTACCCTGATCGTGCACTGTTAGCTACGAAGACCGAAGTAGAGCCTTCGCGAATTTATGTGACAGCAGGGGATCCGGATGACGTGATCGCAGAGACTGCGAACGAACTTAATGCGGACCTAATTGTATTAGGTGTTCGTAGTCGTACCAGTCGCTGGCGCGGCAATACGTCGGAAAAAATCATAACGAAAGTAAATTGTGATGTTTTGATGATCAATTAGTTCGCAGAAGTCAGCAAGCCGTTTCAGCTTGCGGAGCGGCCTACCGTCGCTCGCCTGCGAAAGGGTCGTACCGACTAATTTTCTGTGATCGCTTTTAGTAGAGCAGCCATCTTAATTCCCGCCTATGTTATTAAGTTAGGAAATATCGACATTTAACTCAGATTTTCGCTCATTCTACTAAGTCTACTGAAAATGGGATATGTCGATATTAGTGACGTATAGGCGCGATCCTGAATGGTCTTTTTGAGATCAGGCGGCGCCACCCGATTAGCATCATATGCGAAACAAGGGCTGATGAAATGATCCAAAACCAGTAGGCAGTAACACGCTCCAACCCGTCGATTAAGTTCGGGATCCTGGCAACCGATCTTCTATATTCGTAGGTTTTTCAGCAAGAGGATCTAGAACATATTTTTAATATCCGATGAAAACGTTGGATACGCAAACATATCATCCTTCAGCTTACTGGCCGAAATTCCGTGGCGCATGGCCATGGAAAATACATGAATCAAGTCTTCACCTCGATGACCCACCATGTGAGCGCCAATGATCTTATCTTCATTCTTATCAATGATCACCTTTGCCCAAGCAACCGTTTCCGCATAACTTTTACTGGAAAACCAATCCCGCATATCATTAACTGTTACTTCTATGTCAATGCCTTGATCGCGTGCCTGCAACTCCGTTAAGCCAACAGTACTGAGTGCGGGAACTGTATAAACACAACTCGGCAGCACACTATAATCTGGTTTAATTTTAGGACCGTGGACAATATTCTGCCCGACGATTCGCCCTTCATAGGTGGCAATCGGCGAAAGCTGTGGTGACGTTATCAATGAATCTCCACAGGCCCATACACTCGGGTTTGAGGTGGAACGCAAATATTCATCAGTTTCAATGGCGATCCGGTCGTGTTTAATTTTTCCCTTACCTAGATCTAACATATCCACGTTGGCGATACGCCCTGCCCCGTTGATAACTCTGTCTGCGATTACGTCATATTCCTGACCATCTAGCTCGTATTTAACGGCGAGTCGATTGTCAGATTTAGATACAGACTTTACTTGAACGCCAGTTTTTACAGTCACACCAATACGTTCGCTTTCGACCTGAACCGCGGTTACAGCGTCAGCCTCGATTCGTGGCAGCAGACTGGGCATCACCTCCAGGATCGTAACTTTAGTACCGGCACGCGCATAAACATGACTAAATTCCATCGCAATCACACCTCCGCCGATAAAGACAACGCCATCTGGTTGGGTTTCCTCAGACAGCACTTCGTCAGACGTAATCATGAGTTCCGCACCGGGAATAGGTAAGGGACGCGTTTTAGATCCCGTGGCAATAACAATATTGTCCCCCTCCAAAATCGTTCCATCAACCTCTATAGAATTGGGCCCAACAAATTTGGCCGAACCTCGATAGACATCACCACGTTTTTTGGCAACACCTGCCATCGCCTCGGGGATAAAACTAATCATATCTTTCGCACGTCGGATCAGTTGGGTCCAGTCTAGTGTTGCCGCACCGACTTCAATGTAATGTTCGTCCGCGCGGTCAATTGCGTGCAATGAATGAGCGGCAGCAACCAATACCTTTTTTGGAGTACAGCCACGATTAGGGCAGGTGCCACCAAAATCCCTCTCTTCGATAATCGCAATGTTTTTGCCCGCTTCGGCTGCAATGGCTGATACACCTAAACCCGCGTTGCCGCCTCCAATGATGATGATGTCGTATCGGTTTGACATAGAGTGTTACTCCCTGTTTATGTTGGGTTACGCTATAGAAGATAAGTTTCTTTATGCACTTTACATCAAAGAATTCTGGCTACAGACTTCGGAAATTATGACTGCAGAGTGTCTAATTTTTTGGAATATCATCGATAGAGTCTTCCTCGGTCTCCTTGCGTGAGGGTGCCTATACGATCGGTGCCTGATATAAGCTGAATCTAGAAAAAACTGTGTTAGTAACTCGATACCCAATCTGACTTAATTTGATACAAAGTCCAATTCCAATCGTACAGACATCTCTCAATTATCCAAAAGGCTCTTATTGCTTATTCCCGCGTAACGCTCTGCGAGAGTCATAAACATACTCCGACACTGGCGAGAATAGGACTTCGGCCAAGCCCCAAATCCTGATCGATCTAGAAAGTCTAATTTAAGTACTAGATAGTTATTATTTCAAGCCTGCAGTTTAGGAAAAATTAGTATTCTTTACCTTAGTACAAGAGGCGGGCTACTGGTAGTCAGCAAGCTAGCAACGGTAAAGAACATTAGTTTTCGATAAGTTTGCAGCTCTTCCCATAAATATACTGGGTACAGGTCTATGTGAGTGACCATTACACGTTGGATGAAATAACCAACTACATGTATGACCAACAACATGAGCGCTAATACTCGGCCGTGACCTTGACGTCAGTTGCAGAGAAGCCGCTAAACGCGACCGCGCAAGTTCCATCGAGGCCGAGGAGCACCGAACCCGACGATCACCTGTCACTGTCATCGAAAAATATATCTCCACGGCCACCGCCTCTTTTCGAAACGCGATATAAGGCCGCTCAAACCTCTACTCATAATGACCTAGCAATAGACAAGCCCCCAATGTCGTTTCAATTTTCCAGCAGAAAGACCAATGAATTTCAAAAAAAATTGAAGCCCAGGAATTGAAGTGCAGGACAAACAAGGAGCGCTCATACGAGCCCAATTGTTTACCGGTACAGGTGCGCTTTCGCGTTGAAATCTCACTAATTTCCTTGTCTTTTTGATAAACAATGCTGGAAGAAAAAACTTTGAGCTTGAATAAATGTTATGGATTAGCTGTAACAATTTCACTATCGATTCGTCTAGATAAACTCCATAACTGGTAATGGCCAAACAAAACACAACGGAAAATTCAACAAACAATTCGACATTAGCTGACGAGCCGAATGACGATTTTTCATTCTTATTAAAGGAAAGCGACAATGAAAGCATCTGATTTATTTATAAAAGCCTTAGAAGCAGAAGGTGTTGAATATATATTTGGCATACCCGGTGAAGAAAACTTAGATATTCTGAACTCAATGAAAGACTCTTCCATTAAGCTAATTCTTACTCGCCATGAGCAAGGCGCGGGTTTTATGGCGTCTACCTATGGCCGATTGACAGGAAAGGCCGGGGTCTGCATGTCGACCTTAGGGCCCGGCGCGACTAATTTCGTTACATGTGCTGCGTACGCTCAACTAGGCGCTATGCCAATGATTATGTTGACGGGGCAAAAACCGATAAAAAGCAGTAAGCAGGGACAGTTTCAAATCGTTGATGTTGTTGGCATGATGAAACCCCTAACAAAATTTACTCATCAAATAATGGGAGCAGACAATATCCCTTCCAAAATACGCGAAGCTTTTCGACTTGCTCAGGACGAGAGACCGGGTGCAGCACATCTAGAGCTACCTGAAGATATTGCGGCTGAGGATACCCACGCCCCCCTCATTGTGGCAAGCAATTGGAGACGGCCAATAGCGGAAGACAACGCCATTGATGCCGCTGTAAAAATGATAGAGGAAGCAAAACACCCTTTGTTGATGTTAGGCGCAGGTGCGAATCGAAAAATGACCAGCAAAATGCTTCAACAATTTGTTGATAAAACAGGGATTCCATTTTTTAGTACACAAATGGGCAAAGGAGTTTTAGACGAACGAAGCCCGTTATATCTTGGCACCAGTTCTTTATCGTCAAGTGACTTTCTTCATCGCGCAATAGATTCGGCCGACCTTATTATTAACATAGGTCACGACGTTGTGGAAAAACCTCCATTTTTTATGACGGAAGACGGCTGTAAAGTTATTCATATTAACTATCTGACGGCTTCCATTGATTCTGTTTATCATCCTCAACAGGGAGTGATCGGTGATATTAGTAATAGTGTTTGGCAAATTTCAGAGAAAATTGAACCGCAAAGCACATGGGATTTTAGCTACTTTCAGAAAGTAAAGGCGCGAATAGATGAGCATTTAAACGACGGGATAGATGATCCCCGATTCCCACTCTATCCTCAGCGCTTGGTGGCCGACGTCCGCACTGCAATGCCGTCGGATGGTATTATCTGTTTAGACAACGGCGTATACAAAATATGGTTCTCCAGAAACTATAGAGCGCATGAACCTAATACAGTTTTACTGGACAACGCATTGGCTACCATGGGCGCGGGTTTACCTTCAGCGATAGCAGCAAGCCTTATTCACCCCGATCGCAAAGTCATGGCCATCTGTGGTGATGGCGGGTTTATGATGAACTCTCAAGAGCTAGAAACTGCTGTACGCTTAAGTCTCAATCTCGTGGTATTAATCCTTAGAGATGACGCCTATGGGATGATTAAGTGGAAACAAGCCAATATGAATTTCGATAATTTTGGCTTGGATTACGGCAACCCTGACTTTGTTAAATACGCCGAGTCGTATGGTGCTAAGGGGCATCGTGTTGAATCTAGCAGCGGCCTAAAAGCCGTACTTGATGAATGTCTCTCAACGCCCGGCGTACACCTTATCGACGCACCCGTTGACTACTCTGAAAACGATCAGATTCTCAACATCGACATAAAGCGTATGAGCCAGGAATTTTAACGGCGACTACTCTTTGTCCCAACCCTATCAAATAGCACGCAAGGTTAAACAATGAATATAAAATATGATCCAATAATCCCCGGTGTTGTTCCAAGAGAACAATCCACTATTGTGGTTTCGCCGTTTGATAATAGGCCTGTCGGGGCCGTCACAACATCCGATATTACCCACGTCGATAAGGCACTTGATAATGCGCATCAGCTTTTTAACGATCGCTCGAAATGGTTATCCGTACGCGAGAGAATCGTCATATTAAAGCGTTTGATTTTAATAATGACAGAGAATTTTGAAAGTCTCTCTTTAAACGCAGCAACGGAGGGCGGTAAACCGTTGAGAGATTCTCGAATCGAAGTAGAGCGAGCGATAGAAAGCGTTGGCCTTTGCATAGACGGCCTAAAAGAGAGCGGTGGTACAGAAATACCGATGGGGATAAACGAGGCATCTTCTGGAAAAATTGCCTTCACAACATTGTCCCCTATCGGCGTAGTAGTTGCAGTAAGTGCCTTTAATCACCCGTTAAATCTCATCGTTCATCAGGTTGCACCAGCCATTGCCGTAGGATGTCCCGTAATAGTAAAACCAGCTGGCGCAACTCCTCTTTCATGCTTTTCATTTGTCGCTATGGTGCACCAGGCAGGGTTACCAGAGGGATGGTGCCAATGTTTGCTTACAGAGAATACTGACACCGCAGAAAAACTGGTTACAGATCCTCGAGTCGATTTCTTTACATTTATCGGAAGCGCAAAAATTGGATGGATGCTGAAATCAAAACTTTCAGCAGGTACACGATGTGCGTTGGAACATGGCGGTGCAGCACCCGTCATCCTGGACAAAGATGTCGACTTTAGCGATACGATTCCCAAACTCGTTCGAGGCGGTTTTTACCATGCCGGCCAAGTTTGCGTATCGGTCCAACGTGTTTACGCTCACCAATCTAACGCAATCGATCTGGCGCATGATATAGCAACCGCTGCTGACAAACTCGTGGTCGGCGATCCTTGCAGCGAAGCCACTGACGTTGGTCCATTAATCACAAGCAGAGAGGTCGATAGAGTCGATCAATGGGTAAAATCAGCGGTAGAACAAGGCGCGAAGCTTTTGTGTGGTGGAAATAAAATATCGACCTCTCTCTATGCGCCAACGGTTCTTTTGGATCCACCCGATGACTGTGAAGTGAGTCAAATGGAAGTATTTGGTCCAGTGGTGTGCGTATACTCTTATAGCGACGTTGACGATGCTATCGAAAAAGCGAACGCATTACCCTTCTCTTTCCAAGCCAGCGTATTCAGCGACAAAATCGATTTTTCTATGAAGGCATACCGAAAACTCAATGCATCAGCAGTCATGGTAAACGAGCATACAGCGTTCAGAGTCGACTGGATGCCCTTTGCTGGCCTTAGAGAGTCTGGCTATGGCATAGGTGGTGTGCCACATACCATGAAAGATATGCAAATTGAGAAAATGCTCGTACTCAGCTCCAATGAAATTGCATAGCTATATTCATCTCGCTTCGCCTCAGCGATTTAGAGGTTTTTTGTAAGCAACTGAAAGTTTAGTAGAGGTCGCAGTGGAAATAAGTATTACTACACCCGCATTGCTCTTTCCAGCACTGTCATTACTACTGTTAGCCTATTCCAACAGATTTATGGGATTAGCTCAAATAGCTCGCAACATGACTCAAAGTTTACTGGATCATGCAGACGAGCGATTGGCACTCCAGATAGAAAGCTTGCGAACTAGGATTATCATTATTAAATATACCCAAGCGTCGGGGATCATGAGCATGCTGATTTGCGTCATCGCCATGTGGTGCCTTTTTTCTGACTTTGAATTTCTCGGCCGCATTAGCTTTGGAGCAAGCCTTTTTTTCATGGCAGTTTCTCTCCTATTGTCTTTTTGGGAAATCATGTTAAGTGGGTCGGCCCTAAGAATTGAACTTGATCGACTCAACGAAAAGTGTTCGGCGAATTAAAGTACCCGAAAACTCTTCGATTTAGTCAGCACTTTTTTTCTTCTAAATCGTACCGACAAATTCTCGTGTGCAGACATTTGAAAATGTGTTGGTTCTTTCAGGGTATCGTGAGATTAAATGTATAAAAACTAAGCAGCAACGAGTCGTTTAGTGCTAATCTGTATCTAGCACTTTGAACACCCTTCTTAATAAAGAAAGGCTCTATTTATGCTTGTTAACCAACACGACTCTCGTCTGTTTACTCTTTTCTTTACGCTTTTCTTGACTCTGCTCCTCGGTTTTACGCTGGCGGGCTGCAGTGAGAACACGGATACCACGGCGAAAACTGATGGGAACATGACTGCAGTAGCTGAGCCGAAGCGCTTTATCGAGATTGGCGACATAGACAGTATCAAAGAGCAAGGTGAGCTTAGGGTTCTTATACATTCGAATCAGGATGTCGCTTTACCCAGAAACGGCCGTCCTCAAGAAATTGATCAGGATATGTTGGCACGCTTTGCCAACACGCACAGCTTAACCATGACCATCGTGGCGGTTGAGAAATTTGAGGACCTGATACCCCATCTTCTTGAAGGCAAAGGGGATGTCATAGTCTCCAATCTAACCGTGACTGACAAGCGCAGGGAGAAAGTGGGGTTTACTGTTCCCCTGGATCTGGTCACAGAACATATACTCAGCAGTCACAAGCAACCATTAACGGCACGGAGCCAGCTGCAAGAGCGTATTCTAGCGGTACAAAAAGATAAGTCGTTCTGGCAGACCGCCCAAAGACTGAAAACCGAATTCCCAGGATTAACAATAAAAACACTACCCGGCGAGATGAGCAACGATGAAATCTTTGATTATATCAGCGAGAACGAAGAGTATCTGACTATAGCGGATAGCAATATCATTGATACCTTTAGCACTTATCGACAAGATCTCAGCGTCTCTGGCCCGCTGGCGACCAAGCAGCCAACAGCATGGGCTATTCGTCCTGACAATCCCAATCTATTAACTCAGCTCAATCAATTTATTCGGATTGAAAAACTCACTCGACCTAGAAAAGAAAGTCGCACAGACGACTGGCAAGAGATTAAAAAAAGCAAACATCTGCGAGTCGCCTTAAGGAACAATAGCGCTACCTATTTTTTATGGAGGGGGAAGCTATTAGGTTTTGACTATGAGTTAATTAGGGCTTTTGCAGAAAAAAATGAATTGCTGCTCGATATTGTCGTACCTCCCGACCATGAACAATTGATTGATTATGTGCGCAACGGTGAAGCCGATGTGGCAGCTGGTTTTTTATCGATAACTGACGATCGTACGCAGGACAATATTGTATTTTCCAACCCTTATCATTATGCCTCCGAACTGGTTATTAGCCGACCAGAAGATGACAGTATTAAAACCCTGGAAGACCTTGCGGGTCGCAACATTCATGTTCGGGAGTCTAGTAGCTATTGGAACACGATCAAAAAATTACAGGAACAAGTCGCCGTCAATATCATTGCCACGCCAGAGAACGAAGAGACTGAAGAGGCGATTGCCAAGGTTGCCTCCGGCGAATACGACCTTACCGTTGCAGACAATCATATCCTCGATATTGAGCTCACCTGGCGAAAAGATGTCGACAGCGCCATAGTTCTTGGTGATCCACTCCATCAAGGTTGGGCAGTACGCGGCAACAACCCTGAATTATTAGCAGAGCTCAATCAGTTTATCGATCGGGAGTATCGTAGCCTATTCTATAACATGACTTATAAAAAATACTTTAAGGCATCCAAAGGTGTTGCCAAGTTAAAACAAGGTCAACTGGAATTCACGGACGAGGGGAAGCTGTCACCCTTCGACGATACAGTAAAGATATTTGCAGAAAAATACAATTTTGACTGGCGTTTATTAGTCGCCCAAATGTATCAGGAGAGTCATTTCGACCCTAAAGCAAGATCATGGGCGGGAGCTTTAGGCCTGTTTCAGGTGATGCCGAAAACGGCGAGGGAGCTGGGTTATAAAGATTTACAAGCACCAAAGATTGGCATCGAAGCAGGAGTTAAATATCTTGATTGGAGCAGACAAAGATTCCCGGAAACACTGACTGTTACCGATCGCCTATGGTTTACACTGGCCGCCTATAATGCTGGAGCGGGCCATGTTCACGATGCACGGCGCCTGGCAAAAAAACAGGGGCTTAACCCGAATCTTTGGTTCGACAACGTTGAAAAAGCCATGTTGCTATTATCTAAGCGAGAATATGCCTCAAAAGCCAGACACGGTTATGTCCGCGGGCAAGAGCCGGTAAATTACGTACGTGCCATTAGAAATCGTTTCAATGCCTATGTGCAGCTAACAAGTCGTTACACTGAATCCGTCACCGCTGCCACCGCTGCCACCGCCCTTCCCTAATTAAACCTTATCGCTAGGTAAGCCCCTAAGTTCGGGTAATGACTAAAATGAATTCAGGTGAGCAGCGAGCGATACCTTATACATGGGACAGTCACTCCCAATATGCGCCTAAGCTGAATATCTAATCACGCTTCGGATCCTCTCTACGTTGACTGTTGCCGAATAGTCTCTGCGATAAAGCTCTCGCGCATGACGGGCAACTGATTCAATTAGTCCTTCGGAGCTCAGATATTTCATGATGGCACCGGCAAGCGCTTTAGGATGCCCAGGTTCTACCAGCAAACCAAAGCGCTCGTTGTCGATAGCATCAGGAATACCTCCAACTCTCGTACTTAATACGGCCAAACCAGCAGAAAAGGCTTCTAAAATTGCAATTGGCAGTCCTTCATTATGCGATGGCAACAATAAAATGTCAGACGTTTCCAGCAATTGATGTTTCTGCTCACCCGTGACCCAACCAATCACGTTAAAGTATTCGTTGAGCTCCCTGCTCGCTACTAATGCTCTAAGCTTTTCCACTTCGCCGTTTCCGGCAACATTGACACGAAAATTACCGACACTCTGTGATCTCAGTAAATCAACGGCGTCAACCAGGTCATAAATACCTTTACGTTGGCCGATGTGGCCTAGAAAAAGCATCTCTGTAACGGGTTTCTTCGAGAAATCTTTCTCTTCGAAGATAGACTCAAACACCGGCGATGGGAAGTTATTGATGACGCGAACATTCGGGTTTTTCGATATTGATCTAACGTACGATTTCCAATAATCGGAAAGCACAAAAACATAATCAGAGTGGTTGAGAACGTAGCGAACCATAAACCTATATGGAGCGCCCGCGTTATTAACTGTCATCGCAAATTCTGAACCGTGAAGGTGAAAGATGACTTCGCATTTTAGCAGTCGGCAAACAAACACGAAGACCGATTTACGGTAGATGCTACCCTTCATAGATCCATGAAGATGACACAATGACACTTTGCCTCGAATGATCAGTCCCGTGAGCGTCAACAATGAAGCCGCTGCTAGAAAAAGTCGTCTCGCCAGATTAACCTCATCATGAGATGCGATAAAATAGTGTCGATAACCGTCATACACACCCGCTTGTATGTGATTTTCAATAACCGCCCGAATACCACCTCGTTCGCGTGTACCTACTATGGCTACACCGACTGGCTCATCTTTCTTTTTCATACCCATACTCCTAATTGGTTAAACAATACTGGTCAGTTTTTTCCCACGGACATGTACTGGACGATTTTTGCAGTGAGTACTTTCCAGTAGCATAATGAACCAGCCAAAGACCGACAGGTGGTAAAGCGCTTGTGCGTTCGAGGATAATGCGCTCGTCATGATCAAAATAAACATCAACATACTTGCTCCTGGCCGCTCAAGACCCCGGATCATAAAATACATTGAAAATAGCAGCAGGAAAAATCCGGGAAGACCTGTCTCGCCGATGACATGAGGCCAATAAGTGTCATAAAAATATTGCTCCAATTTAACCCACCAGATATCCTTCATTTCATTGTATTCATAGACTTTCGCCACGTCTGCCGCAGCATGGCTACCGATCGTTCCCCATCCAGCGCCCCAATAGTTACTCTCTACTAGCGAGAATAGCCCCTCTACCAAAAAAACAATTCTCGGTGAGTTAAATCTATCGAGAAGCCACCAGAAGTGCGCTTTGTCTGATATGACATAAAGAATACCGACCCCGAAGAGAAGCAATACTACCAATGCTAGATATCGCCGATAATCAACATCGATATATCGGCAAAACCAAAATATCATCAAAACCATCAGCAGAATAAATAGCTCAAACCGCTGAATGGCGATCACAACAAAAATCACACTGATAAATACCATTGGGAAAAATAGTTTTATATTTTCTCTTTTGTGTTCACATATCAAAAATACGGTTGTGACGGTAAAAAATAAGGCGATTTGCCCAGGATGCCAGAACCATCCGACTAATCTAGGCAATAACATGCCCGCTACGTGTCCTTTTTCAAAGTGACCGCCGTTTTGAAAAACTGCGTCGTATAATCCCGGCACCGAAAGTTGGAATAATATAAGCAATATCGTTAGTGCAATTACAGGCTTAATAATATTGATAGTGAGTTTTACCCATCGATCATCACAACGTACCAATGAAAATAGCATCATCATAGGGAAAAACTTAAGCTCATGATAAAGCTGAACTAGAATGATCTTTATACCCTTCTGCTGAGCCAACGAAATCAGAACTCCATACAGTAGATATAGAGTATAAAAACCCAGTGCCAGCCACCAATGAATGTTAAGCTTCGACTTCATGAATGCTGTTAACAGCATCACGGCTATGATCGGGTAGAGTTTTTCAAACGCATCAAAAACACCGTAGACTGTGCCGTCGATCTTTTTTAGAAAAACAAAAAGCAACTCCAAAAAAAACATGCCAAAGAGTACGTGAGGAACCAGTGTAACTTTCTTTTTCTCAATCATGACTTATAAAGCGTGGTCAACAATGCACTGTCGGGGGCGTTCGGATTTATCTTGTAAACTTCATCTGCGATACACGATTCGAAGTAGAGACAATCATCTTCATTGAGCGCAAGCTTGGCTGCCGTATTACGCTCTAGTAAGTAGCGTTTGAGTGACGTTACGTATTTTTCAGGAAAGGTTTTTACAAACAGACTCTTTAACTTCGATTTCCTCATCAACACTTTCTGAAATATTTTCGAACGCGGGACTCCCGATCGATTGGCGTAATCACTTTTCCAAGGAATTGGCTTTAAACCAATGAAACGAACTATATCATCCATAGTTTGGTGATTATTCTCAGCATAATCTCGATAGGATAAGACCTTTAGACGATCGCCCAACAATAGACGAGCCTGCTGCACCGCTTCTACATAACGGCTTGAATTAATGTTATGCCATATCGGCATGTGGCCCGCGCGGGCACCGCTTAGTTCATGCTCAATTGCTTCTCGGAAACTACGGGTTTCCCGTGCATCTCGAACAAGGTGTGAGTAAGCAGAGAAAGCTCTCTCTACGGGTTTCCGAAGCATGATAATGTACTTGGCCTCAGGAAAATGAGAATTGATCTCTTCTAATATCCGTGGGTCCTCGATCGACATGGCAGAACCATCGACGCTGAGTTTGCCTGGTTCGTAAAGCGCTTTATATTGCCCTGGATCAGTCACAAACATCTGCTGCACAGTGTCATTATCTGCCGGCCCGTCGAAAGCACTACCCATGATCTTGGAGAAATGAAAATGAGGCTCTTTACGCTTGGTATTAGAAACTGCATCGTGTTTCAGCAACTGGTTGTACATGCTGGTCGTAGCGCATTTTGTAAATCCGAGAATAAATACGTCTGCCATGAACTGTCTCCCTGGTTATCTATCTGAACGACTAACTACTTGGGAACTGATCGATTTTCAAGAATGAAAAATCTGATACCCAATACAGGTCTAGCAGATAGCGTGCCAAGGAAGAAGAAGAGGGTTTTTGCCCTGTCAGCGCATTGTTGCAGGGCTGGCAATAACTCTGCAGTTACTCGTATACCGGCGCGGTCATAGGCGATTTGAAAGTATATTCTGCATATTGCAATGCACATTAAGAATATCTCGAAGCTACTTTTTTGGTGAAATATCGCAAAATGCAATTTGCATATTGCAATGCACATTAAAAAAAATCAAAGCTACTCGTTTTTTTTGTTGGGTGATGCCGTCCGCTCGAACGCACTGACAAAATAATTATCAAAGCCCTCCTTTCCCGTATAACGCGCACTTCTTCTGACTTTCCTCAGTATTGGCCCTCGGTCAATTGTTCTCGGACTATCAGCATGGCCCACTTATTGCTGAATCAGAGACATATACATACATATTTGATTAAAAATCTAAATCAAAACCGGGAACGAGATAACGTATGAAAGTGGGACAACGTGCCAGTAGCGAGACATTTGCTGACTATACATTGAGTCGCGTGCCTCGAGTCATTCGAGAGTCACTGACTGATGAACAATATGATGCAATACGAGCATCGTTAGTTGCCCGAAATTCCGATTCTCGTCATAGCATTGATATCAGGTTGAGCACGCCTTTCTTTTTCCGCAGCTATTACTTTGTTTTTTTTGCAGGACGGGATAGAAGGACTTCAACACATATACTGGAGAATGAGCGCTGGGCTGTTATACCGTTGCCGCTAAGAATGGGATTCCATTACTTTGTTTCCTTTAGCCTCTCGTTAGTATTACTCGGATTCGCTTTTTTTGCCGCGTACAAATTAAAGCTACTGTTGGGTATCGACTTGATCCCCAACTTCCATTTACCCGATTTGTTGCCGTTCGAGATATCGCATGTGAGTAGCATTAACCAAGTAGAAAACGGAGCACGGTATGTTAATTAGTAACGATTTTCTATTGCTTCCTAAAAAAACAGTTCTAGTACTGTTTTTTTTGTCACTGACAGGGTGCGGATCATTCGAAAATCTTATCAAAGTGCCAGTAGAACCAGGACTAACCGATGTAAAAGCTTACAACACTAAGCTGCATACAGAGTCTCTTTCTTACTTTGAACCAATCCGTCTAGAGAGTCGCGTGGCAGAGCTCCGTCTTGAACCGCGAGCTGACTATCTGTTTATTGTCATCGATCAAGGTTTGGCGCTTTCTGGGGATTTAGACGGTCTCGATATGCGTGCTTATGCGCGAGAGATAGTCCGGCGCTTTGCCCATACATTACCCGGGAAAAAGTATAGTGGCGCCATCCTGACAAATACACAAAAAAGAAGCTCATCGGCAGTGAAGCTTAGCCTAACGGATTTTACCGCCCATGATATAGAACAAGCGCTTGGTAAAGCGGCGTCTCAGAGAAATACGACCGAGACTCCGTTAGAGCAAGTTGTTACTCATCTCTCTCACCTAATCAACCAAGTCAGTGGAAGCTCTTCCGTCATTTTGGTGACTTCCTGGTCTGAAATTAGTAAATCTTTGGAACGAGCCGTTATGCAAATGCGCCAAAGTAATAGCTTTGTAGAGAGCACTGCGGTCATTAACTCTCCTCCAACATTGACAACTTCGCAGGAACAGCAATCAGGTGTGTGTTTATATACAATAGGAGTGGGAAATAGGCTTTCGAGGACTCGACTTGACTCTGTCGATAGTTGCGGGTATTCGGTGGCAGCAGACAAGATTGTGCAGCCGAGAGACATGGCTCACTTTGTACAGAACATTCTGTACAAAGGTCCGGCCGATAGTGATAGCGACGGAATATATGACTACCGTGATCATTGCCTAAATACACCCTCAGGAAGAATAGTCGATTTTTCCGGTTGCCCTCGATTTGCCATCAACAACTCGGGAGCGTCTCATGAATAACTATGGAAAAGTATTTGGTTGCGTCTTACTTTGCCTTGTCACAGGACAGATCATAGCGGCCGATAAACGCCTAGGTGTTCCGACACTGGAAGATAAACAACGGCGACAAGCCATCGCGGCAGCCGATCAAGGAGAAGATTCAATGCCGTCAGATAAGATGGCGGCTCTCAAAGTATCAACCGAAGTTATTGATCACCGACCCTCACAGATCGAAAAAAACATATCCAGCTCTCTCGGTCCTATCAGCTTGGAAGAGGAAATCCAACAACAAACTGTACAGAGTAGTCTGGAGTTATTTGGTTATGAAATGTTCTCTGGAGGAGCGACAACATTCCCCGTTATTAACGGAGCACCGGTGCCCCACGATTACGTTATTGGCCCCGGTGACGTTTTTACTGTGCAGGCTTTCAGTGCAGCCGACGTTCAATACACACTTACCGTAACGCGTGAAGGCATGATTCTAGTCCCTGAAGCGGGGGCAATTTCAGTAAGCGGATTGACTTTCAAGGAAGCAAAACTCCTTATATCCGAATCCATAGAAAAGCAGAGAATTGGAATTAAAACGGTGGTAACCCTCTCGGAACTACGCTCCATTCAGGTGATGCTAGTTGGCGAAGTGGCTCATCCTGGCTCATATACAGTGAGTGGGTTTTCGACCCTAGTAAACACGTTAGCCTCCAGTGGAGGAATTAAACGCACGGGGTCGCTACGCAAAATCAAGGTTAACCGCGGCGGTCAAACCGTAGCGACGATGGATCTCTACAAGTTACTACTGAGCGGAGATGACAGCGCCAATATATATTTGCGTCAAGGAGATCTAATTTTTGTACCACCGGTCGGCCCAACTGTAGGGATCGCTGGTGAGGTGTTACGGCCTGCAATTTACGAGCTGAAAACCGAAACGGCAGTCGGTCAGGTTTTGGCACTAGCCGGCGGACTACTTCCAACCGCCCACAAGGCCCAAGCTCAGATAGAACGAGTCTCCGACTCTGGTCTATACACTTTACTTCAGGCTGATTTAGGGGATACAGGTAACGCAATCAAGGTACAAAGCGGTGATCTTATACGGGTTTTACCGGTTCTCGATAAGATGGATGGTGTTGTACTGTTAGCAGGTCATGTATTAACGCCAGGCGGCTATCAATGGAAACAAGGAATGCGCATCGCAGACCTGTTTCCCTCTACCATGATCCTGCGCCAAGGTGCTGAGTTTGACGCTGCGATGATACAACGCGAGAACAGACGCGATAAACGCACCGAGGTCATCTATTTCAACCTCGGAGAAGCCCTTACCAACCGCGAAGCTAACGATAACATCTTTTTGCAACCTCGCGATCAGGTGATCATTTTCAATACACACTCTCCCCGTGCTGAGCAACTATCTCGTACTGTCCTGAAGTTGAAACGTGAGGCGACTGCCGACTCTCCAGGAAAAACGATTGAATTCAAGGGTTTCTTGCGCCATCCCGGCACCTATCCAATGCAGCCCGGAACACGCCTGCTGGACATGATCAATAATGTCGGAGGACTACAAGCGGGTCTCGATCTTGATTATGCGCTTCTAGCAAGAACAGATCTTGCGAGTGACCGTCTTTTTTTTGTACAGGTCAATCTACGAAAAGCACTGCGCGATAAAACCGGAGACCATAACCCATTATTGCAACCTAAGGATAAGGTTTATCTGTTCGACAAAGACATCGATCGAGCGACGCTGATCAAAGCGCCAGTCGAACGCCTCAAACGTGAAACCAACTACGGTGATATTGCGCCAATCGTACAGATATCCGGATTCGTCTTTCATCCTGGAGCTTATCCAATGGTCCCCGGCATGCGGGTTGAGGACTTGATAACCGCGGCCGGAGGCATGAAGGAAGAGGCGTTTGGAACATCGGCGACGTTAACGCGCCAAGTGCTTATAGATAACGAATTTAGTCGAACCGAAACACTTTCGATCAGTTTGACCAAGAACAATTCATTATTGGCGACAGCAAATTCGATATTACATCCCAATGACCAGCTTTTTCTACGTCCAAAGCCGGAATGGGCCTACAAACCCAAGCAAGTAACAATAGAAGGCGAAGTCATTTATCCCGGCCGATACAGAGTGGATAAACGAGAGACACTTTGCGCCTTGATTCAAAAAGTAGGAGGTTTTACAGAGGACGCCTACCTGTTCGGCACAGTATTTTTGCGCGATAGCATACGAAGGAAGGAACAAAACGCACTAGACCGTATGTCCGATCAACTGGATCGCTTGCTAGCCGACGTACACATTTCGCCAGGTGTTTCGAAGGATGAAAAGATGACACAAGACCCAAGTGCCAAAGATGTTTTCAGTGTTATCAAGCAACTGTCACCAGAAAAAGCATTGGGACGCATGGTCATTGACATGGAGAGCGCCGTTACAAACTGCGATGAACTCGCCGATATAGTACTGGAAGACGGCGATCGCATCATTGTTCCAGAATATCAGGATGAAGTCAGTGTGGTCGGTCAGGTCTATTTCTCTACCTCACATAAATTCCGCTCCGATCGTGCTGCTCTCGATTACATAGCCTTAAGTGGTGGTACTAAGGAACTGGCTCAAAATGAACATGCATACATCGTGCAAGCTAATGGCGAGGTCATGTCGATACGGTCGAGAGGCAGTAGTTGGGGCCGGTTGTTCAAGCCCTCTAACGTCAGAGTAACACCAGGAGCAACGATTTATGTACCATTAAGCGTTGACCGTATTAACGGCAGAGAATCCTATACGAACCTTGTAGACATATTCTACAAGAACACACTTGCCGTACTCGGTGTGGTTAATCTGGTTAATCGATATGGCAACTGAACAGAATAGTCAGAATGAAGGCGAAACCACAGAATTTGCAGAGTACGAACTTCTGCTTAAATACATGCATATGTTACTGCGTTATAAATACCGCATCGTTATCATGGCAATATTGGGGGCAGGTGTTGTCTTTGGCCTATCATGGCTAATTGATGACCGCTTTTCTGCCGAAGCAACGGTTGCAATAAACATAAGCGAGACTCCAGGAGGAGTAAGGCCAAATGACTACCGTGGCGCAAATACTATGGGGGTCATCGAATATGACTTCATAATCGATGCCACCCAAAGCAATGAGCGTGAGCGACACCTGGCCCGCATGGAATCGTTTGGATTTATCAGTTCGTTTATCCAAGATCAAAGCTTATTGCAATGGCTATATCCGACGGACTGGATTAAGGCAACAAAGAAGTGGAAAGAAGGTTTCACACCAGATATGCGCGAGGCTGTAAAAGCCTTTAAGTCTAAAGCCTTGTATATCGAAGTTGACAAGAAGACCGATCTTCTTGATATCAGGATAACCGCAGAATCGCCAACTCGCGCCGCATATCTTGCAAACGAGATCGTAAAAGCATTCAACGTCTATGTTCGCGAACTTGACTCCGAAGAGTTGAAAAACCGCCGAATTTACTTGGAACGTAGATTGAGCGAACTGCAAAATACAGAGGTACATCGTTCAATCTATCGCCTTCTTGAAACGCAACTGGCCGTTGAGTCGTTGATCTTTGCTCGAGATAACTATCCATTGGAAATGATTCAACCCGCGACAGACCCACTATTTGAATCCTATCCACCCCGAAAAAAATGGACCGCGTTAACTCTGGCTGGACTGGTCTTTCTTGGTTTCACAGTCGTGATAGCAATGGCCATCATCTCGGCACTTCGTCGCGATCTTAAAGCTTACGCAGACAAATACGACCCCAAACCAGTTATAACACCATCGAATCGGGAACGTGAAGAGTGGATCGACAAATGACTATTTCCGCATTTCTACCTGGAGTAAGCAATGTTTAGGTTTAACAGTTTTTTACACTTACTTGGATATGTATTATTGATAGCCCCGCCACGCGCCATCGACCTTACGGTTGCCGAGCGCACTCGACAAGGTGAATTATCAAAGCAACCCTTAAGTATCGTGATGCTGGTTGAACTTTTGATCCGTGTAGCTTTACTACTCATTCTGGCGGTAGCTCTTGAGTCGATCATGGGAGAAATTTATTATGAAACCTATCGCTTGGATATTGTCTTCAGCATAGTTGCTGGTTTCGGTGCCTGTCACAGCTTTATCTATTTTTTCTTTCTTGGCTATTTGCGTCACTCTTTAGGGACCCAGCGTAGCATGAGAATCTATCGCCTGTTACGTAATTTCTGCTATGCGTCTTTGCCGGGGATGATCGCCGTGTTACCCATATTGGTGTGGAAGTGGAAGTGGGAGCAAGAGAAATTTCCCTTCGAAGATGATCTCGTATTCAGCGTATACTGTAGCACAACGTTCCTGATGATAGCCGTCGGTGCTGTTGAAGCACTGATAATGAAACGCAAGCCACTGGGGCTTGATAAACATCTAAATGTCGAGCGGTGATGGAGGAATGCGAGTAACTCCTAACAGGCATTCTACCGTTACTCGAAAAATTGAACGACCATTAAAACAGCAGCTAATGTGTATTTTTCTTATGAATTCTTGGCGCATCAATAACAACGTTTTGATGATACAACATGGAGATTCACTCATGATTTCAACGACTCCACCCAACAAAAAAATGGAAAGCCCCGATAAATCGAAGAAATTTTCGCCAGGAGACTTTGAATCAGAATCAGTTAGTTTCACCGACTACATTTTTCGAATACTGTACAAGTTCGCCTACAAGGGACATTTGCTCATGAATTATTTTCTTCGTCCAAAAACTCAAGGGGCCTATGCAGCAGTCTGGCAAGAAGACCGAATACTTTTGATTCGTAATAGTTATAAATCGGTCTACACCATACCGTGTGGTGGAATTGGTCGAAGGGAGCGGCCTGTTGACGCTGCATCGAGAGAGCTAACTGAAGAAGTCAGCTTGGAGTTTCCGATCGAAGCTTTCAATCAAGTCTTTGAAACGGTCAATTACACTGAGTTCAAGCACGACCACATAGTTCTATTCGACGTTAAGGCAAAAGCGCCTCAAAGCCCACTGCCAGATGGCAGAGAAGTCGTATGGGCCGGATTTCGCAGTGTGGATGATGCGCTTGAAATGCCTTTGTTCCCTCCTGTACGCGAGTACTTATTGAAGAAACGGCTATTGAAAACATACGCACACCCCATACAACGGCTTAAAATTGATGTGCTTGAGCACTGAGCCAACCTTTCCCATTGTCTGTGATTGAAACTGACAAAACACGGCCCCACTTAAACACAATCAAATCGAGAACCTTCTTACCTTGCCGTAGCTCTTTATTTTAACCACCAGAGCCATACCGATAAGTTCCATTTTAAAAAATCGAGATTGCGAACGGCGATCGTTAGAATCAACTTCAAAATTTTCCAATTCGCAAAACCCGCTTCTTCAACATTCAATTCTGCGAAGCAAAATGCAAAAAAAGAATACCTACCCTGCTCAAACCACTGAAAAACAACATAAAACGGAGTTGGCAAACAAATTGCAATAACCAAGGTACATTCGATTAATGCGTTAGGGTGATTTTTCTAATCCACAAATCAACCACAACTTACTCGAACAGGCCACAGATGTTTTACTGTACTAACTGACGAGTATTGCACATAAAGCATCCACTCGGATGAATAATGTAGGAGAAAAACGAGTATGAAGAAATTACTTGCAGTCGCATCACAAGGAGGTCACGCCGTTCAATTAATGCGTTTAAAACCTATTCTTGATCGATATGAAACGACCTATGTGTCGACTCAACGCCGCACGGGGATGAATCAATTTGTCAAGATTATTGACGCCAACAGGAATGCTAAGATTCGTCTTATTTTTTTGTTTATTCACATCTTATGGATCGTCATTCGCGAGAGACCCGATGTTGTTATTTCCAGCGGCGCGGCACCAGGATTTTTTGCGATAATGTGTGGAAAACTGGTAGGGGCCAAGACCATCTGGGTCGACAGCATTGCTAACGCACAAGAACTTTCGCTATCCGGCCAAAGGGCTGGTAAATTTTCCGATCTCTGGTTGACACAGTGGCAAGAGCTAGCTAGAACAAACGGCCCTCAATATGGAGGGAGTGTTCTATGATATTTCTAACAGTAGGCACCCAACTACCTTTCGACCGTTTTGTTAAAATCGTTGACACATGGGCTTACAACCATCCTGATGAAAAGATCTTTGCTCAAATCGCCGAAGGAAGTTACATTCCGAAGTATATGGAATATGTAGATTATCTGACCGAAAAGGAATATGCGGAGGTATTCGATGAATCAGAAGTCATTTTAGCCCATGCCGCGATGGGTTCAGTGATTAGTTCACTGATGGCCTCTAAGCCAATCATTATATACCCTCGCAAAGCCTCACTCGGTGAGCATCGTAATGAACACCAGTTAGCAACTTGCAGTAAGTTAAGTCATCTTGATGGTTGTTACATTGCGTCAGAACCGAATCAGCTTTACACACATCTCGGTGACTTACGTTCGTTGTATGGGGGAACAATTTCGCCTTACGCGAATCCGGACTTACTCGAAACTATTGACAATTTTATTGTTAGAAATGCCTAGGAACTGTAAATACTCATGAGACGGACATTAAAGTTATCTCTGTTTTTAGATGATCATCATCTTCGTGAAATGGTAATCGGTAGCGCTATCGGTTTGAGCATTAAAGTGCTGTCTGCTGTTAGTATCGTTTTTATGAATATTGTGGTCGCAAGAACTCTTGGTGCAAGCGAAACCGGACTTTTTTTCCTTGGCTTCACTCTCGTTACTATTGCAGCGGCCGCAGCCCGACTCGGATTTGATCAGAGCATTATTCGTTTTGTTGCAGCTGCACGAGAAAACGATGACATTGATAAACTCCACGGAGTATATCGAAAATCCATTTGCTGGGTAGCCATCGCAAGTATCAGCCTCACCGTTCTTGCCTCATTTAACGTCACGTGGCTCGTCGAGAATTTCTTTCCACAACCGGGATTTGAACCTGTGGTGCGTTCGTTTCTGATCGCGATTCCGCTGATTGCATTGTATACAATGCTTGCTCAGGCAATGCAGGGTCTCAAGAAGATCGCGAAATCTTTGTTGGTCCTGAACGTGCTGATGCCAATGACACTACTCTTGCTAATGATGCTCGATCCAGTCTACACCGCTGAGGCAGCCGCCGAATACTTCATACTAGCGAGCTTCTTCGCTTTGTTCTCAGGCCTGTATTTTTGGCATCAATCTGCGCCGAAAACAGACAAAGTGAAACGTTTTTCATCTTCTCAACTGTGGAAAACCAGCACACCACTATGGGCAGTCGTTATATTATCACAAGTAATTCAATGGTCTTCACAATTGATGCTCGGAGCGTGGAGTACCGCAGAAAACGTTGCATTTTTCGCTACGGCCCAACGTACGGCTATGTTGGCCAGTTTTGTGCTCTTCGCCGTCAATGCTATCGCTGCACCTAAATTCGCGGCACTGCATGAAAAGGGGGATATTGATGGGTTGAAACGTATCGCGATCTGGTCTGTCCGACTAATGATGCTAGTGGCAGCGCCAATACTCATGGTCATGTTGCTTTTCCCAAGTTGGTTAATGAGTTTTTTTGGCGAGGAATTCCGAGCTGCTTCAACAGCGTTGATGATTCTGGCGATAGGTCAGTTCATCAATATCGCGACAGGTTCAGTTGGATATTTGCTGAGTATGACAGGCCATGAGAAAAAGGTACTTAGCAACACACTTCTTAGCGCCGCGCTCGCAATTGCGCTTGGTGCATTACTGATACCGAGCTTCGGTCTAGTAGGTGCTGCAGTTGCAACAGCAACGTCCGTAAGCGCTCAAAATCTATTGGGGGTTTATCAGGTGCGTAAACATCTTGGCTTCAACACGCTCCTGTTCTGGAAAAACAAGTCGAAGAACTAATTCATAGGCGTAAAAATACGGGTCCTTTTGAAACAGAAAACGATTCAAAAGTTTATAGATAAGAAGAGACTATGAATTAGCCGAATTAAACGTTTGTATTCCAGAAATACACATACCCTTCTTGGGTGGTAAGCTATACATGTTTGACGACGAGATAGCGAAGAGATCCCAAACCGTTCCGTGGAATATTAAGTCCTTTAGGCATAAATAGTGCACGATCTGAGAATACGGAACAGTCGATAGAACAAGAAATTCCCCAACAACTACACCAATAACTAAACCAATAACTACACCAACAGACAATATCCTAAACCCGAACTGTAGCGATCGAAAATCAACCTACCTGAACCAATACAACCACCGCCCAAACGACGCCACTTTAGCGGATAATATGTCAAGAGGGAATCGTTGAAATCCTCGGCTTTCGTCGAGAACGTGATAGCATACGGAAGGTACCTGGGAGAGGAATCCTTTTACGAAATATGGGAAAGCAAGGTCGGTATTTTCTAGTATTGGTTGCAAGAACGCTTTTCTAGCAGCCGTGCCACGTAGATTTCAAATGACTTAGCCGGCACTTTCTTCAGGATTACTCGTGAAGCAGAGAGTACCTGATTGATAGTTTTTCTCAACCTGCGATTTCGAGCTGGGGTGCCGATCGAAGCAACCGCATTTATCAGATGTTAGACCTTCGCTGCATCAATATCTACCCAACGCACATCGAGCCCCGCGCAAGCGAAGACGACTGACGCAACTAATCCTATGCAAGAAAAAGCCGAACCCAAAAGCCCTCAATAACTTATAGCTAATTGTTTTCCAATTGCTATACATGAAGGATCAACATACATTGTAACTAAAGCGCCATTAAGGTAAAAGGCTATCCAAATCAATTGGCGTTACACTTCGGTTCTTAATTCAATCCTTTCCATTGCCGATTCATACAGCATTTGTTGTGTTTCATTCAGTGAAATCTCTTTTCTAGCATCATCCATGATCCAACCGATATCAGTATCCTCAATACTGATAAATTGTCCTTCAGGTTGAATACACATCCCTCGCATAACAATTTTTTTGTCTAAGGTAGCGACTTGGGTAATACGGGTGTAATCACCGACAATGCACTCATTAACAACTGCACCACTTTCTATATGACAATTAGCTCCGATTACACTTGGCCCGCAAATCTTGGCGCCATCACCGATGAATGTACTAGAACCAATATAAACAGGTGGAGTGATATCTACTTTGTCGAGATCTAACTTTACGTTGATGCCGACCCGAACCCCGGGACTGATTTCTTTCCCAGGAAGATTATAATCGGGCAGCCGGCCTGAAAGGACCATGCGATTTGCATCCCAAAAATCGGGTACAGAGCCAATGTCAATCCATTCGAACGGAAGAGATATTCCGTAGAAAGCTTGTCCTGCGGCGACCAAAGCTGGAAACAGATCACCACCGATGTCGTATTCCGTGTCTGAAGGAATATAGTTCAAGACTTCCGGCTCAAATATGTAAATTCCGGTATTAATTGTTGTAGATACGGCCTCTTCAACAGAAGGCTTTTCCTGAAACTGCATAATTCTACCATCAGCGTCCGTTTCAACTACACCGTATTTATTTACCTCGTCCTTTGGGATATCTTTTAGGATAATGGTCGCCATCGCGTTTCGACTACGATGAAATTCAAGCGCTTCAGAAATATCGAGGTCTATCAACGCATCTCCGCAAAGAACAATAAACGTCTCGTTAAAATACCCCGAAAATTCCTGAATCTTTTTCATGCCACCCGCCGATCCAAGTGCGTCACCCGTCAATTCACCGTCAGTTAATCGGCCCTCAAAAGAGTACGCCATTCGAACTCCAAACTGTCCACCGTCGCGAAAATAGTCTTCGATAGCTGGTGCTAAGTGACTAGTGTTTACGACAATATCTTCAACGTCATGTTTTTTTAATAACTCTACAATTGATTCCATCACTGGCTTTCGAACTATGGGGATCATCGGTTTAGGTATGTCGTGTGTTATAGGTCTGACACGAGTGCCTTTGCCTGCAGCCAAAATCATTGCTTTCATCGTTTTCACCTCGTTAGATAATTACTTTAGAAAATAAATTCCGAATAAAACTGAATGGACTATAACGCGTGCGTCCATCCCTTTGACGAACGTCAGCGCTTTTGGCATTCTCAACATCTAACCACTAGGCCTTCTTCTAGCTCGCTAGTTTTCACTACTTTCACTGAACTGACAATTACCTATCGCCTTTCCAGAACTTAACTCCCCACCAGTAGAAATTGAATTCCTAGTGTTTCTAGCCTGGTCAACACTCGGATCAGCTTTCAGGGAAAGTTACTATGTTTTACTCTTCTATGCGGTCAACCTTACAATTCATGTATTGCAACGGTTGTGCCAAGGGATCAATTTCAGCGTTTTTGCTAACTTTTCGGTAGAAATTTTCAAGATGCGTTGCAATTTGCAAACTAATAAGCGACGTATTTGCACGCAGTCGCAGTCAAGCACCTCTCAGATGAAATCTGAACAAAGCAAGCTGATTATTTTCCTTTACACAAAAGACACTAATTAGTGCCCATCCAGAAATGGGTGTTTTCAACGATGTCATTGCGAGCGA
>ENA-OSET01000841-OSET01000841.1-sediment-metagenome-genome-assembly--contig:-NODE-841-length-33545-cov-3.752271_pt1 | contig 33545 bp, 20 predicted proteins | sample MGYA00237882_ERZ534229 | MGnify/ENA primary metagenome ERZ534229 (study PRJEB26408, sample SAMN06266212) | sediment metagenome | isolation source: Hudson Canyon methane seep mesocosm | place: USA:Hudson... | reverse complement strand
GAATAAGTAAGCGCCCTGAAAGCTCAAGATATCGCTGCATTTCAACAATATTCTGAATATGGTCAATATCGTCTTTGCCTATTTTAGCTTCAATAGATTTTCGTAACTCATCAAGTTCTTGCTGAAAACCATTAATCTGTTCAGAGCTAAGGTCTGGTTTTGAGTTATTCATGTTAGTGTCATTATTTGTATTCATTAGAGTCTCCTTATAGCTCAACAGAGGTGGCGGTTTTGGCTACAGATACACAAGGCAAAATGTAATCACCCTCGTTGCTGGATTCTTCGCCAGTCATTAAGTTAACTGTGGTGCCTGATGTTTTCTTACATCGGCAGGTTCTGCATATGCCTATACGACAAGCTGCCGCTGGTGTTAGCCCTGCGGCTTCGGCTTCTTCCAAAATGGTTTTTGAAGGGTTTGACTGAATGCTGCTATCAAGTGATGCAAAGCTGAGTTTTGCTGAATACCCCAGTTGAGTGGCGGCACTTAGATCAGCAGTAAAGTTCTCAAGATGTAATTGAGAAGGGTTAAACTTCAACTTATCAAGAATACTTACAGTGGCTTTCATAAAAGGCTGCGGGCCACAGAGATAAATTTCACGATCCAGTACATCTGGCACAATCTCTGAAAGTTGTTTTTTGCTGATACGGCCTTTATGCGTCGAATCTGCTGGTGCATCTCTTTCAACTACAAAATGTGCTTTCACATTAGTCTGCTGGTTAGCCAGTGTGCTTAGCTCATCATGAAAAATAATATCGTCTGGGCTTTGTGCGTAATTTAAAAACACGATATCGCTTTGGTTTCCGGTTTGTGCTAAATAGCGGATCATCGACATGAGCGGGGTAATGCCACTACCCGCTGATAACATCAGTATTTTACCTGCAGGCTGATAAGGTAGAACAAAATGTCCCTGAGGCTGACTGACTTGTATTGGGTCGCCTGTATTCAGATTCTCAAACAACCAGTTAGAAGCAAGGCCTTCATTAACTCGTTTAACGGTAATAGAGAACTCAGTTGAATCTTTAGGGCTGGAAGACAATGTATAAGTACGTTTAACGGTCTCTCCATTGGCATCAAATGCTATATTAATGTGAGCCCCTGCCTTGTGTGTAATAAGCGGGACCTCAGAGCGAAAGAAGTAGCTTTTGGTGTCGTGGGTTTCCAGTGTTACATGTTTCAGTCGGGCCGAAATATGGGGCAGTGCGTTGTCGTTGGTTTGTGTGTCGGCTTCTTTTTTTGCAGGAAGCGCTAATGCTTTAGCGTTGCTTAAGGATGTTTTGAGTAATTCACTCAGTTTGCCTGGCAATTGTGTGATCGTTTTTGTGAAATCAGAGCCCTGCACGTCATGTGTTTTGGTTAATATTTCCATTTTTAGCTCCTGATAATATTTGTACTTTGGTCATTTTTGAAGTTGGGCTTACAGCTGTAAGCTGGGAAGATATAGTGTGAGTGTACATCTGTCAATGATGTATTTTTAGGTAGGCTCTATATAAGTTGTGATTATTTTTATAATATCTATATTTATTATGGTGTTATGAGTCTATTTGTCGCTTATATTAAATTATTATTAAAGGTACGCGTGTATACTAAGTGATGTTTTATTTATTTTAATCTAACAGAAACATCTCTTACCCTTCTATTCAAAAATCCTCGTCTATACTATTAAACAACGAAAAAAATAATTAATAACAGGCACTTCTCTTGAATCAAACGCCCTATAACTACATTTCGCAAGAAACCCTGTTTAGTAGTGGTCGAACAATCATTCAGCGATCCACTCGCCAACAAGATAACATCACTTTTATTCTAAAAAAGTGTGCAGAAGAAAGCCCTACCCAAGCACAGCTTCAACGTCTCTCTTTCTCTTACGATGTGGCTAAAAAATTTGATCACCCGAATATTCTCAAAGTGGTGGATTATTTTGAGTTAGGTGGTGTACCTACAATTGTTCAGGAAGACACACACTCCATTGATCTGCGCCAGTACATCAAACAGCAGCCAGATCAACGTTTGTCTCTGGACACTTTTTTAATCATTGCCATTCAATTGGCAGATGCTTTAAGCGAGATTCATCACGAGCAAGTGATCCACAAAGACCTGCACCCAGGTAATATCATCATCAACCCTGAAACTCAGCAGGTTCAGATTATTGACTTCGGCTTAGCGTCTTTACTTTCAAGAGAGCAGCCCAGTTTAGCCGCTCCAGAAAGACTTGAAGGCATATTGGCTTATCTCTCACCGGAACAAACTGGGCGCATGAATCGAGCGGTAGATTACCGCAGTGATTTTTATACTCTGGGTATTACTTTTTATGAGTTGTTGAGCGGACACGTGCCCTTTAGGGCCGTTGATGCTTTGGGAATGGTTCACGCCCACATTGCTAAACCCCATAAACCACTTAGCAAGGTTTGTCCTGGGTTTCCCCCTGCTATTTCTACGCTTATAGATAAGCTACTGAACAAAATAGCGGAAAAACGTTATCAAAGTGCTCAGGGTTTAAAGGTAGATTTAGAAAAGTGTCAGCAGCTACTTAATAGTGGCAACCCTCAACAAAGCTTTCCTCTGGGAGAGAATGATATATCAGATCGTTTTCATGTATCCCAGACCTTGTATGGCCGCAAAAAAGAAATAAATACCCTGTTAAAGCACTTTCATAAAGTGGCTAAAGGTTCTCCGCAGTTGTTTGCAGTGTCTGGTTATTCAGGGATTGGAAAATCGGTTTTGGTACATGAAGTACATAAACCTATCGCCGCTAGTAATGGACTATTTCTTACGGGCAAGTTTGATCAGTTTCAACGCAATATACCTTACTCAGTGTTTTATCAGGCGCTTAAGTCATGGTTGATGCAAATGCTGTCGCAGCCAGAAAAACAACTGCAAGCACAGCGACAGAGAATTAATAAAATACTCGGTAGTAACGCCTGGGTATTAATTGATTTTATGGTCGAGTTTAAGCCCTTATTAGGAGAGTTGCCTGAAGTACCAAAGCTAGGTGCAGATGAAACACAGAACCGTTTTCATGTGGTGTTTGTAAAACTCATTACTTTTATTGCAGAAGACCGCCCCTTAGTGCTGTTTATTGATGACTTGCAATGGGCTGACCGAGGCAGTTTAAACTTATTACCTTTGTTAATGAGAGAGGCTGATTGCCACCTGCTTATTATTGTTGCTTATCGAGATAATGAGGTGGATGAAACTCACCCGGCCATACAAACCCTGCAAGCCATTAAGAATGATGAAAACAATGTTAGTTCACTAAGCTTAAAGCCATTATCTGTTAATGATGTGCGGCAAGTGTTAATTGATAGCCTTCACCGCCCCGCTGAAGAAGTTCAGTCTCTGGCAGTTCTTGTGCATAACAAAACGGGTGGAAACCCTTTCTTTATTAATGAGTTCTTAAAGACTTTATACAGCGAAGAGTTACTCAATTTTGACCTCAAGCAACACCGTTGGTTATGGGATACTCAAGCCATTACTGACAAATGCATTACCGATAACGTAGTGGAGTTGATGTTAGGTAAAATGCAGAAACTGCCAGAAGAGACCCAGCAAATATTACGACTCGCTTCGTGTATTGGCAGTTACTTTGATATAGATATGCTGGCTGTTGTCGCAGAAAAGGATGTGACAGAATTAAATGATGCTTTATGGCCTGCACTAAAAGGTGGTTTGTTGATACAAGGAGGAAGTGGCTGCCAATTTCTCCATGACCGCATGTTACAAGCGGCTTATGAGTCAATGGAAGATACTCAGCGGCAGAAAACTCATCTTAAAATTGGTCGTTTGTTAAATAAGCTTAAAAAATATCATCAGCAAAAAGGTGAAACATATTCAACGCTTCAGCCCATCTCATTATTTGATATTGTTGAGCAGTTAAATAAAGGCCGGAGCCTAATTACTGATCCTTCAGAAAGGCTTCGCCTTGTTGAGCTTAACCAGCAAGCAGCAGAAAAAGCCAAAGCTGCTAGTGTGTGGGATGCTGTTGTGCGTTATTCCGATATAGGAATTGCCTTACTGCCTAAAAACAGTTGGCAAGAGCAGTATCAATTAAGTTTCGACCTATATCATGCAAAGGCAGAGGGTGAGTACTTGTGTGGTAGGCCCGATGTGTCAGATCTGCTTTATAGTGAGTTGTTGTTTTATACCCATGATAACCTGATAAAAGCAGAGATCTGTGCAACTCGGGTGGTTGAAAATATCGGGCGAGGTCGTTGGTCATTAGGCATTGAAATTGGCCTTCAAGGACTTGCTTATCTAGGGGTTGATTTGTCAGGTGATCCTGAAAGAGTTAGCGCAATGCTAGTTCAAGAGCAAGCATTGTTTGATATGCAAACAGAACATACGTCTATTCATAAAATACACCAATTGCCAGAACTCAGTGATCCACAATGGTTAACGGCTCTGCAAATATTATTTAATTTGGGTGTGTGTGCCTTACTCCTTCGGAATCGTGATTTGATGAAGCTGGCTGCGTTGAGTGGTTTGAATATTACTCTCAAGTCTGGCCAGTCTGATTTAGTGATAGCCCAACTTATGTTGTATGCCATGATACTAGTGCGGGAAAGCCAGTATCAACAGGCCACAACCCTAGCAATAGAATCCAAAAAACTCCGCGAGCATTACTCTCAGCCCCGCGAACTAGCCTCTAGTTACAACGGTTTAGCTTCTTACATTCTGTATTTTAGTGAGCCTTATAAGCATTGTATTGCATTACTTCAGATAGGGTATGAAGCAGGTTTGGAAAACGGAGAAATTGCTCGGGCGGTGATTGGTCAAGGTAATGCGCTGAGTTTAAAGTTTTCAAAAGGGGATAATTTATACACCGTTCAGGAGTATGCAGAAGAATTTCAAATGTTGTGCCATCGAAAAACTATTTTTTACCCTATAGGCCACAACATAATGACAATGATGACCGCGTTGCGAATCCCAACGGTACACGGTTCGGAAGCTCTAGATTATAAGACGCTAACTCAGGAACATCTGGATAAAATAAAAGGTAGCGTACATGAAGAAATGCTAATTCATTGTCGTGTAGCTCTGGCCTTTTGGTATGGGGATAATGAAAAGGCTCTTACTAATTGTCGTTTGGTTACCCATAAAATCGGTTTTTCTGTAGGTCTTTGCCTTAGTGTTGATCACACGATTTACTATGGCTTGTTATTGTTATCTCAAGCCAGCGGACAGGGGTTAGAATCGCCAGAGATTTTGACCTATTGCCTAGCACAAATGAAAAAGCTGGCGCAGTTCTGCCCCGCCAACTTTGAGCATAAATACCAATTACTATTGGCCGAACAAGGACGCTCTCAAAATGACTCTATGGAGCAAGTGACTGAGCATTACAAAAAGGCGATAGAGTCTGCCAAAGAAAATGGTTTTTTACAGTATCAGGCTCTGGGTAATGAGTTGCTTGGTTTGTATTGGCAGAGCAAAGGACTTGAAAGTGCCGCTACGGCGTATCTTGAGCAGGCGGTTTACCTATATAAGCGCTGGGGGTGTGAGGCACGTATTGTTTACCTGAAAAAACATTACGGCTGTTTATTAAAGTTTGACGAGGCGCGTGATGGTACCAGTGAAAGTAGTGCTGTCAGTTTGACGCAGAGCGGCGATGATTCACACTCATCGCCAAGTTCTCATGCTCAATCTGAAGATAAAAGTGGGCTGGATTTTGACTCAGTGATGAAATCTTCCCAGCTGATTTCTAGCGAACTTAAGCTTAAACAGCTGGCTCTAAAGGTGATGCAGGTAATTACCGAAAGCGCTGGTGCGCAAACCGCGGCCTTGGTACTGAATACCCAAAATGGACCTTGTGTAGAGGCGCGGGTATCTAGCTTGCCAGACTCCTCTGAATCATTGGGCTTAACCATGTCACCGCAACTTACCGGCTCACAAGCGCTGGATAAATGCAGTGACTTGCCGTTGAGTGTTATCAGTTATGTGCTACGCACTGATAAAATCGTCAACTTGGATGATATACAAGGTAGTAAAGAATTTAGAAATGATCCTTACCTGAAAGTACAGCCACCGGAATCGATTCTTTGTGTGCCAGTAGATTACCGAGATAATCTTATTGGTGTGCTGTACCTTGAAAACCGTCTTACTACCAAGGCCTTTACCGAAAGTCGCTTAAACGTGATTAAAATGCTACTTTCTCAAACCGCCATCTCTATCGAAAATGCCCGCTTGTTTGAAGAAATTAACACGCTCAATCAAAGGCTGGAAGAAAAAGTAGAAGAACGTACCCAGCAGCTCAGTGAAAGTAATACAGCCTTGCAAATCGCTAATGAAGAACTAAAGTCATTCAGCTACTCAGTCTCACATGACTTGCGCTCTCCCCTTCGGTCAATAAGAGGCTTTAGTCAGATTCTGCTAGATGAATATTCAGACAAACTGGACGACATGGGGGCGAGTTTGCTTCAGCGGATTATGGCTGGTTCAAGTAAAATGGCCGAGTTAATAAATGGCTTATTGGAACTCTCGCGAGTGCAGAGTCAGGATATAGATCTGAAGCAGGTAAACCTAAGTAAGATTGCACAAGAAATATCCAATGAGCTTAATGAAAGTCAGGTAGATCGCCCAGTTAAATTTATCTGCGCAGAAGATATGGAAGTACAAGGTGATGCCAGAATGCTGTATTCAGCCATGGAAAACCTGCTCAATAACGCTTGGAAATATTCCTCCAAAGTAATGCTTCCCTGTGTGGAATTTGGCTTTATAAAGCAGCAAGGGCGAAGCGTTTATTTTATCAAAGACAATGGTGCAGGCTTTGATATGGCTCATGCGCATAATTTGTTCGGCACCTTTCAGCGCCTGCATTCAGAAAATGAATTTTCTGGTACAGGCATTGGTTTGGCTACGGTGAAACGTATTATTAATAAGCATAAAGGTGAAATATGGGCTGAGGCTGAAGAAGGTAAGGGGGCTATTTTTTATTTTACTTTGTGATGTTGTGCAAACTTGCTTCGCGCCACTTTGGCGCGAAAAATAATCGAATGAATGCTTACCGAGCCTTCAAAGAAAACGTCGTGGTAATAACATTGTCTTCAATTGCCCCATCTAACGACGGATGAAGCGCAAAAACCTGTTCATTCGCAACGTCATTTTTTTCAATCAACTGAGTTTTAATGCTACTGATACGCTGCTTAGCCAGCGTTGTAAGTTCTAGACTGGTAAGCGGTTCTGTAGTTAGCAGGCTGTTGTAAAGAGCCTTCTCATATTTAGCCATATCTACACTTTGTTTAGCTTGCGCTTGATTAGCGCCTGAGCTGGTTTTGAGTTGGTTCAGCTCAGCTTGTCCTGAGCGCTTACTGACCAAACTCTCCATACGGGTAATACGTTGCTGGGTGTTGCCAGCTTTCAGCTGTTTGTTTAGCTTTAGCCCTTTTAATGCTTTTCCATCAGCCTCTTGATCAACCATGGCGCGAATTTCTAACATCAATTGAGGGCGTTTTTTTAGCGCACCAGAAAGCGTTGCCAGGTTTTCTATCTGCTCAGTGCTTAGTTCAGCTTTGCCAGCCTCAAATGCCACTGAACTGAGTTCGTCTGAGTCTCCCCCTACCAGATTACCAAGCATAGAAAAGGGTGCAGTGGCGGCTTTGGTTATCACATTAACAAGCGCTTTGAAGACTAAGCCGCTGATGTTAAATTCAGGGTCATCCATATCCCCCTTGGTTGGCAGGTCTATATCAATAACACCATTACGGTCTTTTAAAATGGCGAGTGCTAGTTCAAGGGGTAAACTAACGGCCTCTTCACTATCCGTTGTCGTGCCTAGTTCCAGTTGATCAATAATGAGTTTGTTGCTTCCATCAAGCATTCTATTGGCAATTTTATAGTTCAAATGAAGGCTGAGTTTACCTTTATCAATAGCGTAACCTGCATAACGACCGGAGTACGGCGTTAATGTGGATAGCTCTATATTGTTAAACTTAACATCAAGATCGGTATAAAGGTCACTACTTAGGGGGTTAATTTTTCCTTTGATTAGTGCCTTTCCATAGTCTTCAATAGTGCCTTTAATAGATACATTAGCTCTTTCAAGGTTGTCTGATGATAGCCCGCTTATTTCACCGTTTATATTTTCAATGCTGGTGCCAAATTGAGGTTTGAGTGAGAGGTCAGCAAAGTACGCGGTGCCGTTATTCAGTAATATACGGTCAATTTTAACGGGAACTGGCTGACTGTCTTTTGAAGTTTCTTTTTGCTTCGTTTCAGGTTCAGAGGCGACCATTAATTGAGCCAAATTACTTGAACGATCTTCTGTAATGATTACTCGCCCATAAGGTTCTTCTAATCGAATATCACTAATATCGATAGACAGAGGGTTAAAATTAACTTTGATGGGGGTAATTGCAAGGTGCTTCCAGCCTATTAGTCGCTGGTTTACAGTTTGGTCGGTGGTGTTGAACTGATCAACACTGATTGAGCCCTCAAACCCTCCATTGACTACATCTTCTTGAGAAGACAGGTTCAGCTCACCATCAATAGACAACGTACCTTCTTCAATGGTCATTTTGACCTGTTCGTTTAAATAAGGCTGAATGGTCGCTAGAGCAATATCATCTAGGTTAAGCGCTGCTTTCAGGCTAAACGGTGCGGGTACCATTTTGCCTGTTATTTCGCTTTTTCCGGAACTTTGAAGTAAATAAGAAAGCCCGAAACTTAAGTTTTTGGATAAGTCTTGGCTAAGCCCGTTAATATGGGCGTTAATGTTATTGATTTCGATCTCAGCAGGCATAGCGGGTTGGCTGTCAGCTACATTGAGCTGACTATCATTAATAAGCAGCTTGCCAATTGACCACCTGAAAGGCGTTGAACTGGCTGTTTCATTTACTTCACCTTTAGGCTCGTTAGGCATAGAAGAAAGTGGTGCCAAGAGGGTTAACTCCCCCTGAGAATTACGGTCTACTTTAAGGGTAATGGCATCAACCACTAGTTTGCTGATATTGAGCTTCTGTTTATCCAGATTAAAGCTGAGTGGCCCTAGGGTGATTTTTTCTATATCCACGAAGGAGTCATGGGCTTTGCTAGTGGCTACTTTTACGTCATCCAGAGTGACGGTTGTATTGCTAACCTTTAGATGAGGTGCATCTCCAGCCATACTAAACTCATATTGGCCTTCTATCCCTACCAGTGCGTTAATTAAATTATAGGGCGCTTGGTCTTCAACATAAGCCCATAAGCGGTGAGCTCTGATATTGTCGATTTTAAGGAATCCACTGGAGTGGAAAGGCGCAATACCTACATTGCCTCGCCAGTTAAGTGTACGGCCTTCATCAAGAGATATGTTGAGTTGGTAGTCACCATCTTTATCTAGATGGGTAGAAAAGTGTTTTAGGTTAAAGTTAATCGGTTTGAGTTGATGTTCAATCGGGTTCGATAGCGAATTGTCTGCAATTTCAATAGCGCCATCAACTAGATTAATACTATCAAATAACAGCTTTATCAGTTCACTATCATCAGCTGGTTCAGGGCTTGTTTCTTGGGGGTTATCTACTTGGGCTTGTTCTATAGCATTGTGAAAATTGGTTTTACCGTTCTTCTCAATAGACAGCTTGATAAAAGGGTCGACTAATTCCAAATTAGCGAAGGTGATAGCTCCTTCGATGATAGACCGGAGTTCAATGTCATTGTGAAATCGACTGAAAGTGATCACTTTGTCGTTTTTTTTGTCTGTAACTTCAAAATTGTTGATAGTGAGGGTAAGTGTAAAGGGGTTTAGCTCAACACTTTCGACACTAGCCTGCCAGCCAAGATTCAGCTCAACTTGTTCGATTACGGTGTTTTTAATGATGCCGGGAAGCACCAAAAAGCCGATAACTGCGTAAAGAGAAATTAGAAACAAAGCCCAAAAAATCTTGGACGAGTACCAATAACGGCTAGTTAGTTTTGTTAGTGCGTGCACATTTTCCCCTTATTTATAAAATGACATGTAACTACGACATGACGGTAGTAAAACCAGTATAGTTTATTTGAAAGGATGTTTAGACACATATTCTTTTTTGTTTCTATACACGCCATTGTAAGTATAATTCAATTTTGCCGTGGTGATTAAATAATAAAAGGGTTGAGCTAATAATGAGTCTTAAACAAATAATACCTTTGCTGGTGATCGGTCTGTGTTCAGGCAGTGTACTGGCAGATTCGGTTGATGACTGCATATTAGAAGGCGTAAAATATGCGAATGAAGATGTTTTGTTAGTAACCCTTAAAGAAAACTGTGAGCGCTTAAAGAATACGGAAGTTGAAATTCCTGAACGCTTTATTGAAGAAAAAAATACAGAAGATAACCCTTTCGTACTCACGCCACATCGTCAAAATTATGTTCTGCCCTTTACTTATATGACTGACCCAAACCAAGACCCCTATAAGCAAAATGTATATCCAGGTAATGAAGAACCTATGCAAAATGCAGAGGCTAAACTACAGCTGAGTCTTAAGGTACCATTAACTTATTCAAAACTATTTACCGAAAATGATGCCATCTATTTTGGCTTTACACTCAAGTCATTTTGGCAGGTTTATAATCACGATATATCATCCCCCTTCAGGGAAACCAATTACCGCCCAGAGGTTTTTTATGAAGCGACGTTCCCCTACAACGCGTGGGGAGGAACAATTATTACTCGCCTTGGTCTTGAGCATGAATCAAATGGGCGAACACAGTTCTTAAGCCGTAGTTGGAACCGAGTGTACGCAGGCATTGGTTTTGCCAAAAATGACTGGGCTGTTTATGCTCAACCTTGGTATCGAATTCCTGAAGATGAAAAAGTTGATGATGGTGACCCCTCTACGGCTCCGCCCTCGAAAGGTGATGACAATCCTAATATTGAGGATTATATGGGGAATTACGAACTTCATGGTGTTTACTCTTACAAGAATATAGAATTTTCGGGCATGAGCCGGTACAGCTTCAAAGAGGGTAACGGTGCTTTGGAATTAGGCATGAGCTTTCCGCTTTGGGGGCGATTAAAGGGGTATGTACAATACTTTAATGGCTATGGTGAAAGCTTAATTGATTACAATTATCAGGTTGAGCGTATTGGTGTTGGCTTTTTGCTGACCGATATTATGTAAATGCACACATTATCACTGAGGGACACTATGAGAATAAACCAAAGGAACATCGCCTTCTTAACTGCAACCGTAACAATAGCGGTTGCAGGGCAAGCATTAGCGCTCGATAAAATACCTGAGAAAGATGGCCTTAGCGGTTACGTTACGCTGGGTGTGTCTTCTACCAGTTTTTCTAGCAATATGATTTCTGGAAGTGATTTTGGGGATATTGGTGATGAGACTATTGATTCGCTAGAAAAGTCCCCAGGCTCAGAAGATCTGACCAGCGGCTTTTTTACAGGCGAAGTAAACTACACATTCGTGGATACACGTACTCAATTGTTCTTGGGTAACTCTCTGGAAGATATGGTTAGATACGACTTTGGTTTTCAGGCGGGTATTCGTCAGGAAGTTTCTAATAATGGTGTTGTTTCCGGTGCAATTTTGTTTTCAGGTATGCCTGCTAATGTTTGGGCTGACCCTTATGTGGTTAATCAAGAGCGAAAGGAAACGGAAAGAGATTCAAGTGGTGGTCGTATAGCGTGGTCTGGTGCAATGGGTACTGGCTTGGAAGTTAGAGTTAGTAGACGAACCATTGATATTGACGATGAGTTCAGTGGGTTAACGCCAACAACACTCGGAGGCTTAGGGTTAACCCAAGCTCAAACAGAATCATTAAGCAGAGAAGGTGATCAGACTTCTTTGGATGCAAGTTATACCTTCGATTTTGGACAAGGCCATTCGTTAATACCTAAAATAACATTTACCCAAATGGATTTGGATGGTGACGCTATGAGCCGAGATCAGCTTGGTTTTCAATTGGCATATGCTTACCAAACAAGACGTTTTTCTCTAGTGACCACCGGGATCGTTTCTTCATCAGATTATGACGAAGAGAACCCTCTCTACGGTAAAAAACAAGAAGTAGATACACTAGGAGTAACATTTTTAGGGGCTTACCATCAGCCATTTGGGTTGAAGGGCTGGTCAGCCATTGCTTCTGTTGCTGTTCTCGATGCCGATTCTAATATCGACTTTTACGATACTGAAGTAACTATGGTTTCATTGGGTATGTTGTATAGGTTTAATTAATTTGAGTAGTAGTTTGTTTACCTGTAAAACTCTATATTTAGGAAGTAAAGAAAACAACAATAAACAAAGAGAGTAATAATGAAAGCAAACATCGCAGAATTTATCGGAACCTTTTGGCTCGTATTAGGAGGCTGTGGCAGTGCTGTATTAGCGGCTGCTTTTCCAGACGTGGGTATTGGCTTATTGGGCGTATCACTCGCCTTTGGTTTAACCGTGCTTACTATGGCTTTTGCTATTGGTCATATCTCTGGCTGTCACCTAAACCCCGCTGTTTCGATTGGTTTATGGGCGGGTGGACGCTTCGAAGCTAAGCAGTTACTCCCCTACATTGTTGCACAAGTATTAGGTGGTATTGCAGCTGGTGGCGTGTTGTACGTGATAGCCAGTGGCCAGGCAGGTTTTGATTTGGCTGCAGGTTTTGCTTCCAACGGCTATGGCGAACATTCTCCAGGCCAGTACTCAATGGTCTCAGCCTTGGTTATTGAAGTGGTCATGACGATGATGTTTCTATTTGTCATCATGGGGGCAACAGACAAGCGTGCTCCAGCCGGTTTTGCGCCTATTGCGATTGGTTTATGCCTTACCCTGATTCACCTGATAAGCATACCTGTAACCAATACCTCAGTTAACCCCGCAAGAAGTACCGGTGTGGCTGTTTTTGTAGGTGACTGGGCAACCGCGCAGCTGTGGTTGTTCTGGGTTGCGCCTATTGTAGGTGGGGTTATTGGTGCGAAGCTGTATGCCTTTATTGCCAGTGATGCTGATAGTTAACAACCTTGCATTAATAGGGACTGTTTTATTAAAGTGATTCTATAACGTTGGTTGTGCAGGCATTAGGTTGATTATAGCCTGTTTGTCAGCGTTTTAGTTTATGTATTATGAACGTGTATATCTCGCTGAGGAAATGGGATTGAGATATTTTCTTCATCAAAACGCTGCTTAACGGCTCGGGTAACGTCCCAATAAACATTCCAGTAGTCTTCTGTTTTTACCCAAGGTCTAACTATAAAATCAACGGATGACTCATTTAGCGTATCAGAAAAATAATGGCAGTGAATAACAAGAGTTTCCATACTAAGTCTATGCCGTTTTCCATTGTTCCATTGCTTCTGAGCTTCGCTGCATAAGGTCGAGAATGACCTTACTATCAAATATATCACCTGACACTTGCCCTGTTGCGGTTAATAGTATGTGATAAAAGCTAGTCGTATCTAAGCCACGCAAATCCATTAAGGCAATTCGTCGAGAGAGGCTTTCGGCAATAGTTGATTTTTTGTGTTCAAGAATATCTGCTTTTGTGTCTTCTGGTGCAAAGCTGAGTAAATCGGCTATATCATCTAGTTCGATTCTAGTTAGTTCTAATTGGCCTGCTGATTTAATGGTGTAGGTGTCGAGTAACTGATCTAAATAGAGCAGGTCTTTTTCAGCGTCTTCATCTAATTAGATATGTTTGTGTGGGCTTACGCCGAAAACTTACTACACTAATAAATATCTACGTTTTAACTAAAATTAGGACTGCCAAATGAAAAACAGGCTTTCGATAAAAGATCGCATTTCCTTCAAGTTGGGGGTGGCATTTATTGTGGTTGCATTGATTCTGGGCCTTATTTTATCAACCATACAGTTTGCTTCAGATTTTAGTCGTACAGAAAAGAGCTTAAAAAGCTCTGTTAACGTGATGCTTAAAGTGGCAGAAAGACCGGTTTCAAAGGCCACTTACTCATTGGACAATGACTTATCAATAGACTTGCTCAAAGGCTTATTTGAGTCAGATTATGTGGTTGAAGCCTGGATTGTTGATGAATATGGAAGTGTTTTTTCATCCTACAAAATGGAAGAACGATTTTTGCCTATTGGGGTTCTTAAACCTTTTATCGATAAACCTCTGGAAGAGTTTTCTATTCGCCTAGACTCTCAAACCATTGCCTTGGGTGAGCTACATATTAAGGTTAATCGAGCGATTGCTTATGCGCCCTTTCTGGACCAGCTATTGTTCAGTGTCGTTTCCGGTATGTTGGGTATTTTGGGTATGGTGTTGCTGCTTTTGTATGTGTTTTATGCTCAAGTTGGTAAGCCAATATCCGTGGTTACCGAGCATATTAAAAAGCTTCAGCCCGATAAACCTACGACTAAGGGCATTCCTCTTTTAAAAAGTCACTTAACAGATGAAATTGGTCTTTTGATTCTTACCATGAACACCTATATAGCGGAAATGGCAAAGACTTTAACGGGGCGTATTAAAGCAGAAGAAAAACTATCACAACTGAATGCAGAACTAGAACAGCGAGTTGATGAGCGTACTGCAGAGCTACAAAACACTAATAATGAATTGCAACGAGAGGTGTGTGAGCGCATAAAAGCGGAAGAAAACATGAAGCATGCGCAAATTCAGGCAGAAGAAGCCAATAAAGCTAAAAGTGAATTTCTGGCGAATATGAGCCATGAAATTCGTACCCCACTGAATGCCATTCTCGGAATGCTGCATTTGTCTGTGCAGACAGAACTTACCAGTAAGCAGGTAGGTTATCTTAATAAAATAGACCTGGCATCCAAGAATTTGCTGCATATCATTAATGATATTTTGGATTTTTCAAAAATTGAAGCGGGTAAGTTGGAATTTGAATCTGTGGAGTTTGACTTAGGCGATGTGCTTGATCATCTTTCAGCTCTAGTCGCCATTAAAGCTCAGGAAAAAGGTTTGGAATTTGTATTTCATGTTGATAGCGATGCAGAAACTCAACTGATAGGAGACCCTCTCCGCTTAGGACAGGTACTTCTGAATTTATGCCAAAATGCCATTAAATTTACCGAGAGCGGAGAAGTGGTTGTTTCTGTCAGTACCGCAGAAACTAATCATGCACAAACTAAGCAGGCTGATGACCTTCAAGCGGTGCTTTTATTTTCTGTCAGAGATACCGGTATTGGTTTAAGCCAGGAACAACAAGCAAAGCTATTTCAAGCCTTTACTCAGGCCGATGGATCTACCACGAGAAAGTACGGTGGTACAGGGCTTGGGCTTACTATTTGTAAGCGCCTTGTTGAAATTATGCAGGGTGAAATTGGCGTAGATAGTGAGCCTGATGTTGGAAGTACCTTTCATTTTACGGCAAAGCTTAAGGTGCAAGCCGCAACAAAGCCAAGTTCTCGTGTTATTTCAGCTGATGTACAAGGCCTACGTGTATTGGTTGTTGATGATAATGAAACCGCCAGAGACACTCTGGCAGAGATTCTTTCTAGTTTTTCATTGTCTGCTGTTAGTCGTGTTTCTTCAGCCTTTGAAGCCTATGAAATATTGGAAAAAACGGATAATGACGTACCTTTTGATTTAGTGCTGATGGATTGGTCAATGCCAGATACCGATGGCATAGAAGCCTCACGTTATATTAAATATAAGGCAGACCTAAAGAATATACCTATCATTATTATGGTAACTGCTTACGGGCGGGAAGATGTAATGAAGCAGGCTGAAGAGGTTCCTCTTGACGGCTTCTTGTTAAAGCCGGTAGGTTCATCTGTGCTGTTTAATACACTGACCAATGCCGTTAGGCTAATGCAGGGCGGAGATGTTGAAGACATTGGTATAAAGACGGATACCTCTCAGAAAATGACCTTGTCTTTTACTGATACTCATGTATTACTGGTCGAAGATAACGAACTAAATCAGCAGGTAGCACAGGAGCTACTGGGTATTGTAGGAATAAAAGTGTCTTTGGCAAAAAATGGTGAAGAAGCCTTATCTGCCATTAAAAGCTTGAACTATGATGCTGTTTTAATGGACGCTCAAATGCCAGTAATGGATGGCTATGAAGCAACACGCCGAATTCGACAAAGCCCTTCTTTTGAAAAGCTACCCATTATAGCGATGACGGCTAATGCCCTGAAGGGTGATCGTGAAAAATGCCTCGCGGCAGGAATGGATGATTATATTTCGAAACCTATAGATCCTAAGCAGCTTTATAGCGTATTAAAACAGTGGATTGGTAAGGCGGTTGAAGTGCCGTTGGTAAAATTATCAGACACTATTGGTAAACCATCAAAGTTGCTTACCTCTAATCTAGAGGAACAAGAACGTGCAGGTATTAATACCCAATCGGGTCTGGCACATGTTTCTGGTAACGACACGCTTTATCGTACCTTGTTAGCACGATTCCGGGGTAAAGCGCTGTCTTTTGAAAGTAAGTTTGATGAGCTTTTATCGTCAGGTCAAATTGAGTCTGCACTTCGTTTGATTCATACCCTGAAAGGGAATGCGGGAACTTTGGGCGCTGAACGTGTATATAAAAAAGCACAGCGTTTAGAGAGCGCCCTAAAAGATGCACCTGAAACTAAAACTGAAGATCTAGAGTCTTTAGTTGAACTGACGGAGCAGCTGAAACCACTCACTGAATACATTGCAAGCCTGGCGCCACCCGCACCAGCGGTACAAGAATCGGATTCTGTGGGTGATTTGAGTAAAGTAACTGAAATTCTGGACAAATTGACTACACTTCTAGAAGAAGATGATACCGCTGCAATGCGTTGCTTTAAAGAGTTAAAAGAATGTAGTGGAGGGCTAATAAGTCTGTCAGATCTTATTGATATTGAGAAATTGATGATAACGTATGATTTTGAAAATGCCCTGATACTTCTGAAAAATGTACGACTGAAGTTTGATGAATTATCAAGTGAGACTTAAGAGGTCAAAACGATGAGTTCAAAAATGAAGACTATTCTAATCGTTGATGACACGCCAGAAAATATTGATGTTTTGGATGAGTTACTGCACACCGAATACCAGGTTAAAGCGGCGACCAATGGTAAACGAGCCATCAAAATCGCGCAAACGGCGAGGCCAGATCTTATTTTGCTAGATATAATGATGCCGGAGATGGATGGCTATGAAGTATGTAAGCAATTAAAAGAGGATGAAAAGACCACCAATATTCCTATTATTTTCGTTACCGCAAAAAGTGAAGACGAAGATGAAACCAAAGGCTTAGAGTTGGGGGCGGTAGATTACATCACTAAACCATTTTCTCCTTCGATTGTTTTGGCGCGTATTCATACACATCTATCGTTAAAAGATATTCGAGACCACCTTGAAGAACTGGTTGATTCCAGAACCAAAGAGTTAGCATTAACTCAAGATGCGACTATCTTATGCTTAGCTTCTCTGGCTGAAACCAGAGACAATGAAACAGGCCGTCATATTCTCCGTACTCAGCATTATTTGCTTGCGCTGGCAAAGCATTTGAAAACACTAGATAAATATCAACACAGCCTGGACGATGAAACCATTATTCGCTGGTATAAGTCTGCCCCTTTACATGATGTGGGTAAAGTAGGGGTACCTGATTATATTCTTCTTAAACCCTCACATCTCACCGAAGAAGAATTTACTACCATGAAGGATCATGCGCGCTTAGGTAAAGAGGCCATTGAATCGGCTACTCAAATGCTCGGTGAAAATTCTTTTTTAGATTCTGCGGCTGAGATTGCTTACACACATCATGAAAAGTGGGACGGAACGGGTTACCCAAGGCAACTTAAAGGTGATGCAATACCCTTATCCGGACGATTAATGGCAGTTGCCGATGTATATGATGCCTTAGTTTGCAAGCGTTGCTACAAGGCTCCCTTTAGCCACGACTATGCAAAAGACTACCTGTTACAAGGGAAAGGAAAACACTTTGACCCTGATATTATTGATGCCTTTCTGGTGGTTGAAGAAAAGTTTCAGGAAATAGCAGCGAAATATCCAGATTAAGACACCACTGTCATTCCCGCGTAGGCGGGAATCTATTTGATACTGTGATACAAACTTATGGATCCCCGCCTGCGCGAGGATGACGAGCTTGAATCAGTGTCTTTTATAGAAAAGGGAATGTATTAAGTGACCACAGAAAGCGAAGCCATTATCGAATTTTGGTTCAATGAAATAACCCCAAAGCAATGGTTTATAAAAGACCTGTCTTTTGATCAAATGATTCAAGATCGATTTTCAGAGGTTCATAAAGCTGCGATTGCAGGTGAGCTGTTTAGTTGGCGTGACTCGGTGGAAGGCTGCCTGGCTGAAATTATCGTGCTTGATCAGTTCTCTCGTAACATGTATCGGGGTCAGCCTGAAGCGTTTGCTTCCGATACCATTGCACTGGTCTTAGCTCAGCAAGCGGTGGAGTTAGGGATAGATAAAGAGCTGCCACCAGAGAAACGCTCGTTTCTTTACATGCCTTATATGCATAGCGAGTCTCAACTCATTCATGAGCAGGCAATAATAGTGTTTGATCAACCAGGGCTTGAAGATAACTTACGCTTTGAATATCGCCATAAAGAGATTATTGACCGCTATGGGCGGTACCCTCATCGTAATGAAATTTTGGGGCGTATTTCAACAACTGATGAGTTAGATTTTCTTGAGTCTCCGGGCTCTTCTTTCTAATGCATCGTTATAGTTATCGTAGTTAGTTTTTCACGATTACTATAACGATGATAACGGCTAGGGCTTTTAGCGCAAAACAGAATTCTTTTTCAACAATTGAAACACTTTAGCAATTAAAAAGCCGTTATATGGCTGGGTTTGGTGAGTTTGTACCTTGAGTCATTTGAACGTTCTCTGCTAACTGACTATTGAGACGTGGCATCTAACACGGCCAACAGGTAATCCCAAAAGTGCTGAACACTCTTTATATGAGCACGTTCGTCAGGTGAATGTGCGCCTCGAATAGTCGGTCCAAAAGAAATCATATCCCACTCAGGGTATTTTTCACCGAGTAAACCACATTCCAAACCGGCATGAATAACTTGTATTTTGGCTTCCTTATTAAAGGTGTCACTATAAACCTGCTGCATAGTTTGCAATAAAGGAGATGATGGCACAGGCTGCCAGCCAGGGTAGCCATTGTCTGTTGTGATTGTGGCATTTGCAGCTGAAAATGCAGATTCAATTAAGGTGCAGGTGCTATTGATAGATTGCGAAACAGAGCTTCGCACCAAGCATTGTGCATAGCAGTGTTTATCGCTTAAATTAACGGTAGCAAGATTATTCGATGTCTCTACTACGCCATCAAAGAACTCACTCATTTTTATCATACCGTTAGGGCATTTGTAGAGTGCCTTCAGAAGTGTGTGCTGGCATTCTTGAGTAAGGCACTTTTCAGGGCTGACAATGCTTTGTGCCTCAATCTCTACTGTGTCCTTAGCCATTTGAAGCTCACTACGAAAAAGCAAGGTGCTTGCGTGGAGGTAATCTTCAAAATCATTTTGTCTGTTTTTGGGGAGAACTACCGTGAGTTCACTATTGCGGGGAATAGCATTGCGTAAGGTGCCACCCTCAAAAGCGCACATTCTAAGAGAAGGGAAATCGTACTGAGCTTCGAGCACAATACGCGTAGCTAGCTTAACTGCATTGCCTCTTCCCCGATGAATATCAATGCCTGAATGTCCGCCCATTAAACCTTTTATAGATATTGAGAGGGCAACAGTGTTGCTTTCCACCGAGCACCATTCAACAGGTACCGCGATATTAACGTCAATACCGCCCGCACAACCTACATAAAGTTCGCCTTCTTCTTCGGTATCGAGATTGAGCAAAAGTTTGCCCTGTAGAATACCTGTTTCCAAATTTGCCGCCCCGGTCATTCCTGCTTCTTCATCAATAGTGAGCAAGGCTTCCAGTGGGCCATGAGCTATATCATCTGAAAACATTACCGCAAGAATAGCGGCTACCCCAATACCGTTGTCAGCACCTAGTGTTGTTCCTCTCGCGGTAACCCACTCACCATCAACATAGGCATCAATAGGGTCATTCAGGAAGTCATGTTTACTATCGTCTGTTTTTTGCGGAACCATATCTAAATGACTTTGCATCACTACGGGGGCAGAGGCTTCACGCCCTTGGGTTGCAGGTTTGCGAATAATGACATTGCCAGCTTGGTCGGTAAATGCGTCTAGATCTTTATGATGAGCAAGAGAGAGAATATGCGAGACCAGCTTTTGTTCATGCTTTGAAGACCGGGGAATTTCACACAGCTGATTAAAATAATTCCAAAGTGAAGCCGGTTGAAGCTGAGTCATAATTTGGGGGGAGATGGGCATATTAATAGTGACCTGTTGTGGCACAGCGATAATTTCAAGGGAGTGTTTTTAAAATATTGATACACAATAAAGAAAATAAACCCACTTGAAAAGAGCACAACCACAACAGATTATAATCTTGTAACTGCCCCTAACTATCATCAATCCTAAACCCAACCTTCATAGTAACTTGAAAATGAGCAACACTGCCATTTTCAACATGGCCTCGTGTTTCAAGCACTTCGAACCAGTCGATATTATGGATTGTTTTGGCGCATTCATTAATAGCGTTGCGGATGGCGTCGTCAGTCCCTTGTTTTGAAGAGCCTACTACTTCAACCATTTTATAGGTGCGATGATCTGACATGACATTTCTCCTTGATGCGAAGAATATGTTTCTAAGTATAGAGCTATTTCAGTAAGATTTGTTCAATAAGTAAACAAAAATTCATAAATAGGTGACTTCCATGGGAAATTTTATTTTTGAGCTAGACTTAGAAAAATAATAATTTTTTAGACTAAACCGAAAATCAGGAGCATCGCCTCTATGGCATCGTCACCAGAACAAAGAGAAATTGAACGAAAAGAACGAGACTTAAAGCTTCAGGAAGATCGTCTTAATCGCCGTGTAGAGCAACAGCAAAAACAAGAAGATAAGCTGGCTCAGAATAAGGAAAAAATCACTGAGCTTGAGAAGAAGATAAAAGAGGCTGATCGTGAGCTGAAAGAACGTGAAGATCAGCTGAGCCAGCAACAAAAGCAGCTACAAGGTGATCAAGGGCTCCATACTGATGAACGAACACGGTTTGATGAGGGAAGAAAACGACGTTTGGCATTTATGATGCCTGTTTTGTTGTTAGCGGGTGTTGGTGCAGGTTATTTAACCTATGACTACTATGCCAAGAACGATATTTTTTCACAGCGGCTTTCTCAAGCTAATGAAAATGTGAGTAAGCTGAGTGACATATTGACCAAAGCGGAAGATCAAAAAACAGCAACGCTGCAAAAGTTATCTTTAAAAGAAGATGAATTAACACGCAAAACAAGCGAGCTGAGCACCTTAAAAACAGCCTATGCCCGCTTAGAAAAAGAAAAGAAAAGCAGCGATGGCTCTCGTTCAGAATTAGAAGGCAGTAAAAAAACCCTTGAAGGATCCGTAGCCGCATTAGCACAAGAAAAGAGTGCTTTGGAACAGTCGGTAAAGCAGTTGGATGATTCTCTAGCCAGAAATAAGGTAGAGCTTGAAGCCATCACTGAAGAAAGCAAGCAGCTTGCTACCAGCCTATTAGAAACCGAAGCAAGCCTGGCTGAATTGAAAATCCATGATGCAGAGCTGGCGATTGATCTAGAAGAAAAATCAGGCGTGTTGATTGCGGCAAAACAAGCGATTGATGAACGGGACAAAATAATCGAAGCAAAAGTTAAGCGGCAATCAGATCTGGAACTTGAGCTAGCTACATTGCAAGAGCAGCATCAACTACTGAGTGATAGCAGAGATACTTTAGCTACATCGCTGGATGAAGTGAAACAATCTTCTGAGAAGCTTAATTCAGACCTGGCAGTTAATCAGGCTGGTGTGAGTGAACTGGATGCAAAGTATCAGCAGCAGCAAGTTGTGATGTCTGAGTTGGAAGAAAAGCTGAAAGCAGCCGAGGCGGCTTTAAGTGCAGAGCAACAGAAGAGGACAGACTTGGAAAAATAACTGGCTGACACTCAATCCGAAGTCACTGAACCTGCACCTTAATTTGATTATTTGTAGGAGCGGCTCTTAGCCGCGAAGCGATTTTGATGAATACTTTCATGCCTATGTGCGCACCGAAAATTGCTTAAGAGGAGCCCTTACACTTTAAATGAAGTTAACATCTCACGTAACTGGTCAGCCTTGCTGGCCATTTCTTCACTGGCTCGTGTCGTTTCAGTCGCATTTCCTACATTATCTTCAGCCACTCGGCTAATACCCACAATATTTCGGTCTATATCTTCAGCCGTAGAAGCTTGTTGTTTCACTGCTTCAGCAATGTGGGTGCTCATATCTGTAATAGAAGATACTTTGCCGTGAATGGTTTCCAACGCTTCTTCTACTTCTTTTGACTCGGTAACGGTTTCTTCAGCCATTTTATGGCTATTAGACATAGCGGTTACGGCATTCCCAACACCTTGCTGTATCTTATCAACCATTTCTTCAATTTCTTCGGTTGACTCATGGGTACGACGAGATAAGGAACGTACTTCATCTGCTACAACCGCAAACCCCCTGCCATGCTCACCTGCTCTGGCCGCTTCAATGGCTGCGTTTAGTGCCAGTAGGTTGGTTTGTTCTGCGATACCTTTTATTTGACCTAGTACCTGGCTGATATTTGCACTGTCTTTTGCTAACTGATCAACCACATTTGAGGAATTTTGAATTTCGTTCGCAAGATTACTGATATTTGATAGGGTTTTTTGAACCTGCTCTCGTCCTCGATTGGCCTCAACGCTTGCCTCTTGGGCTGTGCCTTCTGCTTGAGCGGAAAAGTCAGCCACTTCAGCAAAGTTAGATGACATTTCGGTCATTGCGCTGGCCGCTTGTTCGGTCTCTTCCATTTGCTGGTTGATTGAGCTGCTGGTTACCTGAGTGATTTTACTGACTTCCTGAGATTGCTGAAAAACGCTATTTGAGGTGTTATGAACTTCTTGTATTAGCTCTCTCATGCGTTTTGCTGTTTGATTGAACTGTTTGGTCAGATCACCTAATTCGTCTTTTGTTGCAACCGTTAGTTCAACGGTCATGTCTCCGTAGGCCATTTTTCCTGCGGCTTCTAATAGGCAATCAATAGAGGTTTTGAGTGACAGATAGAATGAGGCATACAGGTACATGATAAACAGCATAACAGCACCAATCGCCACACTGGTCAACGTTAATTTGTTATTTTGTTCATCGAGACGAGCCTTAAAACGCTCATCAACATCAGAGAATATTTGGTCGGTCAACTCATATTGCAGGTCAGTAAATTTTGAGATTTCATCAAAATAATTTTGCCAAGGCATATCGAGCGTGATCGCTGCCACAATCTTTTCATCCACCAAATCCAACAGACGTGTTATATCTTTTGAAAGCGATGATCCGAGCGTTTTAGTTTTAGGGAGGCTCGAAGGAATCATAATATTTACCGTTTTTTCGAGCTGAGGTTGGATCTCGTAAAGTTTGCCTGAAATGGCGTCTAATTCATCGGCAATGCCGGAGCTTATATAGGACAACGTTAAGGCATAGGCGCCTGTTCCTCGCAGTCTGCCAATGCTATCGCTAAACGGTTTTAAGTCGCGGGTCGCAAAGTCGATCATTGACTTTGTATCCGGATTTGAATCAAGTGATAACTGGCTGAATTCCACCGTAGCTTTTAGCAACGCGTTGGCATTCACCACCAGTGTGTTTAGCGTATTAAATGTCGCCTCTGGGGAGTCGTTGCTCGATATGCTTATCTGTTCCATCGTCTTCAATGACAGGGTTATTGTTTGAAGTAACTTTTGATAGGCGTCGTCATTAGTGAATTCGACATTACTTTCGTCGATACTTGTTATCGCTTTTGTGACGGCTTTTTTATATTGCTTCAGGCTGGCACTGTAGTCATCAGCCAATTGGTAGGCCGCGACAATTTTAATATCCCGGTATTGCTCCGCCGCATTAACTAAAGTTTGAATCTGGTTTAGCAGCTCGAGACCTTGACGCTGATTTTTTGTGGTTTTTATTTGGTCGTAGGAATCACTAATAACACTATAACTTAACCAGATTAGTGGTATAAAAAACAGCATACTAATAAGAATAAATTTATTAGCAAACCCTAAACGGGCTATTAACAGCATACCCAGATGGAAAATATTTTTTAGCACAACATCAACCCACTTACATCATTATTGTTTAATTAGACCGATATACACTTACCAGGCTGTTCATACAGTACCTATAATATATCGTTCAACTACCCGATTACTTTAGCTTTTGTGTTATTGGATGTAATTATTAGTATAGACGAACTCTGCATATTGTCTTTTTTATCAATGAGTGCCTGATCAAGGTGTTTGAGTTAGAATATTCACTTCTTTCAGGCTACATACAGGATTTAGCAATGCAGTCCCAGATAAAGGATCTTCTGGAGTTTACTCCTAGCGATAACAGCTATACCGATAAACTTTTTCGTCCAATTGAAGCTTATTTTTCACCCAAAAGTTATGGCACAGAAAATATCCCACAGGATCGCCCTGTGTTATTTGTTGGCAACCATACAATTTATGGTGTGCTTGACCCTATGATGATTGTAAGGTCTATCTATCAGAGCCGTGGTGTATTTCCCCGTTCGCTGGCTGATCATATGCATTTTGGCGTGCCATTATGGACGCCGTACATAAAAAGCATGGGTATTGTTGAGGGCACACGTGAAATTTGTAGTGCATTGATGGAAAACAAACAGTCGGTACTGGTCTTTCCTGGTGGTGCCAGAGAAGTTTTTAAGCGTAAGGGTGAGTCGTATAAACTGGTTTGGAAAGAACGAACAGGGTTTGTAAAAATGGCGCTTGAACATGGTTATGACATTGTTCCGTTTGCCAGTGTTGGGCCTGACCATGCCTATTCGGTGATGTTAGATGCTAATGATATTTCGAAAGGTCTAGGGGCACGGTTCAGAAATAGCCAGTTTTACCAAAAGACCTTACGTAAGGGAGATATGATTCCACCCATTGCGCGAGGCATCGGGTTAACGGCTATACCTCGTCCAGAGCGGTTTTATTTCTCTTTTGGTAAGCCGATAGCAACGGCTCATTTACAAGACGAAAAGCAAGGAGATGTTTTGTTTCCGGTGAGAGAGCAGGTCGCGGATGCAATTAATGAACAGATTGCCGAGTTGTTAGCGATTCGTGAGCAAGATACTGATAAAGGTATTTTAAGGAAGTTGCTAACGGCACTTTGATAATATATCTAACCTTTTCGCGGCTAAGAGCCGCGAAAAGGTTTTCAATCAAGTAGCCTCAGACAGCACGCTCTGATAACTCTCCCTAAGTTTCATTTTCAGAATCTTTCCTGTGGCGGTATGAGGTAACTCATCCACAAAAATAACATCATCGGGTAACCACCACTTAGCGACCTTATCCGCAAGAAATGAAATGATCTCTTCTTTACTAATCTCCATGCTTTCCCTTACTACCGCTAACAGCAAAGGTCGTTCATCCCATTTGGGGTGAGGTACTCCAATAACTGCACACTCAGCCAGTGCTGGGTGACCAATAGCCGCGTTTTCAAGGTCAATAGAACTAATCCACTCGCCACCGGACTTAATAACATCTTTAGCCCTGTCGACTATGTTCATATAGCCTTGAGGGTCAATCGTGGCAACATCACCGGTATCAAACCAGCCGTCTACCAGAGGGGATTTCTCCACTTTGTAATAACTAGAAGCGACCCATGGGCCTTTTACTAGCAAGTGACCAAATGACTCTCCATCGTGAGGCAGAGCCTGATTATCCGCGCCTGCTATTTTCATTTCTATGCCAAAAACAGGACGACCTTGCTTAGTTTGAAGTTTGTATCGCTCTTCAATAGGCAGCTTTGCCATATGGCGATTTAGGCTATTTACCGTACCAATAGGCGACAGTTCAGTCATCCCCCAAGCGTGCATAACAAAGGCATCGTGCTTTTCCTGGAAGGCTTTGATCATGGATAGTGGTGCTGCTGCGCCCCCTATTACAACATTTTTCACTGGCTCAAGCTTAATGTTTTTCTGGTCACAATATTGAAGTAGGCCGAGCCAAATGGTGGGCACACCCAGAAGTAAATCGACCTGTTCTTCTGCTATTAATTCAGACAGTGATGCCCCGTCCATACCGGCTCCGGGTAATATCAGTTTTGCTCCTACCATGGTGGCAGAGTATGGAACACCCCAAGCGTTAACATGAAACATGGGCACCACAGGTAGTAGAGTATTGTTGTTTCCTATATCTAATGCATCTTTCGAAATACTGGCCCAGGCATGAAGTACGGTTGAACGATGGCTATACAAAACGCCTTTTGGGTTGCCCGTGGTGCCTGAGGTATAACAAAGTGAAGCGGCTGATGTTTCGTCTATTTCTGGCCACTCGAATACTTCAGACTCAGCCTCTACCAAGGCTTCATAACATAAAAATGGAATAGCCTCTGGGAGTGGCGACTTAGGCATATGCTCCCTGTCGGTTAACACCACGATTTTTTTAAGTGATTTAAGTTGAGGTGCAACCTGCTCTAACAAGGGAATAAAAGTTAGGTCTATAAAGAGTACTTCATCTTCTGCGTGATTAAGAATATAGGCGAGTTGATCAGGGAATAACCTGGGGTTGATGGTGTGTAAAATGGCTCCGCTACCAGATACTGCATAATAGAGTTCGTAATGGCGGTGAGTATTCCAGGCTAGTGTCGCAACTCTGTCTTGTGGTGTTACACCGAGTCTTTTGAGGCCGTTAGCCAGGCGACGACTTCGTACTGCTGCATCTTTGTAGCTATAACGATGAATTCCTCCCTCTACGTTACGACTGACAATTTCACCATCTTGATGGTACTTTTCTGCGTACTGTAGGATAGACGACACGGTCAAGTGGCTATCCATCATTAATCCTTTCATTACCCTGTCCCTCTTTATGATTATTTTTAAAAATTAAGAAGTTATGCTACCTATAATGGTCTGAATCAGGTGGTGTGTGCAATAGGTTTTTATACAAAAAATAACTATGCAGGGCTATTCTTATTAATTAATAATCGAATCAGTTTATATTTGCTCAACTAGACTATAAGCGGTGCTAGGTAACATCCCATTACCGAGCGAAAGGCTATATAAGCTTATGAGGGATCTAAGATGAAAAAAAGTTTAGGGTTTGTTCTTGGTCTTTTTTTAGTGGGTCAGTATGCAGTTGCTGGTAACTATGGAGAGCCAGATGCCATGGATGAGGCGACTGACCAACAAGGTTCTGTTGAACAATTTGAAAAAACCTTGGAAGACTCGCCCACCGCAGCAGGTTTATCTGAGATGAAGACAAACCCAGCAGAGGAGGCTGATCAGGTTCAGAAACCTATGGAGAATGCTGGTGAGGCAGAGATGCTTCAAGAAGAACCGATGACTGACCCCGCAGAACAGTAGTCAGATAAAATTGAAACCCCGCTCGATCCCCTCGGGCATAATGACGAGCAACGTCAGTTCTGATAAAACAGAGCAAAAAGGGTGTCAAATGGCACCCTTTTTGTCTCTTACCACTTAATTGCAATAAGTGGATATACCTATATTTATTTAGCATCTACTGTGAAGTGGTTAGAAAATAACCGCGAAAAGAATAAAAAACAGGAAATGCTGTATGAGTGAACAAAAGCCACGTGTGCTGTCTATTGATGATAATCATGCTAACCAAGCGTTAATTAGACAGGGCTTTGGGAGTAAATATCAGATAGATTTTGAGATGAATGCTGAAGATGGTATTGCCCGAGCGATAGAGACATTACCGGATCTCATTTTACTGGATGTGAATCTACCTGATATTGATGGCTTTGAGGTATGTAAAAAAATCAGATTAAAGGATGAGCTTAAGACGGTTCCTGTCCTCTTTATTTCTGCATTAACGTCTTTAGACGATCGCTTACAAGGTTATAAAGCCGGTGGTGATGACTATATCTGCAAGCCTATAAATATTGATGAGTTGCGTTCAAAAATAGAAGTTAATCTGGCAAGTAAGCAAAAGACCAGCTCTTTGCAGGCGCAATTAAAGTCAGCTTCTGAAACCGCCATGACCGCCATGACTACAAACGGCGAAACTGGACAGGTGTTAAATTACATTATTGATTCCTACCAGTGCGGAACCTGTGAAGAACTTGCGGTATTAACCTTTAACTACCTGAACAGCTTTGGCCTCAATAGTTGTATTCAACTTAGAGCTCAGCAAGGGCGTCATAATTATTCTTGCAAGGGGCAGTTAAAACCGCTGGAAATTGAGCTTCTTACAGAGGCTGAATACTCAGATCGTATTGTTCATTTTGGTAATAAAAGTATTTTTAATACCGCACATGCCTCTTTGCTGATTAAAAATATGCCCATTGATAACCTGAATTTATATGGGCGACTCAATGACCATATTGCTATTGCTCTTAAAGGGACTAACGAATGGGTTAATACTTATCGCCTTAAAGAGTGTGAAGCATCTTCCCGCGAGGTAAAGGTTTCCAATAGTATTTCATTATTGCGTGATGAGTTGAGAGACATTGATATCAGCTTTAATAACTACGGTCATGAAATGAAGCAGCTGGTTGATAATCTTATTATCGAGTTAGAGCAAGATATGATTGCCGTTGGGTTAACGGATGACCAGGAAGAAAGGTTAATGGGTATCATTAAAGATAACCGAAACCGCATTGATGATATGCAAGACTTGAGCGATGAAATGGAGCAACGCCTGTTACGCCTTGAAAACTCCTTTATTGAAGCAACGCATTAAGCTTTCTGTAAGGGTGAAGTGGTATAAATATGATAAGTACTATCAGAACATTTCTATCAAAAAAACAACATAAAGCTCTTGAGCATAATACTGGTCAGGTATTAGCAGGCGTTCTTGAAGGCATGGATGATCGTATTTTTGTTTTCTCAAAGAATGGCTTGGTGGTACTTGCTAATAGCGCTGCATTATCTGAGCTTGGTCTGGATAAAGCTTCAGTTATATCACAACCGGTTTTTGATATTTTTTCTAAGGATGAGGCTGAATTTCACCTTAATTGCATTACAGAAGTCGTTGAAAGTCGTCGAACATTAACCCAGCAGAGACATTTAGATGTTAGCGTGTACGAGTATAAATACTCCCCTGTCTTCGTTGAGGGTGATGAACAGGTTTATCAAATAGCAGTGGTTGCCCGAAATATTACTTTGCATATTAGAGGTAATGAGGCGCTGTCACGGGCAAAAGAAAAAGCTGAAACGGCAAGCAAGGCAAAGTCTGAATTTTTATCTCGAATGAATCATGAATTAAGAACCCCTCTCAATGCAATATTAGGTTTTTCTCAAGCTTTATTGTTGGATGAAGATGAGCCGTTGTCTGAACTACAGCGGGAGTCTGTTGAATATGTGAGTATAGGAGGGAAGCACCTTATTGAGCTGGTAAATGAGTCATTGGATCTGGCCATTGTTGAGTCCGGAAAAATGGCCTTTAAAATAAGTGCTATTGATACCGAAGACTTGATAAAAGAAAGCTTGGGCTTGTGCCAGTCACTTGCCAAGGAAAAGAGTATTAGCCTTATCTGTGCGATTGATTATGCCGAGCAACCCAAAATTTCTGCCGATCACCTTCGTATCAAACAGGTATTGCTTAATTTACTTTCTAATGCGATTAAATATAACCGTCCAGGGGGCTTGGTTACTCTTAAACTTAGAAAACTGGCCGGAGGTCGTGTGCGGATTATGGTCACTGATACGGGGATAGGTGTGCCAGATCATTTAATGGATAAACTTTTTGTCCAGTTTGAGCGTTTAGGTGCAGAGCAGAGTGAGGTTGAAGGGACAGGCATTGGTTTAGCGCTCTCAAAGCAATTGGTCGAGCACATGGGAGGACGGATTGGCGTGCTGAGCCGAGAAGGAAAAGGCTCTACCTTTTGGGTGGAGTTACCTTGCCATGATGTGTCTGATGAGAGCCAAAAACTAATGGTTTTTCAGCCAGACTATCTGTATCAGTCATCTAAACAACAAATGATAGCGCTTTGTATTGAAGATAGCCCCGTGGTTGTGCATTTACTGGAGTCTGTTATTCACGAAAGTTCGGATATCGCACTTATCTCCGTTCATGATCTTGAGTCGGGCTTGAAAGTTCTGAGTCATATAATGCCTCAAGTTATCTTTTTAGATATTAATCTTACTGATTTTGAAAAGCCAGGCTACCTTCAAACGGTTAAGAATAGGGCGATTGCAATGGATATTCCCATAATCGCGATTGATACGATAAATGTGGGTTATGTTCCAAGTGAGGAGAAGTACAGCGATTGTTTTTCAGTGTTGTCGAAACCCATTAGTAGCAAAAAGCTCAAGGGTGCGTTGCGTAGTGTAATGACCTTATGTAATGAGGGACAAACAGCTTAGCTTTCAGCCAGCATAGCCCGCTTATATTTTGTGCTGCTGGGTAGTTCCCCGAAACTCTCTTTATAGAGAGAAGAGAAGCGACTTAGATGGAAAAATCCCGAATTAACTGCATGATAAGCAATTGTCTCATCATAGCCGCTTTCTGAAATAATTTGTTCTCTGGCTTTCAATAAACGGTTTCTCAAATGAAACTGGTAAGGCGATGTTTTCGTGTAGCGTTTGAACTGATAATACAAATTTCTTTCGCTAATACTAACGTGCTTAGCCAGTGCTTGAGGAGAGAACTCCCAACCGGGGTGTGTTTGAATAAAGCGAATAGCGCTTTCTAAGCTAGCGGGTGTGTCATTAGCATTAATAGGATAATCACCGAAATCAGCAGGACAGTACTGCTGATTTACAAGACCTGATAAGCGTTGTTTGAAACTCTGCAATGCCGATAGTGATGCGTGATGGTTATTGGCTATATGTAAATCTTTGAATAAGTGCTCGAAGCAACATTTTAAATAAGGCTTAATGTTTTTATCTGTGGCTAATCGATAAGCTAAAGACTGCTCTCCAATATTTTTCTGGATGCCAAGTAAGGTAAGCCCTTCTGTTGACGGTGTTGTTAAGGTGAGCACCTCATTATATGAAAGCGCAGTAATTTTAAATGATTGTTTTTGGCTTTCCTGTGAAATAAATAGATATTCAATGTCTGTAGAGAGCAAGGTAACATTAATTACCTGCATGGGCTTAATGACCATTATTTCTAAACCAAAACCCTCAAAATAGCTTAAGTAACCTTTAAAACTGAAAGGGTTGGGTAATTCACCTGGGCTTATTGCCAGAGAGCTATTAACGAGTTTGGAGGCTGCAAGCACTGTTTGAGGTGATGAATGTGCGCATAAGGCAAACTGAAACATAGGAGGATGTGCTAATAGACTATCCCACTGTATTGTTGGTTTATCTTTAAGTTTATCGCACATCAAAACATCCTGTTACTAAGCAAATCTTTTATCGCTGTCTAAATATAAAGCGGCAAAATGATTTAAAGGATTGGCTATTTTATGTGCTACCTCTTAGTGTGTATATCCGTATATTGCAGGGCTTCGAATATATTTATAATGAGCGTGTTAATATTTTTTGTGTTGCCCCTAGGTATTAGTAAGCTGTTTACGCTTGTTGAGTGTCGCACTGGGTAACTCTCCAAATGTATTTTTATAAATGGCAGAAAAACGACTGACATGTGTAAATCCCCAATCAATAGCGTGTTCAGTAATCGTCTTAGTGGTTCCTTCAGAGGATAGCAGAGCTTCTCGTACTTTTTGTAGGCAAAAATGTTTGTGGAGTTTATAAGGGGTTGTGCCTAGCTCTTTTTGGAACAGGTAATATAGATTTCGTGCACTCATTCCTGAAACCATCAACAAGTCATCAAGGGAGTAAGGTTGATCTGTGCTCTTATCAATATAACGGACTAGCTCAGTGATAATAGACGTTGTTTTTTTGGGGTGAGGGTTTAATGCATGACAGGTTGTTTTGGCGCAGTGACCGGGGTAGCACTGGGTGGTTGTGAGGCTGCAGATATAGAGATCAATAAACCGTTGGTAGAAACTATCCAAAATATGATCTGAATTTTCTAATGGTTTGAGCTGTTGCATTTCAAAAACGAGCTGAATGCAGGCGTTTTGTATTCCGTGCAGAAAGTTTACTGAATACCTCAGTTGGTTTAAATTGGGTTTTTCTTGTAGTAGAGATTGAAGAAAATACGCGTCAATACGCAGGACAATCTGTTCTGTATTATCATTAAGTTGAACATGAATATGCTCTTGAGGAAGAAAAATATTAGTTCTGTAATGTTTTTTATTACTGTGCCCGTTTATCGTAGAAAGACCTTGCCCTACGCAATAGAACTGTAGATAAAGGGCGTTATCAAGTGTGCAGTCAAAGTCTAGCTTCTGACCATATTTGATGTAAGAAATGGATATTTTTGACCCTCCAGACACACTAAAGTAGCCACTTTCAGATTTATTGATAGAGCCTTTGGGTGTGATGTCTATTTCAACAAGCTTGTTGTTGACTAGGTGCCATACATCCTCCATAGAGGAGTGCGTGCATTGGGCGTATTGAAAAAAAGGTAGAAGTGTTTGAGACATAACCTACAACCTCAAAGTTTAAATTTACTCTTCCCGGTTACGATTTTTCTAGTTGTAGGTTATACAGCTAGAGGGTTAAATGACTTGATATGAGTCACTAAGGGGATTAGTTTTATTGATAGTAATCAATGCTGGCAAGAGGCGGATAATATTAGTATGCAGGAATTAGGCTTATTGCCGCTAGATCCTGTTGTGCAATTAAAAGGGAGTATGCTCGCCTTATCAGCTGAGTTAATGTTGTACGACTCGTATCAGGCTGTTGTCGCAGTTGTCAATGAAGATGACCGGATTCGTCGTTTTCTTAATCAGAGTGATATTGGTTACGGAATTCAAGAAGATCAACTATCTGCCATAACTGATGATTTTCTCAGTATCCCAAATTTATCTAATATCAAAAATAGCATTACTTTTTATGAGCAAAGAAGAGCGGCGATACCATTAGATACTGTCAGTGATGATAATTTTGCCTATCTTGATTTGCTCATTCATGGCACCCGTTCTTATGACATACTGCGTAAACTATCGCTTGATGACAAGATTGCGCGAAGGTTTGACACGCATACACATTCAATCAGTGACAGCTTAAATGCGCTGAACAGAAGCGCTGTTAATGGTGTGAGTGAATTATTTGGCAATGCAGTAGGCGCAGTTGAAGAAAGAAAAGGGAGAATGTATCAGGATAAAACGGCTGAACATCTTATCCTTAGTCAATTGCAGGCCGGTGATATTTTACTGGAAAAAACGCCCTTTAGATTAACTGACAAGATGATTCCCGGATATTGGGGGCATGCTGCAATTTGGGTCGACAATCAGCAGGAATTGACAAGTCTGGAGGTATGGAACACACAACTGATAAACAAATATCATCAGCAAATACAAAATCAGCAAGCGGTTGTAGAAGCCTTACGTGATGGTACTAAAATTAACACTTTGAAACATTTTCTAAACATTGATGACCTGGTTGTTCTGCGCAAGAAAAATTTAACCGATCAGCATAAGAAAAAAATAATTGAACTTACCTTAAGGCAGGTAGGTAAACCTTATGATTTTAATTACGATGTCGAAACAACGGATAAGATCGTTTGTTCACAATTGGTTTATCTCGCCTACACTGATATA
>ENA-OSET01000839-OSET01000839.1-sediment-metagenome-genome-assembly--contig:-NODE-839-length-33560-cov-4.617209_pt1 | contig 33560 bp, 31 predicted proteins | sample MGYA00237882_ERZ534229 | MGnify/ENA primary metagenome ERZ534229 (study PRJEB26408, sample SAMN06266212) | sediment metagenome | isolation source: Hudson Canyon methane seep mesocosm | place: USA:Hudson... | reverse complement strand
TCGTTTTTAGCCTTCACCATCTGAGCGGTTACTGCAGTTGCGGCATCTGGTAGAACGGGTGCTTCAGGTTTTGCACAAGCAGCGTGAGTTAAGCCAGAAAATAAAACAGTTGATAATACAAATGCGGTTGCCTTAATCATGGTGTCATTCCTCTACAGTGTCTTTAAAATTGCGTTATTAGTTTAGTGAACAATTTGTTCGGTGTTTGCTAAGTCAGTGGGTAAATAATATCAGCGCAACGATATAAAAAAATAAGGGTGATTACGCGATTTAGTAGGTGTTACCACGTAATTTGAGTAAGTTTTCTGGATTTAATGCCGTTATTCTTGCTATTGCTGGACAATATTTACCAGTAATTAGCCAGTTTTTGCCGCTAACGATCAACTTTTTAATTATCTCCGGCTAAGGTAGACTGTCCGGCTTTTTGAATGCTACAACTACGCGAATAGCTAAAAGGACGATATCAAGTGAAAGTAAGAGAAGTCGAATTTGAAATCCTCGGTCGAAAAATTGCGGGTAAACGTTGGGGCGAGGAGGGCGGTGTTCGAGTTATTGCGCTGCATGGGTGGCTTGATAATGCGAACTCTTTTGATTTTATAGCGCCAGTACTCCCGGAACTGGATTTATTGGTACTCGATTTTGCAGGGCATGGATTCTCCGATCACAGGCCGAGACATACACCCTACATCGGTATGCTTAATATTCAGGAGATTATCGGGGTCGCCGATCAGTTAAAGTGGGAAAACTTCTCTCTGATGGGTCACTCCATGGGAGCAGAAGTGAGCACCCATATTATCGGCCTGTACCCTGATCGTGTTGAGCGGTTGTTGGCGATCGATGGATTTGCGGCGAGCACGTCTCCAGCGCAGGCATTGCAGGACATACGCAAGTCGATAGACGAAAATCTACATCGTGTTTCAAGCCAGATGCGAATATTCAACAGTCGCGAAGAAATGGCCGAAAGGGTTGCGGAATCAACGGGCCAAACAGTAGCGTCGGCGCAAGCACTGGTAGAGAGGGGCGCCATGGAGGTGCCGGGTGGATTCAGCTGGCGCTCGGACCACCGAGTTCGCTGGTCCGACGCGCTTTCACTGACGGATGAACTGCTTGATCATATGGTGGCATCTTTCAAGGGTGAAATTCTGGTAGTGGGTGCCAGCGACGGATCTGATTGGTATAAGCCAACCATAGAGCGGCTGCACGAAACATTTGAACAGCTTAACTACATTACCTTGAATGGCTCTCACCACATACACATGGATGCCGACACAAAACCATTGGTTTCTCGTATTCGAGACTTTTTTCAGCTAGGTGCGGCCGGCTAGGTGCGGCCGGCTAGGTGCGGCCGGCTAGGTGCGGCCGGCTAGGTGCGGCCAGCCAGGTGCCGACACGTTTACACGCAGGCTAAGCACAAATCTTTGGAACGATCTAAGGTTTTTCAAAGGCGATTTCACCATCGACAATAGTCATTACGACGTCGGTGGTGAGGATTTCAGCGGCCGGAATTGTCATCAGGTCCTTTGCGAATATCGTAAAATCTGCCCGTTTTCCTACTTTTATACTGCCTAAATCAGTTTCTTGAAACGAGGCAATTGCGGGCCAAAGTGTGAACATCTTCAACGCGTCCTGTCGGCTAATTGCTTCTTCCGGGTGCCAGTTAGGTCCTTGAAAACCATTCATATCTGCACGAGCGACGGCGGCATAAAATTCGATGCGAGGATCTCCACGTTCAACGGGGGCGTCTGAGCCACCGGCAACCGTTACACCAGATTCTATCAGTGTTTTCCACGCATAAGCGCCGTGGAGTCGTTTGTCATTAAGACGATCGGGTGCAAAATGCAGATCTCCAATCGCATGTGATGGCTGCATTGATGCAATGACATCGAGTTTTTTAAAGCGTTCGATGTCCGAGGGGTTGATGATTTGAGCGTGCTCGATCCGCCAGCGGGGATCTGCGACTTTGCGTTCAGCGCTTGGAGTTTCGGCAAAGGTTTTTTCATACCAGTCTAAAACTAAGCGATTGCCGCGATCGCCGATTGCATGCGTATTGATTTGTATTCCCTTCTTAAGCGCCTTGCGCAAAACAGGAAGCGTATCATTGGCTTTCATCAATAACAGGCCAGACGTCTTTGCATCGGAATAAGGTTCGAGCAGCGCTGCTCCACGGGAACCGAGGGCCCCGTCTATATACATTTTAATCGCGCGAGTTGTAATGCGATTGTTTTTACTGTGTCGAACGCCCGTTTCGAAAATCCTCTCAGCATCAGAGGCATTGATCGAATTGTAGACTTTGATTTTAAGGGCACCCGAATCGGATAATTGTTCCATCGTTGGTATGATCGCCCACGGGACGGACATATTGTGAGTACCTGTCCAGCCGTAGGAGGCGTAGACTTCACCACCTTTTATTAACTGAGCAGCCACAGTATCGGCCGTGACCGCAGGGACTAAACCGCGAACCAGTGACATGGCGGCGTCGATTAACATACCCGTAGGCTCACCGTGATTATCTTTAAGAATATCTCCACCGAAGGGAACCGGGGTCGACGCAGAAATACCGGCAGCTATTAAGGCCGCGGAATTTGCAACAAGCGCATGTCCGTCGGCACGAGTCAAAAGAACCGGTTTGTCACCAACAATTTTGTCAATATCCCATCGGGTCGGAAATCGGTTCTCTGGCCAATGAGTTTCGATCCAGCCACGACCCAAGATTATTTCTTCTGTCGGGTGCTGATTGGTCCATGATTGCAGCGATTTTTGTAAGGCTTTTAGGGAAGTTAAACCTTCCAGATTTAGGGTCATTTCGCGGAGGCCGATACCAGACAAATGAGAGTGAGCATCGACAAAACCCGGAAATAACGTGGAACCACCTAACGATACAACTTTTGTTTTTTGCCCCAAATAGTGTTGCGCCTCGACTCTGGATCCGACAAAGACGATAACACCGGATCTAACACCAATGGCTTCAGCGGGGGTGCGGTCATTTTCTCCTGTGTGAATAGTGCCTCCCCATAAGAGCATGTCTGCCGCCTCGATATCGGGACTGGTCTGGACTGTTTCGCTCATAGCTGTCTCGACTAGCAGTCCAAAAAAAAGGAGCGAAACGAACTTTTGGATATTCCACATGAAAGTGAACCTCTTGTTATTCTGTTGTATGGAACGATTTTTTTGAAGATTCGACAATTTTGGAAGCTAGCTTATCAAGCTGGGACGATTATCGCCATTCGATTTTGATGGGTTTTACCCTTGCGGATTTTGACTTATAACTTGGCGATTTTACAGAGAAATGTACGCGATAAAACACACCTCTTTTAGTGATTGGGTAGCATTATGCAGGGGCCGTGACAATTGGACCGTGATAGTCGGTGCCTGATAGTGGGTCCGTCGTCGTTGGTCCGCGATCGTTGGCTTTGGAGTTTCTCGAAAGTATAGTTGTTCAAAGGACAAGCTGAAATATCCTCATTAAGTTAAAACTGGGTGATGGGTCATCTTTATCGATTGGGTTAACTCTGGGAAGTGTCATAGTCGGTGTTTTTCAACATAGTTTGGCACGGTCTAAAGGTAAATTCCTTTACTATAAATTGGCCTAATAGCAGTGTTTGAAAGCTGTTGTGTTAGGTGTAAATTTAAGCAGTTTGAATAAATCGAAAAACAATCATAAACAAGGAGTTTATCATGGCAGATTCAATCGGAGAATTTTCGCTTAAACACACCGGCACTACCTACGCAAAAACAGGCGATGAGATTTCATCCTATGTAAGTTGAGAAGGAACGGCAACGGATTTTGGAGCGGTGTTCGGAACTTTACGTGTTCCATCAACCAAGGCCGAAGGAGCTGCAACCAGTGGGGCTTGTAGTTGGGTCGGACAGAGTTTCCTCGAAGATGGTACAACGTCACTCGTCGTAGGCGAAGGAGATTTTGAACAAGTGAATGGAAAAAACCAATGGATTGTCAATATGCATATGGATAATTCGAATGGCGATCAGCTTCACTCAAAAGGGACAATTGACCTCCAGTCCCGCACATTTCAGGGAGAGATGTTCGAGGGAAAATAGAATGAATTTTTCTCTGGAATAATTCTATGCTGTAATGTTTAAAAAACATATTGAACACGACAAGCGTATCGAAATCGCTTGCCGTGTTTACGTCGTGACGAAATTATTGATCTTGGCAGTTCAAACCGAGTCGAGCATCTATTCGCAACAGATACCAGATACCAGATACCAAATACCAGTGACGAAGGTTGTGTTTTATCTCAGTATTTAAAGCGACGAAAAGTTGTTAGTCCAGTAAGAGTTTTCCACCATTAGCTCACTTATCAAGTCAGACATGATCCTCCGCTCTCTAGTATGCAATTATCAGAAAAAGCGCTGATAGGCAGTAGGCGAGAGTCAGCTATCGCCGATGTTCGATGTCCTATCCCTACCATATAGTCCGCGTTAGAAGCGAAATCGAGGAAAGATTCTAACGAACGCTGTTGGATTAACATAACTAAATCCCAGCGCTCAGTTTGTGGTCCGATAAAATACTGTCCACCTTCGCCGAGAAATTCAATTTTCCCACCACTTTCCCTTAGAAAAGGGAGAGTGTGATCGATGTATTTTTGGAATGCTTCCCTTCCCGACATTTTTTCTGTTGGGGCCAATTCAGGATGCTCTGAATAGTCGGCAATATCTCGGAACCGCAACAAATTAAGCATTATGATTTCTCCTTTAGTATCTCTCGAGAAGAGAGCTGCGGCCGAATCGGGAGTGGGTTCGATATATCTATTCATCATTTCCTCGCAGTTTTTCTGTGCCTATGTAATTGGCTTTTGTTCGCTCTGATACTATTCATTAAAGTGCTGTTTATTAGGAGGCTGTTCGCTTATTTCCTATTAATTCAGTTTCTTTTCAGTCCGTTATTAGGACAAAAAAAAGCGTTAATATACTCATTATTTATCGTTTTAGTCGATTCATTCGTAGCATTTTCTACTGTTGTACAAGCATTCATAAACGCTTTCTTCCCTGCTTTGGTTATTCTGATTAGTCCGAGTTTCGCCCCCTCTGGATTGACTTTTTTTTCAGTTAAACCGATTTTTTGCATCGGCATTAACAGCCGTGTTAAACCCGACGTGCTCAAACCAACCGCGACGGCTAAGTCGACACGGGTTAATGTTTCCCCTGGCGCGTTCTTCAGATAGTGCATGATTTCGAATTCCGTAAAACTAATTCCGTGTTCACCTAGTTGAAGTGATACGTCTTTTATTAGACGGGTATGTAGTGAATTTAAATCGAGTAGTCGATCTAATTTTGATGTTTTTTTTGACATGATTACAGCCTTGATAGATAGTTGATTAGTCAAGTATCTAGCAAATTATTTGTTCTGTCAATAGAAAGAAAAACACGCAGATTGCGGATCGTTGCTTCCAGGGACTAAGGAATATTAGTGGTGATGGAATACAGTTTCATATTATCGACGCTGATGAGTGGCAGGATCGGTAATACAGAGCTAGTCTTGTCGTCTCGAAGATCAAAGTCATAGTGATTTTTAGTCGTTATCGAGATGACTTTTGATCGATCTATTGTTCTCTCGTCCCTTGTTTCTTTAGTTCTTTAGTTCTTTAGTTCTTCGGTTCTTCTTTTTTGATCTTTTTTTAACGCTGAGTAGTGGGATTTAGAAATGAAGGATTTAGAAATGAAAAAAATAGTACACCTGTTTAATGAGTCCATTTTTCTTTCGCTGCTGCTGGTCGCCTTACTTTTTCCAGTCAGTAGCATCTCCGGCGAAGACCGAGAAGAGGGCATCGGCATACTTGTTTGGACCGCTACCGATAAATGGGGCGGTAGTCCCAATGGAGTTTTATGGCGTCACAAAAGTATTACTGCCGCCATTGCCATGTGGAATGAAATGGCGTCAGAACAAGGTTGGGATGTTACTCATTCAGAGGACCGGAATTTCGTTATGAGCTCCCTCGACAATTACGACATTTTTGTTTGCAATAACTGTGTGGGTGATATTTTTGATACTCCTGCGCTTGAAAATAAATTTGAACGTTGGATGGCGGGCGGTGGAAATTTTCTTGGAGTCCATTCCGTATTAGATGCAGAGTATCCAGTGGACACTACGACACAGGTTTTCAATAATCAGGGATTACCCAATGGGATGAATACTCATTCTATCTGGCCTTATTTCAGCGATTTGATTTCAGGCGCGTTTTTTGATGGCCATCCCGCCACCCAAACGGCAACGGTAAAGAAAGTGATTAAGCACGAACTAACCAGCGCTTTACAGGCGTCAGAATCTTTCAATGACGAATGGTATAACCAACTCGGCCACCCGACCGACGACCCCTTGGTCACTTGTCTACTGGAGGTAGACGAAACGACTTATACCGGAGGAGAAGAGGGTTTTCACTGTGTGACATGGATTAAAACAATGCCAAAAGGCGGGGACGTATTTATTACGGGTTTAGGACATACCGACGAAGCGTACCGCGACGATCGATTTCGCACCCTTTTAATTAATGCGGTGGTTCATCTGTGTGATACCTGTGCGATTGATGATGTTTCTCAAGCTCGTTAGATTTTAACGCTCGGATCAACTCGCCAGAAATCATGAGCGACTAATTAAAGTGTTTATTTCGAATCTTGTGCAAAACCATCACAATAGAAGTGGCCTTAGTGAGGAAAATTTCTAAAACACGGTCGTACTCACTCGTTATGATTTGTTCGACCGTTTTGGTGACTTATTAACTAGTGCCTATCCATAAACTAACAAGCTCAGTCATTGCGAGCGTTAGCGCGGCAATCTCATCCAGCATTGGCGCGGGCTGCGGGAGATTGCCGCGTCGAGACGTCGAACCGTTCGCTCGCAATGACATCGTTGAAAACACCCATTTCTGGATGGGCACTAACTAGTACCCATCCAAACCCTACTTACAAAAGAAACACGAGCTTTAGATCGATATTTTGGACGGGTGCTGACTAGTCCGTATTTTCAGCAATTTTTGGCTCATTCGTATATGAAGGATTATGATGCCTCCTGTATTGAAAATAGCCGTCGATCAAAATCTCGACGACAGTTCAAGCCCTTCGCAGTGCTCGGTGTCATTTTTCAACCAACACAAGCGTACGGTATTTTGTGTTGACGCCAGACGGCGCTGTAACTGACTGATCGTTTGTTCAGTGACAGCTTCGCCGTCGAAGCGGGTCACAATGTCACCCACATTCAAATTAAGAGAGGCTGCCGCTGTGCCGTCGGCAATGCCTTTAACGATGCCACCGCGGGCGTGAGGCATAATCCGTAAACCACTTTTGTCGGGCGAAATAGGTATGCCGAAGCGGTGGTTCGGTTGTAAAAATAAGCGATTATTCTGGTAGTCAAAAATGAGATTAAAGCGGTTCATGGCCTGGTTGCCCAGTAATCCGTGATTATCATTTTCACTCTCTTCCCCAGACATTGAATAGCTGCCGATCACTTCTTCCAACTGGAACTGTCCCAGACCGAGAAAGCTGAAGCTTGAAACGTGGCTGTCGATATCACCGGTAAGTCCCTGTGCTGTTCTTGTGTAGTATTTGTCAGGTTCTTTCAGCCCTGGGTGGGTGTCGGGAATTAAGGAGAAAGATCCCGTTGATCCTGTATCTACCAACAGTTTCACCGCAATACTACTTTTCGTATCAAGACCTACGCTCGCATTCAGATATGGCATGCTACCGGATATTTCCAGCGGCAACTGTTGCCAGTTCTTCGATGCTTCGTATATTTCGATTTCGTGTTGGTCTTTTTCTGAAAATATGACGGTCATAGTGTCGTAATTAATCTCTACGATAAAACGTCGAAAAAAATCATAACCAATAATACCGTCAAAATAGGCTTCTTCTAGTTCGTTAAAAAAAGGCATCGCGCTCAGTGGTATATTGATGACGGATTGGCCCAGCAGGTTAACCGATCCAACTGAAATTTTAAGATCTTCAACAATGTTAGCGACAGATTCGAATCCTGCCCCCGCACCCGAGATCGATATTTCATTGCCCTTTTTTAAGTCCAGAACCCTGCTGCGGTGACTCTCGGTAATGACTGTCGCCCCAGCCCCGCTGTCTAATACGAAATTGAGTTGTTCGCTGTCGTTGATACTAACGGGCACAATAATGTGGTTGTTTATCAGCTTAAAGGGTACTTGAGTCGACTGTATTGTGTTGGTCCACTCGTGCTTCGATTGAGCGTTGACGTAGCTAAACTTCGCCATATCGACAAGTTGGCAGCCGCTGATGAGCGATAATAAGATTAAGCAAGCTGTGACTCTAGCCAAGTGTTGGCCGAACGCTCGCTGGCTGACTGACCTGGCAAATGTTTTCATTCTCGTTGACTTGGTCGACATCGCGATATCCCCGTAATTGTATTTTGAGGAAAGCATCATAATACAGATAAAAATTATTGTAAAACAATAATTTTATGTCGTTTGACAGATATTGTTACATGCAATATCATCTGTCGTACTAGACTTTAATAGACGAGTGAATGATGTCGAATTTGGAACGAATTCAAGTTATCAGCCGAGTGCTACGCTATCTGGTCATTGCCATTGCGAGCGGAATTCTTGTCGCGGTTATTATTGGACAGCTGATTTTCGGGCAATGGTGGATATCCCTGGGAGATGATAACTTCAATGTACTTTGGGAGAATCAGGAGGTGAGCCGTGTTCTGCTCGCTGCAGTCATGGCTCCGTTGCTAGTGATTATGTTGATGGGTGTGTACTGGCTGCAACGGTTACTGAGTGAATTTCAGAAGGGATACTTTTTCACTGAAAGTAATATGCGTTGTTTTCTGTGGCTCTTGTGGTTGAAAGTGGCGAGTTTTGTCTATGCGATTCTGTGGCCACTAGTTCTTAGTTTATTTCTGTCTCAAGAACAGTCTGCCGATATGGAAATTTTATTGAATATAGGGGATTTTTTCGACTTATTGTTGCTAGTTGTCATTTTACACTTGCTCAAAGCGGCGCAGTCGATCAATCGCGAAAACAAGGAGTTTGTTTAAGCATGGAAATTATTGTCACGCTGGACGTGATGATGGCAAAGCGAAAAATGAGTTCCAAGGTATTAGCGAGTGCCATCGGAATTACCGAAGCTAACCTGTCACTGCTAAAGAGAGGCAAGGTGAGGGGGGTTCGCTTCGAAACACTCGCCGCTATCTGTAAACACCTGGATTGCCAGCCTGGCGATATTCTTGTTTATGAGTAATGCGCATTACTGCCAACTCCAGCGTAATTCTTCGATTCTGTCGCGAACTTAAATGTGAGCGATTTATTTCTATTAGAGAGTCTTTTTGGCAACACTGGTCGAAACTGCATGAGTGTTGTCACTTAATCGTACAGAGTAATCGTATTATTTGATCCTAGAAAGATAGTTGTATTCTCTGTTTGTTTTGGAAGGATTTAACCGTTTGAACAACTTGTCATTGAACAGCAGTATTTTCCTATGATTAAAGCATCGGCGATTCGTTTACGCGGCGTTTTATCGATTTGAATTGGGCTTCGTATCCACTACAATCCGTTCTGGTTTTTACAATTTTCCAGGTGATATTCCACTGTGTCTCTCAAAGGGGTGCAGCGGTATTTTACTTGTAGAGGTTTTTTGAATGAAAATTGTCATTGTAGGAGGCGGGGCAGGCGGTTTAGAGCTTGCGACTTCCCTGGGAAAAAAACTCGGGAGAAAAGGTACTGCAGAGATATTGCTATTAGATCGTCATCATACACATATATGGAAGCCGCTTTTACACGAGGTAGCGTCTGGTTCTCTGGATGCCGAGGCCGATGCCGTCGGCTATCGGGCTCATGCCCATTACAATGGATTTAGCTTCAAACTGGGGACTCTCTGTGGCATAGACAGAGAGAAGAAAGTCATAAAACTAGCAGCTTTAACCGACGATGAACATGAAGAGGTCTTGCCGCAACGGGAAGAGTCTTATGATTACCTCGTGCTGGCTATTGGCAGCATATCGAATGACTTTGGTATAGAAGGGGTAGCGGATCACTGTATTTTTTTAGATAGCGTGTCGCAGGCAAAATCATTTCAAAGCCGCTTGGTCAATCAGTTTATTCGATTAAACAGAGATCTGGCGAATTCGCAAACCGATCGTAAATTACACGTTGTTATCGTCGGCGGGGGAGCAACCGGTGTGGAGTTATCTGCCGAACTGTTTAAAGCACGACAGTGGTTTTCCACCTATGGTTTGCGGCATGTGAAAGCCGAGCATTTGGCGGTATCACTTATCGAAGCTGGCCCACGGTTGTTACCGGCGTTAAGCGAACGAATTTCCTCAGCGGCTCGTCTGGAATTGGAAAAGCTGGGCGTGAGTGTGAATATTTCGACGGCGGTGGTAAGGGCAGATAAGACCGGTCTTTTTACGAAGAACGAAGAACGATTCGATGCCGACTTAATTGTCTGGGCAGCTGGGGTAAAGGCACCGGACTTTTTGAGTAATTTCGATGGTCTTGAAACTAACCGCGCCAATCAACTGTTGGTAGACTCTACCTTGAGGTTAAGGGAAGATAAGTCAATTTTCGCTTTAGGAGACTGTGCTGGGTTTTCGATGACCGGGCCGGATGGCGAAGAGACGTGGGTACCACCGCGTGCTCAGTCAGCCCATCAGATGGCGAGTCTGGTGGCAAAGAATATACGGCACATCGTCGCTTCTGAACCGTTGGATGATTTCAAGTACAGCGACTACGGTTCTCTGGTTTCTCTGAGTGACTTTGCGGCATTTGGAAGGCTTATGGGCGGGTTATCTATGGGTGGCCTCAATGTAGAAGGTCGTATTGCTCGTCTAGCCTATGTCTCATTATATCGAATGCATCAGTTTGCGATCTATGGATGGTTTCGAACCATGCTGGTTACATTGTCTGATAAGATTAATCATTTCATTCGGCCGAGATTAAAATTGCATTGAGAACGTTAGTTAGCTGTCGCTGAGCCTTGTTTGATGTCCCTGTTGTCGGTATCTTCCTTTGGTCATGTCACAGGGGATTGTTCGACATAATTGTTCGACTTAATTGTTCTAGATGACTGTTCCAAATGATTGTTGAGATTGCTTGCCGAGGCTTTCATCCACTACGATAAGAGCGTAGTTTAAAAATGGCTATTTAAAGAGCGATGTACTGTTTGGGGAAGATGCTATATTAATAAAGGTGTTTTTCTGGATGAGATGGCTTTGCTGCCCTTTTTAACTGAACTTTAGTTATTTCGATCGGTCAGCTATTTGGAACGTTTTAAACGAAAGGCGGTTACGCTATAGCCCAATCCCTAATCGTTAAACCATTCAACTTCTAATAATAAGAGAATCCTTTATGACTATTCTGGCAGAAGCGGCTCCAAAATTTATTGCAATGGCCCATCAAATTGTTTGGTGTACCGTCGCGACGGTCGATCGACAAGGCCGTCCTCGGTCACGAGTATTACATCCGATATGGGAGTTCGACGGAGAGCATTTAGTGGGTTGGATTGCTACGTCGAAGACACCGATGAAAGCATCACATTTGGCTGCCAGCGCGAATGTATCTTGTAATTACTGGACTCCGAGTCAGGATACCTGTGTTGCCGAGTGCGATGCGAGCTGGGTGGAAGATATAGCTACCAAGCGCCGGGTGTGGGATCTTTTTATAAATGGGCCAGAGCCGGTCGGTTATGACCCCGCGATGATTCCCGGGTGGGAAAATGCCGACTCAGCCGGATTCAATCCGTTAAAGTTGGAGCCTTGGCGCCTACGAGTCATGCCGGGCAGTTCGCTGATAGATGGTAGCTATGCGGCTGACGTCTGGAAGCGATAATATAAGGCCATCGCAGTTTTACGAGATTAAATAGAGCACCTTATGATTCTCTGGTGATTTCACCAGAAGACGGAGGAAGAATGTCGATCACAACTCTCGGTGATATCACACGTCACCATCTAGCCGAACGCCCCGATCAAGTGGCATTGACCTATACCCATGATAACAGGGAGTGGACTTTTCGGGATTTAGATACCGAAGCCTGTCAATGTGCAAATGCACTGATAGCAATGGGTGTAGACGCACAAGATCGCGTTGCCTATCTCGGTAAAAACACACCTGAATATTTTACCTATTTGTTTGGGACGGCAAAACTTAATGCTGTTTCGGTTGCCGTTAACTGGCGTTTGGCTCCGCCAGAGATGGAATATATTCTCAATCATAGCGAAGCTAAAACACTATTAATCGGTGAGGAGTTTTTGTCTCATCTCGTTGAAATGGACCTGAATCTGGACCACGTGATTGTCCTCGGAGATCCTGGTGAGTCCGGGTATTTGAGCTACGAGCAGTGGCTTGTTAAACAACCGCTGCAGGATCCTCATTTCCCTGCAGACCCTGGCGATATTTGTTATCAACTTTATACATCTGGTACGACAGGCCTGCCGAAAGGCGTGGAGACAACGCACAGTAATTTGATCGATATGATGACCGGTGGTCTGGGTCCTTTAGGGTTCAGTGCAGAATCGGTTAACTTGGTGTGCATGCCGCTGTTTCATATTTCCGGGAGCGGCTGGGGCGTATTGGGTTTTCATTCCGGTGCTAGAAGTATTTTGCTGCGAGATGTGGAAATGCAGGAAATTCTGCGAGTTATTCCCCTTTACAAAATCTCTCACTCAATCTTTGTCCCCGCGGTGCTGCAATTTTTGTTGGCGGAACCTAATATCGGCCAGATCGATTTTAGCAGCTTGGAGACCGTCATTTACGGCGCCTCTCCGATTACCGAACAGGTACTTGTAGATGCGATTAATACTTTCAAAGCGAATTTTTTCCAGGTCTATGGTTTAACGGAAACAACCGGCGGCGTGACCATGTTGCATCCCGTCGACCATGACCCCGGTGGGCCGCGAGCATATTTATTAAGGTCTTGTGGCAAAGCAGTCGACGGCCATGAAATTAAGATTATGAATAATGGCAGTGAATGTGAGGAGAGCGAGGTTGGCGAAATTTGGATCCGCGGTCCTCAAATCATGGCTGGGTACTGGCGCAACGATAAAGCAACGGAGGAATCAATTGATACGGACGGTTGGTTTAAATCTGGCGATGCGGGTTATCTTACCGACGGGTATTTGTATATTCATGACCGGGTGAAGGACATGATCATTTCCGGGGGGGAGAATATTTATCCTGCGGAGATAGAAAATGTGCTGATGAAACACGAGGGAGTTGCAGACGCTGCAGTTATTGGTGTGCCAGATGATAGATGGGGTGAGTCTGTGAAGGCAATTGTGACGAGAACCGATGAGTCGGTGACTGAGCAAGAACTTTATAGTTTCTGTCGAAAGAACTTGGCCCACTATAAATGCCCAAAGTCGATCGACTGGATGGAAATTATTCCAAGGAACCCCTCCGGAAAAATTCTCAAGACGGAATTGAGAAAACCTTATTGGCAGGGTCGTGATAGAAACGTATCGTAAGAGACAGTTTTTCCTGTATCGTATTAAAACGCCTTAAGACGGTTTTACCGACTGCAATAGCGATCGCGCGCACTAACGCGGGAGCGAAACAGTAGGTATCAAGCGCCTGGAACAAACCAAATGGGAGATGACCAGGCGCGCTCTTGAATAGTCTTAGGCAGATCCGGCCTCGGTGCCACACCCGCTTTGATCGCGTCCCAGGTAGACCATCGACAGCTTGGGTTCTCAAGGACACGCGTATAATAAAACGCCCTAAGGTCAGGATTAAAATCAGGATCTGTCCACACCGTTTTTAACTCGGAAGCGCCAACGTCGTCGGTAATTGAACAATTTGTAAGATCTACTTTCGCCCCATTATCGGGGCAGCGATGGTTTGCTGGATTTACGGAGGCCCCGTCTGAGCACGCCACGTCATAGACTTTTTCATGGTGCTCGCCATCGATGGTCCAACCTTTAACCACCTGCAGTCTCTGTAAGGCGGCCGACCTAGGGTCACGGACAGCCCAAGCGAGAAAACTGGGAACCTTGCTGTTGTCACGCAACAGATCAGAGCCCATTGAAACGCCGTCGGCGTAGGCACGAGCAATCGCATAGGGATCCTCTAACATCGTTTTGTCAAAATCATAGCCACCGAAAAATCGAACTTTCATTCGTGGCCCCGATGTCGCGAAAGTTTCTTTGCGTCGAAAGGCGTCATAAATCGCTGCGCGAGTATTCTCTTCGGCCCATACGGCCGCAATGCCTGAAGCACCGAAAGTTTCATAGGCGCCCGAGACGAAAGACCGACCTTCCACGTCCTTGACTTTGGTGCGCTTATTACTTTTTACAATCGCTATTGTTGCTTCGGTTAATGGAATAGAACCTCGTAGTGAACTCGTTGAATCCAGCAGGCCTACCTTGGCAAAATAGTTCGACTCGTCGTCTGAAATCGCTGCTGTGTGAGTGTCCGAAGATCCGATAAATCCGAATTTGTAAGGGTTTGATATGCCGTCGTCTTCAAAAGCTAAACCGTTGAGAAGTGCTTCACGAGCATAAGAGCCCTTGGGTTCGCTGGGCAGGGTTGTTGCAACCCGATAGGGCATTATTTCGAAATCTGCCCATTCATCGCTATCAGATAATATGGGATGGGTTTCAGAAGTTCCCTTTACCTGAGTGATTTCTATCAACGGCTCGTTTCTTATTCGTCGATCCGCATAGTTGTCATCCATTGGATTGTTTGCCCAGTCGACCAATTTGAACATCTGACCGTTGGAACCATTGGAATTATGGGGTATGGCTAGTGTTTCGATACCTTGTTCACGCAGTCCGTCCATCCAATCCCAGAGGTGTTCCGGGTTTGAACTGTTTAGACTAGAAAAAGGTAGAATCGGCAGTTTGTCAGCACCTCGGAAAATGACGTTCCTGTGCAGATTGCCGCGATCAGAAGAACTTGCGGTAAATTCATAGGCCACGAAAGTGGTAAATTCACCGGGGTTGTTGAACTCTTCCGCAGCTTTTATGGTATCGGACCAAGCCGTTTTCATAATGCCGTCGACCATAATGGGGTCAATGATCCCATCGTCGATTCCAAAAAGAGTGTCCACTACAAATGAAGTGAACATTTTACTTCGAAGCGGCAAGCTTGCCATGTTAAGGTTTTCCGGCGCGTTCAAATTGTGCATGTATTTGAGATAAGGGAATCGAGAAAATGCCGAGGATGTATCGGCAGCTTCACGAGCAATGCCCATAAATCCGGCGTGATCGGTCACCGCATAAAAGTCGAGTGGCTGACGCAGCTGGACGTCGAAACCTCCTGGGTGTTTTATCGATTCACCCCTCGCATATCGATATGCATCATACGGTGTTGCCATCGTGCCAAAGGCAAAAGCGTCTAAAGAATAGGTGGTGTGTACATGAAGATCTCCGAAATACGCATTGCGTTCTGCGTTTTTTAAAGGGTTTGCGATAATGATGTTTGCTAGTGGTTTCAGTTTAATCTTAGCCAGGCGTTGAGCGGCAGAAGGTGCTGCTACGTTCGTAGCTGTAGTGGTCTTACCCGGTATTTTTGTTGAGTCTGTACCGGCAGAGCTTTTCTCCAAGCCGATGATTTTCTCGGATGGTCGATCTACAGATTTACTCTCTTCGGAACAAGCTGCGATAGTTGCTAATAGCGCTCCCATGATGAGCAGGGGAATTAACTGTACAGGCACGATAATACTCCGATGATGTGTGTGATAGATATTTCGCGTTTATTCTAGCTTGGCCTTCTAACATTGAGCCTGATAGGTAGGCTGGCTTGAAGAGACTTAGCGATTGCGATTTCTAAGTAGTGGTACATTATTACTATAGTAACATTATAATAAAAAAGAAAGCGTTTATCTTAACTATTATAGTAAGTACATAGCTGTGAGGTGGGGTTAAGCCGGTACAATACGCCATTATCAAGGTCCCTTATTTATGTGACATTTTGAACGGGACGTCAAAGTAGAGCTCTTTAACTAACTGTGTAAGCGAAAGTCGAAATGATGCTTTGTGAAGGAAGGTTTAGTACCACGAAGGTTTAATTGATTTATCCTGGGACACTCGGGGCTCGGTTGTTGCCAAATGGTATTAGCTTTTTATGAAGGTTTCTATTCCTCCAAAAATAAACTGCACTGTTTCTGCAATCAGTTGTTCGCGATTTCCGCCAAACTCATTGTAATATTCAGCTGCAGCGATTGAGGAGCCCGATGCCATTGTTGTGATAGCGGCGGCCTGTTTTGTAGTAAGCGGGTAATTTTCTTTCATCGCGGAAACCAAAAACTTGGCTAATTTTTTGCGTGTCTTGATCGGCTTTAGAACCGCTTCTACATCGGAATGGCTTTGCAGAACATCGAGGATGTTTCCGTTAGTCGATCGCTGGTCGAAATTGAGGCTTACCATCATTTTCACGATTTCTTCGAAATTGGCCGCATTGGCCAATTCTGCACTCAAGTGGTTGTGAAATTTTTGAAATTCTCGCAATAACAAGGCCTGCAATAATTCGAGGCGCGTATCGAAGTACTTGTAAACCAGTGGGTTGCTCACTCCCGCAGCGATTGCGAGTGTCTCCATCGTAAAGCTGTTAAGGCCATATTCAAGAATGAGCGACTGGGTTACGTCCAGCAGCTGTGAATGTCTGTTTTCGGGAGACAGGCGAGTTCTTTTAATTTTTTTCATGGTTGTTATAATAACACTAAACTGATATCAACGACTAAAAATTTACTACTTGCCGAATTATTTAGTGTCCAGGACGACGGTTGATTAAACGTGACGGTGAGCGTGAAAGGACGGTTTGTGAATAGTGTTTAGTAAAGCGGTTTGTCCCACAGAACGAAAATGGCTACGCAATTCGGCAACTAGGTTTCCGGGAAAACTGCGGTAAATTGCGCCCCCGTTAATTTGTCGGAACTGCAAACGCTTACCTCACCGTTATGCCATTCTGCGATGCGTTTTACAATCGCCAGCCCGACACCATGGCCGTTGCTTTCACCGTTACTTTCCGTTCCTCTAATAAACGGCAAGAAAATACTTTCCCGTTGAGTGACAGGCACCCCTTTGCCATTGTCGTCAATAGTCAATTTTATTTCGGCTTGTTCAGCAATCAATTGAATGACTACTTTGCCGGCGCCATAATTAATGGCATTTTGAAGTAGGTTGTTAACTAATATAACTAAATAGCTTTTGTCTGCATGAATGTACACATCCGACTGAGGCCGAAGGAATGACATTTCATTGGTTTCGGAACCAAGCTTTTCAACGCACCTTGCAATGAGTTGTGACAGGTTGATTTTTTCTTTATTTAACTCAAGCATGGCCTGATCGAGGCGTGAATACGCCAATAATGTTTCTACCAGTGAGGTCATTTCATCGACATTATTACTGATCTTTTCTTCGTACCGCCGCCGCATTATGGGATCGTTTTCTTCGCGCAAGGTGTCTATACCGAAACGTATGCGGGCCAACGGCGTTCTTAAATCATGCGATACCGCGCTGCTTAACAACTTGACGTCGCCAACTAAATCTTCAATTCGTTGTGCCATATGGTTGAACTCAAGTTCAATATCTCGAATATAGGACAATGAGCTGATGTTTATTCTTTGCTCCAATTTGCCGTTACCAAATGACTTTGCCGCTTGCCTTAGTGTTAACAATTGTCTTACGAGAGGAAATGCCCACATAAAGAACAATAACAGTAAAGCAACGTAGAACAACGAGGTGAAAATGTAGTTTAGTGATTTCTCCTCACCGTAGCTTTGTTCCGAAACTGACTTCAAGACTAATAGCTCAGCGTGTTCTGGCAAATAGAAGTGATACGTTAAATGGCTGATCGTTTCCAGTAGCAATGGCGTACCTTGACGTATTGTGTCAAGCAGATGATCTGGCAGTGGAGAATCTTTAGCCTCGATAATAGACAAACTGTATTGGTGCGTTTCTTCCGGTGCTGCAGACGAATCTCTTTCTTTTTGCCATTTTTGGACAAACTCGTGTCTGTTGGGCAATGCGTTTAATGTGGTTGCCAAAGTCATTCCAAGCTGTTCTATATCTTTGGTTTTGTCATTGTTCTGGGTTTGTTCGCCGTCGTAGTATTGATCGTATAGTTGGTCAAACAACCAACCTAAACCGACCGTCGCGACCAATGCTACCAACAATAATGAAAGTGTTAATGTACGCATCGGGTTACCACGCATCTTTGGCAAAAAAATAACCTTTGCCCCAAATCGTTTTAATGCGAAAGGGTTGAGCCGGGTCGTCATGAAGCTTCTTCCGCAATCGCGAAACCCTCAAGTCAATAGAGCGGTCAAAACCGTCATAGTCAAAACCTCTTAATTCGCTAACGAGTTCATCTCGCGAAACTATCTGTCCAGCCCTCTTGGCTAATAGCCATAAGACATCGAACTCATTGGAAGATATTTTGATTTTGACGTCGTCGAGAGAAACGACCATTGCCTGACGATCTATGACGAGATTATTGAATTGTAAAATGCCGCTTTCTTCAGCGTCACTCAGCGTTTCGTTCCGGTTAGTCGATGTGGTTGCTTGACGATCAATATGCTTCCGAATTCGCGCCAATAATGCCCTGGCGCGAACCGGTTTGGTCAAATAGTCGTCCGCTCCCATCTCGAGACCTAACACTTCGTCGATTTCTTCATCTCGGGCAGTCAGCATAATGATCGCATTGACAAAGGCCGGGCGCACTGTCTTACAGACATCCATCCCATCCATGCCAGGTAACATGCCGTCCAGTATTACGATGTCGGGATTGCATTTCTGAATCAGAGTAACCGCATCATCGCCGCGGTGAGTGACTATTACTTCGTAGTTTTTAGCGGCGAGGTAGTCTTGCATCCATTCGGCTAACTCGGCATCGTCTTCGACGATAAGAATATGCGGTTTACTTTGAATCATGATCAATCGATGTCTCTCAAACACTCACTAAAGCAATCACTAAAACAATCACTAAAACATTCGCCAGGAAGAACGAGCTTTGGCATTTCGTTTATAGACCCAGGCCATTTCCAATTCTTTTGAGATCAGAACGCCAGCAGGTTTTTCTTGTCGTAGTTGGAATATTACGTTATGTCGAGTAACTATTTCACGTTCAAACTGCCCGTGATTCGTCTGTCGCCAACATTTCAATGGTTCTGTTTGTTGTGACGAATAGAGGCAATATTCACCTTTATCCTGCGCTTGCCACTGTAGCTCTATATCGACATAACACATTTTCCCCTGATGTATTGCGATACATTGAGCGGGTTTTAGATTAAGTGTTGTTTCGTTCGCAGCAGCTACAGTAACAAAGTTTAGCGCGATAAAACCGATCGTAAACCAAAGCCTGAGAGCAGCCTTTTGTTGTTGTATCGACACTGTATATTGATTCATTCTGACAGAGAGTTTCATTTTTTCTCTCCGCTAAAATACGTAGCTAAAAAGTATGCCGAACTCGGAAACATTCTCGAGTCGCCCGTCCAGATCGCTAAAGAGCTGCATTACCGGACTATCGCTAATCTCATCTGATACTTCGGTAAATCTTAGGTAGCTTTCAAATAATATGTTTTCACTGACCGGATAGCTAACGCCCACTTGGCCGACTACGTCAAATCCGCCATTGGCTCGGTATGCGCCCAACTGAGGGTCATTTCTTGCGATTAGTTCATCGGAGGTTGAGTAGTAGTAGTTGATTATTTCTTCTGAGCGGTAATTGACGCCGGCCATAGCATGGAACTCCCAGTTCTTTAACTGCCAGGAATGTCCAACCCACGCTGTCGCAAAAATCCCATCGTCATATTCGTCGTTAAACGAGTAGGGCGCAATGGTAAATTGGAAAGTGGTTTGATCATAGGTGCCGGTCGTTCTTAATCCCAACATATAAGTGGCTTTTCTGTCCATATGCAGGATTTCAAATTCAGCCTGTTCCTCGCCAGCCTTTTTAAATCCAAAGCCCATTTCGGTACCGCCGTGAGCTTGCATGCCGTGAATATCAAAACTCCAGTGATCGGTATTGTAGAAGTTATAGCCTAAGCTGTTGCCGATGCTAAGCTCGTTGGCACCGTGTGATGCTTCCAGGTAGATGCCATTTTCGAATTGGTAGCGGCCGCTGAGAAACATCGAGGCGCCGTTTTTCTCGTCGTGGTAGGGGGTTTTTTCGTACTTGTAACCGTAACCTATTTTTAAGTAGCCGCCGCTCCTGTCATTTTCGTCGTTTGAATCAAGGGTCGCTTCTTCTGCCATTGGCGAAGCCGAATTTACTAATACTGCACCTAGCAATAAGCTAGTGATACTTCCACGTAAGAGAGCTTTCATGTGTTAATCTCATTGATGTTAATGGGTGGAAGTATATTAACGATGTGGACTCATTAAAGTCGTACCACTGTTTGTCAAGGTGTATCAAATTGTAACCATTCTAGCGACTTTCCGTATTGTAATAAATAAACCACATTAACAATCGCTGGTAAAAATTGCCGTTTTAAGAAAGATTATGGAGCGAGCATAATGACAACGGAGGAATCATAGGGGGCTCGTGTTACAGTTGTCATGTATTCGATGTCTAGAATAGACGTTGGCACTGGTATAGAGAGCCGCTTGTTGGCTAGCTAAATGACAGTTCTTTTAGGCCTGTTAGAAGTTGATAGATCAAATCTGAGAAGAGATTATTATAATGCAGACAATGTTGGCAATATTTGCCGTGCTGATTATTATGTGCTTGGCTTGCTATGCGACGTATCTAGTATTACAGGTCCGGCGGCAGAAAAAGCAGAGAGAAAAAGCCGCGCATGATTGGTCGTTAAAACGGCAGGAATCAGCTAATAACGCCCGTGAAAATATCTCAATTATGTTACGTGTCCTCGAGCAAAAGCAGGTATCTCTTACTGAAGCTGCGATTCGTATTATGTCGCTTAGTTTGGCTTTACCTGAATCGGAAAGAGAAGGCATTGGCTATCAAGCCTTTGACCAACTCGCAAAAGCCACCGCTCATATTCCCATTCTTACCAGCTGGAAATCCTTAAGCTCTGCTGAACAAGCTGATTTCAATCGAGAGCGCGAAGTCATTGAAAATACCCATCGTTCGGCAATCGCCGAGGCAGTTTTGTCATTGCAGGGATCTATGCAGCCACCTGCGAAGTAGAACTCCCAGGGACTTGCTCTACGATAGAAATAAGTCCCTTAGTTTGTGAGTTACCATAGTCTTCTGTCTCTGATAAGCTGCACTAAGCTCCAATCCTCTCAACTTTCCGTTTCCGATTTCTTGACTTTTCATTCTTGATTCTTGATTTCGATTTTTGATAAGGTTCCGAAGTGAACCTAACGAAATAGATAGACGGTACTGGGACGCTAGGTTTAGATGAGCGAAAGCAAAAATCTTCGGACATTTCGTTCCGTCATCGTCTGCGAACCGCGATAGATCTAATTCCCCTTCCAGTGCGATGAGATAAATAGGACTCCCGGGGGGGAATTTGAATCGTATTTCCGCCTCCTAAATGAAGTTTCCTGAGCCAAACTACGGAACAAAGAACCGCCTCACGACCTTTATTATTCTCGTATTCACTCATCACGATCGGTAATCGAAGCGCTTGGCTCATCCAAACAGCACAAAAGATTGAAACACATAGGCGTTTTCTGTCTTCCTGACAGGACCCCGTCACTCTGCAAGTTTTCGAACGGTTTGGATTCATTTCCTTGATGCTGTTTTAGCCGAGGCTTTCCTATCAGCAGCAGAAATCATTTAGTCAGTAGGAAAAGACTCCTGCAATTTTCCTTCTATCTATTATATTGTATGAATAGTTAATGGTTGTTGTGTTTTTTGACTGCATTGATTGTCTAGAGCAAGCAGTCGCGAAAACCTGTGGTGGTAAGCTATCATTTTTTCCGTCATTCTTTTAAAACGAGAGGCCGGGAAAGTTTTGCCAAAACTTACAAATGTTCGATCCTTTGTTATAAAAACTGATCCTCCCCATAAAGGTGGCTTGCTTTGGTATTTTGTAAAACTTGAAACTGACAATGGGTTCGAGGGTTGGGGCGAGACGGCTATATTGTCTGTATTGTACGGTCTGGAAGGCGGCTTCGAAGCAATGGTTAAGGACATTTTCGACACACACCTGAAAGGGGAAGACGTACTCGATCGAGAGTATATATACCAAAAGCTATACGCATCCTTAACCCACCAACACCCTGACTATGTCATATTAGGTATCATCAGTGCTTTTGACACAGCTCTGTGGGATATCAGTGGAAAGCACTTGAAAACTCCTGTTTATAACCTTTTGGGTGGTAAGTGTCGGGATCGAATTCGTACCTATACCTACATTTATGATCAAAAAGAAACGACCAGTCTTGTGAAAGCCACAAAGTCTTGGACTCGGGATCCGGAACATTTAGCGGAAATGGCGCTCGATCTGGTGAGCCAGGGATTTACCGGTTTGAAATTTGATCCGCTGGTTCAATCCAAGCCGAAGGGAATAAAACCCTGGGATTTACCGCAGAATGAATTAGATCATGCTGAAAAAGCCGTTGGTGCGATTCGAGAAGCGATTGGAACCCGAGCCGACATACTAATCGGGACCCACGGTGAAACGGCGCCTGCTGCTGCGATTCGTTTAGCGTCACGCCTTGAGCAATATGATCCGCTCTGGCTGGAAGAGCCCTGTCCGCCAGAAAACTACAAGGAGATGGGCCGCATAGCTAGATCAACGACTATACCCATCTCGACCGGGGAGCACCTGGTGACGCCCTTTGAATTTCAACTGCTGTTTAATGAGGGCGCTTGTGCTGTAGCGCAACCAGATTTGGGTAGCATTGGTGGAATAACAGCGACCAAGAAAATCGCGACGCTAGCGTAAGCCAATTATGTGTTGATGGCCCCACACGTGTGGGGAGGCCCCGTTATTACCGCCGCCGCCTTGCAGATTGATGCGAATGTTCCTAACTTCCTGATTCAAGAAAGTATCGGTAAGGGTGATGGTTTCTTCAATGAAATTATGAAAGAGCCGTTTGTTTGGGAGGAGGGTGATTTCATCGTATCTGACCGGCCCGGTATCGGTATTGAGTTGGACGAAGATAAGCTCGATAGCTGTCGCGGAAAATTGTCGGATTTCAGGCGGTAACGTTGAGCGATATTGAGGATTCAGCCACCAACGAAAAAGTGGATGTTTTGATCATTGGCGCCGGTGCGTCAGCTGCGGCTTTTGCCTGGAACCGACGATGAAGCGATCTTTTCACGGATACTTGCGAGCGCGAAGGAGAGAGCGGAAAGTTCAAGCATGCGATCGCCACATTTACTTTCTCTGGTGAAACTAAAGATGGAATCGCCGAGTTGAATGATGAGGATTTCGTGGCCCTATTAAATCGTATGCGAATTGAACGACAGAGATTTCTTTACACCATGGAATCCTTAACTGCCCAAGCGTACTACGAAGACCGCCGTATAATCATATCGCTAGGTAAAGAAGCGCGCCCGCCTTTCCCTAAAGGACACGATCTTGAGCAGGGAGATTGGTCTCTTTTGTATGGTGTTAAGAAAAGGCCAATAATTTATCGGGAATGCTGAGGTTTAATAGATAGATAATGGATGATCGAGTTTTGTCTTTGTGAATAAGTCGTTATGCCCTCGACATGTTGGTGACGGAATTTTCGTTTAAACCATGCGCGCTTCATCGAAATAAAACGTTTCGCGACGATCGAATAGTTTACGACTTATTATGAATGTTAGTTGAATTATACCTTCTTTTTATGAATCTGGCATAAGCCAGTAAAAAAATACCGACGGCGATTGGCATAACAATCATCATGATAATTTCAAACGGATCAGAGATCGTCGAGCCGATCAAATGTGCATGGGGAACAAAAGTAAGGATAGTGCCAAATAGCGAAGCGAAAAATAAAAAGAGTGCGGCGGAGCTTTTGAGCATCAGTAAAACACTACCGAAGGCACCGCCAAATACGGAGATGGCAAAAGCGCTGGTTGCCCACAGCGGCCGTAATTCGATGATCGCTTGATGCGTGTCAGGCATAGCGGCGACGAATTCTGGATTCAATTGCATTAAAAAGTTCATTGAACCCATCAGATTCCAGATTAGCGCCCCTGCACCAATTAGCCAAAAGCTCCAGTGGGGTTTTCTGTGATCGATATTATTCATTATTTTTCCTAATAGCCTAAATCTAGCGATTGCTCGTCCAGAAATATCGATTTAGAATCCGTGTTTTTGTGGCTCGGGTTTCTACCCGACAATCTGGCGCAAGAATTCGACGCAACAACCTAGGCCCATTTGTTGTCTGATTAAACCCCGACCCGCAAAAAACCGCTGTTTCTGGAGGACTAGTAGTTATAGCGTCGCAAGATAATTCGCCAGCATTTCGAATCCGCCGCCCCAACCTTTACCGTGTTGCGATCGCGATGCTTCCCATGCCTCAGCTTCCTCTAGCGTTGGATTGATGGGTTGCCAAATGAACTGCATGCTTGTAATACCATCTGTCTCGCTAAGTTTAATTGTTGCTCTTATTTCCTTTGGCCAATTGGGCATTGTTGGCGGATTGATATCGCCGTTTTCATTAGATTCATATTGGGTAAAAATAATGGTGTCTGGCGGAGTAAGTTCATGGTATTCCGTGAGCAGCCACATTTCATTGCCGTTGGGCATGGTCATTTTATGCAATGCGGAGCCGCCTGATTTGATGTCCGCGAACTTGTATTCACACGCTATGTCTTTGTTGGGCACTTGCCATTGGCATAGGTGTTGTTCTTGTGTCCATGCATCGTATACAAGTTGCATGGGAGCGTTGTAATCTTTTCTTAAAACAGACGGTTCTACGGGAAATTGTTCACTCATCAGGTGCCTCTTTTTTTTGTATTTTAGTTAAGTAGCTATCGAGTTGATCAAACTGTTTATTCCAGTGCTTTTCAAATTGAGTTACCCACAGTTGTATCGGTTTTAATTGATCGGCATTTACCTGGTATAAGCGTTGGCGTCCTTCTTTCCTCTCCGATACGAGTCCCACTTCCTTTAAAACCCCCAAGTGCTTCGACACCATGGGCTGCTTCCATTGGGTAATATCTACCACCTCACTTACCGTTAATTCCTTGCCGATCAGTGTTTCAACCAGCTCTCGCCTTTTTGGTTCGGCGATCGCGGTAAAAATGTCGTAAGTATTCAGGGCTCGAGGCATGAAAGCAATTATATTCCTATATGGGAATATATCAAGGCCTTGTTAGTCCAAATGACAGCGAAAAGAAGAGGAGATATCGTAAATGAGTGTTTTCCCTTCCGTTTGGACTTCGATAATCCTCAGCAAATTCAAAATCGGATTGATTTCACTTCACTAAACGATAGCCGCCATGAATTCGGGATTGTGCTTAATTTTCTGATTGCGGCTCGAGGTAATCGCGCTAGGCTTTTTTAACGGGCAGCGTTTTCTGCCCGCAACAATATTCTTCAATAATGAAAAGGATAAGGATATGAATCTTGACGAACCCACGTTCACGCTGGAGCTCGATGTTATGTCAGTTGTTGTAGGAGAAACCAGTTCCATAATCATCCTTGAAGGCGAAGCCGACAATTATGGTCATGTTTTTGTCACCTATGTACTGGATTCCGGTGGTGACCGCACCGGAGGCACTTACAGTGGTTGTGCTCGAGCATTTCCCGATGCTGCTACCATGGTTTCTGCCATTTTCCGTGGTATCTGCCGACGCGTAGGGGAAAAGTAAAGATTTTCAGCCTCGACCACGCCGGCAATGGAGACCAAAACTTCGGAGTGATTGAGTTGCATGTACTTGCGAAAAAAGCGAGTGGGTCAATCTACAGCCTGAACTAAATCGCGTCCATACGTATGCGGTAAATGCCCGCAAGCAGCGGGCATTTTATTGCCAATTTAAACACAGCATAGCGTCAAGTGATATTAAAACCGCTTCAATGAGAGCAGGGATTGAGCTTCAAAATTTTCTGGTGGCGCGCTGCGTGATACTATCAACCGTCTCAGTGCTCGCCACAAAAACGAAGGTAAAAAATGGATTATTCCATGGCGAAGAGAAAATTATTCGTCTGTACGCCGTATCAGTCTCGTAATATTGTGATCCGTATTCAAATGATAAAGCCAATCAGCCTTTGCCGGTAAGGTATCGAGGCAATGTAGAGTAAGGCGCTCGTAATGCGAAATAAAGCGTTTAAGCCCTGGCTCGTCGAGTAACCGCGCGGGGGCATTCGGGTTTGTCGCTTGCCACTTGCTTGCCAGTTTTTTCTCCTGCAGCCAGCGCCATTCGTAAACACAGTCGAATGATGGCGCTGCTAAGACTACGAGCTTGTCTATCATTCCAAATAATTTATCGTAAGAGTGAGTGAGTGCTTCATTAACGGCTTGGCGCCAGGTGCCATCGGCATCCTCTTGTTCTTCCAATATGTTTAAGTCCCGTGTCAGCGATTCCGTCGTTTGAGCAGAGGCACCAATACACCAGCCTTCTAGGATTACGATATCGATGGGCCCAGAGACCCTGTCCCATTCGGCAGCGGGTTTTCTATCATCGGTAGATTTGTCGAAGCGCGGTATGAGAGTTGTTTGCCCTTCTTTCTGTTTCTTTAGATCGCGGATGGTTGCCATAGCAAGATCGACATCATGCGTGCCGGGTACGCCGCGAGTGGCAAATAGAGGATGAACGTTAGTGGCTAGTTTTCTGCGTTCCGCATGTCCTAAGTAGAAATCGTCCAAAGACATTTCTATTGTTCGCAAACCATGATCGTCTTCGAGAAGGTGTTTTAAGAAGAGCGCAAAGGTACTTTTTCCGCTGCCTTGAGAGCCCTGAATCCCGATAACCAGAGTGCCGCCGTCGTGGTGCTCCGCAATTTCGTGAGCAAGGGGCACGTACCAGCGCTGTACCGTTTGATCGAAGTCAAAGGGCAGGGCCTCTCGAGTGATTAGTCGTTGACGTATTTTATCCTCCATGTTGTTCACCTTAAATTTTGATTGTAGGTACGAGCTTTTGTTTAGCTCTTCAGCGGAGCGATTTACAGTTTTTGGGTCAATTGAAACATGCTCATAGCCGTAGAGCGCGATTTAATTTCTGGCTAAATCGTAACCATGATGGCAACACGGAATACGTCTTGTAGCAATTACCTTGGTTTGTTTCACTACTTATTATGCCGGATTACGTCGGAAAACCGATGGAGTTTCACCGGTATATTTTTTAAATGCTCGATTGAAAGTGGTTTTATTGGTGAATCCGGCTCCAAGCGCAATGTCTATAATCGTTTGGTGGTTAAACTTGTCATCGCGCAACATTTTTCGAGTAATGTCGACCCGCGCCCGGTTGACGAAGTCGTAAAAATTAACGCCATAAGTTTGATTCAGTAACTGACTTAATTCATGGGAAGAGATCTGTAACATATCGGCCAAAATTTGCAGGTTAAGTTCGCTGTCGAGTACCGGTTGTCGCTCTTCCATGATGGTATCTAATTGTGCCTTCAACTGGCAGGACACTTTTTCTTCAAATTGAGAAGTATGATATTTTCCATTGTCGATCTGGGCAGCGGCTATCATCGGATAAAGGATCTGGGGTTGCTTAATCGCAAATATTGCCATTGCTATCACAAGAATACTTTCCACTAAAAGATAGTATTGGTAGACATCAAGTCCCGGGCCCTTTCCCACAAGATTTAAGCTTGTCGTTAGCATGTCGACTACCCACATTAAGAAATACGCAGTACAAAGATAGTACAGCCATGAAAGGGACTGTTTTCTATCGGCGGCAAATATCTGAAGAGTCGATTTCGCATGATTGCGGAGAAGATGAGTCGAAATGACACCGTAGCAAAAAATTTGTAGATAGAGGGCGTAGAACAGGGCCATCTCAGCAAATTTTGGAATTTGCGCGTTATTGCTTTTAATGATGAGTGTTGCGCAAGAAACGATAAAAGGTACAAGAAAATGGTACCAGGTCGGCATCTTTCTTGCCGTTTGTGTCATTGCAGTTACGTACAAAAATAGTAGGGGGCCTAAACCCCAGGAAAAATAGCCCCACAGGAACCCAACGCTTAGATGACTTAACTGGCCACCTGATATTGCCACATAGCCATTCCACAGCGAAAGTATTATCGCCAGTAGCAACAGCAGTAAAAAAATTTTGGCTATTGAGATTTGTTGCCGAGAAAATCCCACTAGAGCCATGACTAGCGCACACACGCCTATGCTCATTGAGTACAGTAGTTTTAGTATTTCGATATTCATGTCTTATGCTTTCGTCCGTCTAGGAGCCTCCCGTGGTAAGTAGCCTTGGTATGCGGACTTAATTCTAACACTTACGTCGATAGTATAACCGCCAAAATACCGGAAATACTTCTGGTCGATACGAGTCACTGGGCCTCATTCGAGTTGTTGTTACGTCCTTTTTTGAAAAACTTCCCTACTTTTTGCCAGCCTTTCGCTCATTACGGATCCGAAAGGCGCGGGTATAGATCAGCTGGCAGAGGCAACTATTTCAGATGCACGCCGAGTTTAGATAGCTTAACGACCAATTTTGAAGAGAATCCTCTATTTTCAGGAAAAAACAGTAACGCTCCATCGAAAGAGACTTCCGTGACGGAAAATCGGGTATAAATCTCAGCAACATTCACTTGGAGATAAACAATGTCGAAAGAAATGATAAACAGTCCGCAGCAATGGGTCGTCAAGGCTTTTTTGCTGTTTGCACTTTACACGCTGGCTTTTGGGCTTGTGACTAGCTTCCTCGATCTGACTTTACAGAACAGTACTTTGAACCTCATTAATCGAAGTTTGCTACTCGCATTGATCCTTGGGTTTATTTATATTTGTGGCGGTTGGGGGTTACTACAGCTTTCAAAGAGAGCCAGTCGACATGAATTTTGGATTCTCGCGCCCATGTTGATATTGGGAGGGCTGACTTTCATATCGCCGGAGATCAAATGGCAGCAACCCAATGTGTTGAGTATGTTAATGCTTGCAATAGTCATGGCGTTGGGCGAAGAATTTCTGTTCCGAGGATATGTATTGTCTCTCCTAGAGAAGTCCGGTGGCTTTCGTGCCGCGGTGATAGCGGCAATATTGTTTGGAGGAACTAATATTGTTGGTTTTGTCAGTCCAGTCGTATTCGGAGACATGGACTATCGCATGGTGTTTGTACAGATTTTGTTCTTTTTCTCGATTGGCTTGATTATGGGGGCGGCTCGTTTAACGTCCGGGTCATTATGGATGGTTTGCCTGGCGAACATCATTTTCAAATTTTCGGCGTTTATAGCGAGCGGCGGTGTTGCGGCGGTTTGGGTCTATTCTGAATCTGGCGTCACTGTTATACCCATCATCAGCACTATCCTAGGGGTATGGGGGTTATTCTGTTGTTGGTTTGTGACGAGGAAAGGCACCCAGTCGGAACTATTGCGGGATCGTTAGAAAGTCTTATGCTTATTTTCGATTTGGATTAGTAGTGCTCTAGAATTTCATAACTTCAATAAGTAGTGGGGTTCTTACGGATCACTAGATTTCCTGATGATTTTCCTCCAATCGCTGGTTTAGTTCGGCTGGCACGCTCGATTCGTTCCCGAAAATATTTGTATTTCGCTTTTGGCTTTATACTTATTCGTGAAACAGTAAAAAAGGCGTATACTTGATTTTTAAGAAATGCGACGTGAGAATAGCAAATGTACAAGATGTAAAGACAAAAAAGTTTTTTTTGTTTTTTTTTGTTTTTTGATATTTGGAGGACTCATAAAATTACATGTATCCATAAATTAGCGCATTTTATGCTTCTCCGACGGTTAGTTGCTAAAAGCGTATGTTGGTTTCATTTAAGTTTCGACAAATTCAATTTTAAATTTACTCGTGGTTAGATTAGGAATAACTCATGCAAGTGTTGGTACTGTGTAATCAGGAATCTCGAGAGTTTATCGATGGGCACGCACTGGCTGCTCTTAGGGAAACAGCGCCTAGTGGCATTATCGTTGACACGATCGAAAATGTTGTTATTAAAAAGGGGAAGATTTTTTCAAATGGGAATTTTAACTCCACCAGTTTCCCGAAAGAAATCGAACTTTATCCATCGTTCCTGGTTTTAGCGAATAGTGATTCTATTTCTTCAAGACTTAAGTTCGATCTTATAAAAAAATCTATTATAAAATGGCATCCATATTGTCAACAGATGCTATTCAGCACCAAGAACGTAAGAAGTTGTTTGGATGACTATTTAGCCCGAAATTGTTCGGAAAAGCGCCGTAGTAATTGCGAAGCATTTGTGCATATTGCTTCGCTAAAACAAAGAGCTATACATGTTCATGGAGTAAATATTCTTGCTGACTCTCTGTGTAAACAAGAAACCGATATAGCACAACAACTGAAATATGAGTTCGATAAACTATTTAACTCTTTGGTCTCCTACATCAAATTTGAACCGGAAGAGGATTTTGATAAGTCGATATTCCTAAAAGTGCAATTTTTTGTCGATGATTCTGTAGATGTGGATATCCACCTCGGGCATATTGAGATAATTGAAGTCGATAATTTTAGTCTATTGGAAGGTCGTGGGGTGGGCTTTCTGAAGAAAATATGTAAACAACTTATGGGCGTTAAGAGGAAACAAAATGCTTCAATTGGGTCAAATAATAAAAACTATGTCAGAGTGTGTGAAGACCTAGATGTCGATTGTGAACCCATTACAAGAAATATGTATTTCCTAAAGAAAGGTGGGAGAAAGGCGGTATATATTCCCTATCACCGCACTGTTCAAAGCAAGGTCGCTATTGATGGTGCAGGATCAAAAGTCTTCACCAATGAATTGTTAAGGACTAAAGGTTTTAAAGTAAGCAAGCACTTAACGGTATTAATGACGGATATAGATGACTCCACGATAGAGCGTACCTTTGAAAATCTGAACCCACCCTATGTAATAAAGCCGATAGATCAATCAGCTGGATACGGCGTATTCTTAAACATAAACACACGGGAGGTTTTTTATGATGCGATTGAAAAGTTAAGGAAACTTGAAAAGGTCAATCAAATTATAATTGAAGAGCAGTTTGCAGGTAATCTGTACAGGTTTATGGTTATTGGTGATCAGGTAGTAGCCGTATTAAAAGCAAGTTATCCTGTTCTTTGTGGAGATGGAAAAAGCTCAATAAGAACGTTAATCAAACAATATAATACTGTGAATAGAAGAAGAATTAAACTTGACGATAGCACAATGCTGTACCTTTCATCGCTCGGGGTTAGCCCGGAAACGATTTTGGAAAATGGCAAAACGATGACAGCGGCACTCAAGAAAAACGGAGACGTGTTACAAAATGTTACTACTTTTGTCAGTGAAAAGTTCAAAAAAATTGCGGTCGATGTCAATAGTGCTTTTGGGCTAAAGGTTAACGGTGTAGATATGATGATATCTGCTGACGGGGATTATCGCATAATAGAGCTTAACCCGGTGCCGGCTCTCTACCCGCACCTTGCACCCAATTATGGAGAGTCATTGGATATCTTTAAGCAGGTGATTGAATACGTACTGACAAACGCTTCTAACGAATTTTACGACTGCAGTGATATTTATGAATATCACTATTGATCTAGGTAAATTAAATGGCTAACGAATCATATCTTACGCCACAAAACGCTCAGGAATTTGCCGGTGGGAGATGGCTGAATTGTGACATGAATATTAGGTTTACAGGGGTAAGTTATGCACAGTTCATTAAGGGCAATTTGTATTTTCCGTTGAATAAGGACAAAAGAAATTTAGAGAGCATTCAGAAATACATTAGTAGTGGTATTGGTGCAGTTGTTTTAGACAATGAGGATTTGATAAGTAAAATAACGGTTCCAATCTTACTGGTTGCAGATATTGGGAAAGCATTTGAAAAAATTGCGCGGGGCGTAAGGTCCGGTGCAAATCCCCAGACAGTTTTGATTACGGGGACCGAAGGTAAAACGGGTACAAAACTACAATTACATCATGTGTTGGAGAAACAAACGAAGGTACATGCAATACTGAACAGTCAAAACAATCTTAATTCCGTGTACAGAACTTTGGCGGATATTGGTGTTAATGATCGGGTAGAGATCGCGGAAGTCGGCTGTGGGGCTAATACGAACTTAAATAGAACTAGAGGTAGAGCCGTCAACCCAGATATTTGTTTCTACACACAAATAGGATTGGCGCACATGGACTTCCATAAAGATCTAGATGGTCTACTACAAAACAAAGCGTCAGTTTTGGCAGGGCTAAGAGATGGCGGCTTATGCATTGTCAATTCAACAATTGATTGTTACGGCAAGTTTATTGATAAAATACGAGCTGAAAAAAATAATGTAACCTTATTGACCTATGGCGAAAATGACAGTGATACAGCGAAAGTTATTGAAAGAAAATTTGACGGAAAAAGGAGGTGCTGGAATATAAAAGCGGATATTGAAGGGGAGATCGTTGAATATTTTCATCCCGTATTTCATCAATTTATTCCTGTAATGAGCGTAGGAATATTACTGCTTGTAAAGAGATTAGGCTTTGACATACAAAGAGCATCGTTGGATTTTGGAAGTTTTACTCCTTATGAAACGATGGGGCAACTTTTAGAAATACGAAAAGGAGACGACCAGTTTCTATTTTACAACCAGAGCAGAAGAGGTGGTGGAATAAACAGCCTTGTTTCGTCTTTTCAAGACTTAGGCAACTTTGAATGCTCTGGAAAAATCATTGCGCTACTTGGCAGTATGTCGGTAAAAGAGGATAAAAAACACACATTTGATCTTCATAAGTCTACGGCGGATCTAGTAAATAGCAGTAAAATTGAACGCTTATACACTACCGGTGTATATATGGATATAATACGCGATAATTTAGACGATTCTTCGATTTTCGTAAAACACAGTGATGACTACCCGTTTTTATTGAACGAATTGTTGAATGAGTTGGAAGATGGCGATCTTCTTTTTATTAAGGGGCATGCATCGCTAAACTTAGCCCGCCTCGCCAAAATGATCTTGAATCACGAAGATACATTACATTCATACAAGATAGTAAAAGGTCTTATTAGTTTATAGCATCTATCTTCCAGCATTCGTCGATACTGTAAATGATAAAAATTAGGTTGATGCAAACAAATTTCTGGACGCAGACGCTTGATGTGGTCCAGCTTTTCTTTACAACCCCGTTAAGCAACTTTTTTCAATTTCACCTGTTCCGCTTCAAATTGATTTGGGCTTTGGTAGTCCAGGGTTGAATGCAGTCGATGGCGGTTGTAAAATATCGTTATATAATTCATTACATCCTGTTGAGCCTCAATCCTTGTTTGGTAGTGCGTCCAATAGACTCGCTCCCGCTTCAAACTGCCAAAGAAACTTTCAGCGACTGCATTGACGCTCCCAACAATTTCCCTTTCGGCTCATGCTGCCGATAAATCCGTTTTCTTTCAGCAATCCTACGTATTCTTTGCTGGCGTATTGTGAACCCCGGTCGGAGTGTGCGATTAGTCCTGCTGTGGGGCATCTTTGCCACATCGCCATCTTTAGTGCGTCACAAACCAACTGCGCTTTCATTCGTGAACCAATACTCCAGCCCACCACCTTTCTCGAATAGAGGTCGATGACAACGGCTAAATACAACCAATCTTCCTGAGTCCACAAATAGGTGATGTCACCAACATAC
>ENA-OSET01000835-OSET01000835.1-sediment-metagenome-genome-assembly--contig:-NODE-835-length-33757-cov-12.321259_pt1 | contig 33757 bp, 23 predicted proteins | sample MGYA00237882_ERZ534229 | MGnify/ENA primary metagenome ERZ534229 (study PRJEB26408, sample SAMN06266212) | sediment metagenome | isolation source: Hudson Canyon methane seep mesocosm | place... | reverse complement strand
TCATGTAAAGGTAATGACGAAAAAGCTTGCTCAGTTAGATGTGCACTCATAGAAATACTTGCATTACCTTTGATGATGATAAAAAATGTTAACCAATATTGGAATGTGAGTATAGCGTTTCAATGGCGTAGGAGCGAAATTTAATGATAATTGCTTCTTAAATTACCACTGGAGAAAAAAACATGAGCGAAAACGTCACCCAAGTGACTGATGGCGACTTTGAGAGTCAAGTATTGCAGTCAGACCTACCTGTATTAGTAGATTACTGGGCAGAATGGTGTGGACCGTGCAAGATGATAGCTCCTATCTTGGAAGAAATCGGCACGGAATACGCTGGTAAACTTAAAGTCTGCAAGCTTAATATTGATGAAAATGCAGAAACACCACCTCGTTACGGCATCCGCGGTATTCCTACCCTGATGTTATTTAAAGGTGGCGAAGTTGAAGCAACTAAAGTAGGTGCTTTAACTAAATCACAATTAGCTGCATTTTTAGATAGCAATATCTAAATTCACTAAGGTTTTCCAATTCGGAAACCTTATGTAAAAAACACCAAAACACTGGGCATGTTGATCATGTTCAGTGTTTTTCTGTCTTTATCACCCCTAAATTTGAAGAAAACCTGAATGGATGTTTCCGAATTACTAGATGGTCTGAATAAACCCCAACGAGAAGCTGTCGCGGCACCATTAGGTCATGCGCGAATCTTAGCCGGAGCTGGGAGTGGTAAGACACGCGTTTTAGTTCACCGTATCTCATGGCTCATTCAGGCAGAAGGTTTATCCCCCGCGAATATCCTTGCCGTTACCTTTACTAATAAAGCAGCAAAAGAAATGCGCGCTAAGATTGAAGATAATCTTGGTTATCCTATTGGGGGTATGTGGGTAGGCACATTCCACGGCTTAGCACATCGCCTATTACGTGCCCATTGGAAAGAAGCCGACTTACCACAAAGCTTCCAAATTTTAGATAGTGATGATCAATTACGCATGCTCAAACGACTTATTCGTGGCATGGAGTTAGATGAAGCACAATGGCCAGCCAAACAAGCACAGTGGCATATTAACGCCCAAAAAGATGAAGGTTTACGCTCACAACATATTCAAGCTGGCAATGACCCTTATTCTCAAAAAATGCTCGCTATTTATCAAGCATATGAACAAGCCTGCCAACGTGCTGGTGTGATTGATTTTGGTGAAATTCTATTACGTTGTCATGAATTATGGCTTAAACGTCCTGATATTCTCGCTAGTTACCAACAGCGCTTCCAACAGATCTTAGTTGATGAGTTCCAAGACACCAATACCATCCAATATGCTTGGTTACGTCTGCTTGCTGGCGACACAGGACATTTATTTATCGTCGGTGATGATGATCAATCTATCTATGGCTGGCGCGGGGCTAAAATTGAAAACATTCAAAAATTCCACCACGATTATGACGATGCCAGCTCTATTCGCTTAGAACAAAATTATCGTTCTACTGGCCATATTCTTGCTGCTGCCAATGCTGTTATTGCTAATAATAGTGATCGACTGGGTAAAGAGCTGTGGACCGATGATGATGATGGCAAACTAATTCAACTGTATAACGCTTATAACGAACGTGATGAAGCGGCTTATTTAGTTGAGCAAATTAAAACGGCTGTAGATACCGGTAGTAAACGAGCAGATCATGCCGTGTTATATCGCTCGAATGCTCAATCACGCGTTATTGAAGAAGCCTTAATGCAAGCCAATATGCCGTATCGCGTTTATGGCGGCTTACGCTTTTTTGATCGTGCTGAAATTAAAGATGTCTTGTCCTATTTACGACTGGTGGCAAATCGTAATGATGATGCTGCGTTTGAGCGTGTCGTTAATACGCCCACACGGGGTATTGGTGCCGCAACGCTGACACAATTGCGCCAGTATGCCCGCGAACAAAATCAAACCATGTGGCAAGCCTGTGTCGACTTACTAGCAGCTAAGTTTTTTACTGCTCGAGCAGCTAATGCCCTCACTGGCTTTTTAACCTTAATCGATTCTTTAACACCTGAAGATGACAGCATGCCACTCAATGAGCTGACATCGCTGGCAATTGATGAAAGTGGTCTACGCGCCCATCATGCCAAAGATACCTCTGAAAAAGGTCAGGGCCGCATTGAAAACTTAGATGAACTCATCAATGCAACCCGAACATTTGATCCTCCCGAAGAAACTGATGACATGCCATTATTGGATGCATTTTTGTCTCATGCGGCATTAGAAGCAGGTGAAAACCAAGCCGATCAATGGGAAGATTGTGTACAGTTAATGACCTTACATTCCGCCAAAGGTTTGGAATTTCCTGTTGTCTTTATGGTCGGCATGGAAGAAGGTTTATTTCCAGGACAAAAAACCAGTGATGACCCTACTCGTCTCGCAGAAGAACGTCGTCTTTGTTATGTGGGCATGACTCGAGCACGAACAACACTATATTTAATACATACAGAATCGCGCTTTTTGTATGGCCAAGAAATGTCACCATCGCCGTCGCGTTTTTTACGAGAAATCCCCCAGGAACGCGTCGAAGAAATCCGTGCTCGCAAAAATGTTGTCAGCAGTGGCAACCCAAAATTTGTTGCACCTAAACACACCAAGTCAGTCAATGAAACCGGTTTTAGTCCGGGCCAACAAGTACATCACCATAAGTTTGGTGCAGGTACCGTCATTGATACCGAAGGTGGTGGTAAAAGTGCTCGTGTACAAGTCAATTTTAAACATGCTGGCACCAAGTGGTTAGTCACTGCTTATGCTAAATTAGAAACGGTGTAAATGCTTTAGAAAGCTATGAATTTTAATAAAACTATTGTCATTCCCGCGCAGGCGGGAATCCAACGATAGTTGAAACTTAAACAGCCCATGGATCCCCGCATACGCGAGGATGACACATTTATTTTGAATATTTATATATTGCGTTAGGAACACATATGAAACCTTATTTTATTATTCTCATCACTACTCTGAGCATGCTGCTGAGTGCGTGTGGTCCTGAAAACACCGCCGATACCAGCTCAGCTGCCATTGATACCAGTAAAAGCTATCGCTGGAAAATGGTCACTACTTGGCCACCAGGCTTTCCGGTATTACAAGAAGGCGCTGAACGCTTTGCTAACAATATCAAAGCCATGTCGAATGGCCGATTAGAGATTAAAGTTTATGCCGGTGGTGAACTCATTCCTGCCTTGCAAACCTTTGATGCGGTGTCACAAGGCACCGTTGAAATGGGTCATGGCAGTGCTTATTACTGGGCAGGAAAAGTACCCGAAGCACAATTTTTCTCCACCGTACCTTTTGGCATGACAGCGCGAGGTATGAATGCCTGGCTTTATGATGGTGGTGGTTTAGAGTTATGGCGTGAAGTCTATAAACCTTTTCATGTTGTGCCCTTCCCACTTGGCAATACGGGTGTGCAAATGGGCGGCTGGTTTAATAAAGAAATTAACTCTTTAGAAGATATTAAAGGCCTGAAAATGCGTATTCCTGGCCTAGGCGGCAAAGTCTTTGCTAAAGCAGGTGGTAATCCTGTTTTATTGGCCGGCAGTGAGGTTTATACCGCCTTAGAACGTAATACCATTGACGCAACAGAGTGGATTGGTCCCTTCCATGATCAACGTTTAGGACTCTACCGTGCTGCAAAGCATTATTATTACCCTGGCTGGCATGAGCCTGGAACCGTATTAGAGCTTACGATTAATCAACGTGCATGGGATTCATTACCCGCCGATTTACAGGCTATTATTAGCAATGCGGCGATGGCAGAAAATGTCCGTATGCTGTCAGAAATGGAACAAAAAAACATGTCGGCACTACAAGAATTAAAAGCACGACCTGACGTACAAATGCATCGTTTCCCTGATGATGTTTTGGCAACATTAAAAACATTGACCGATGAAACACTTGACGAAGCAGCGGCTAACGATGCTAAGTTCAAACACGTCTATGACGCTTATCAAGCTTTCCGTCTTCAAAACGATGCTTGGTCAGACATTTCTGAAAATGCCTATTTAGCGATTGAAAAATAATGATTATTTATCTTATTTTTAGCCAACAAGGTTTCGACGAAGCTAAAGAGTCTATTTTGGCTGATAACGCGACATTATGGGTTAATGCAGATTTTTTATCTGAGCAACAAATTTCTGAGCTCAGCCAAGCGAAGATTAATGTTCAAATATTCCCCGAGCTAGTCAATGGAAGCAATGAAAAATCAATTCTAAGCGCCCTAAAACCGATTGAAGAACACGCCCCTAAAGCTGAAATATTAATAGAGTATCTCTAAGCCCCCCCTAAAAGGGGGGAATAGTTTGTATATAAGTCTTTTCACATATAGAATATAGCTTATTACTTTTACACACGGATGTTCAAACAAGCTAATTTGACCTAAATGGCCCTATTAAAAAAACATCGCCTGTTTCTAATTCTTAGCCTCTTAATTGCCATTATTGATGGTTTTTTTGTCGGCATGACGTATTTACAAGCGCAACATAATTTACATTTAGACGAACAACAAAAAGCAATTAATCATTTTTCTGCTTTTGATATTGCCTACCAAGCTACACAAGAAAATATGCTGCAAGTAGCTAGTATTGTGGCCAATACACCCACGTATCAGCAACTATTTTTAAAGGGAAAGCTGGCTGTAGAAGCAGAAGGTGGTGGTGCAGGTGGCATTCAATCAAAAGCCGCACGTGATGCACTTCATGCTGCACTCGATAAAAATTGGCAGCAATTTAGCCAGCGATTTTTAGCTCGGCAACTACATTTTCATTTAGGCCCCGGCTCAACCTCATTTTTACGGGCCCATAAACCACAAAAATTTGGCGATAATATGGATACCATTCGCCATACTATTGTAGATACCAACAAATTTCAGCAAGCTATTATGGGCTTTGAAACAGGCCGCGTATATTCAGGCATTAGAGGTACAAGTCCTGTTTCCATCACTAATACTGATGGAATCACTGAACATATCGGTGCTGTCGAAGCAGGTGTTTCATTTGGTTTAGTGCTGCAAAACTTAACCGCTAAGTCCAATGTGAATGCAGCAGTCCTTTTATACCAAGATCACTTAGCCGAAAATGTCTGGCCAGACTATTTAGACCAACGTTTAAAAGCAACACCCGCTATCAACAACTTAGTCTTAGAACAAACAACCAGTGATCAAATAACGGCATTATTAAAACAGGCCAGTAATACATCTGCCCCAAATAGTCACTTGCACATTGGCAATCCAGAGGTGACAACACAAGTCATCGAATTAAATGGCCAGCCTTACCTCTATGCCACAAAACCACTACGAGATTATTTAGGAACAACAGATAAAACTATTGCTGATGCGGGACAAATTGTTATCTGGGAAGAGTTAAGCGAGCCCTATGCCTTATTTAATAAACATCTAAAAATTAATATTTTTTATGCTGTTATCGCCTTTTTCATTATTGAATTGTTTGTTTTTATTGCCATCCGCCTTGTTTCTCGTCGGTTAAACCATACTATTCATATACAAACCCTAGAGCTAAATTCACGCAATCATGTGCTGGAACAACTCGCTCGAGAAGAGTCAACCCACACGATTCTTGAATCACTAGCCCATATTATTGAAACGGAAATACCTGATGCTTTATGCAGTATTTTACTGCTTGATAATGAAGGAAAGCATTTAACTATTGGTGCTGCACCTAGCCTGCCTGACTTTTATAATGAGGCTATTAACGGACTCAAAATTGGTGAGGGTGTTGGTAGCTGTGGTACTGCTGCCACACTAAAAAAACGCGTTGTTGTAAAAGATATCCAATCTCACCCATATTGGACACCATTTAAGGCTCTTGCAGCTAAAGCAAATCTTGCAGCATGCTGGTCTCAACCTATATTAGATCACAATAATAAGGTATTAGGGACCTTTGCAATTTATCACCACACACCAACCACACCCGCCCTTACTGACTTAGCACTTATCGAGTCAATTATAAGCTTGGCAACACTGGTTCTCGAACGCAAGCAGGCTGATGAAAAACTGCATTTATTTTCACGTATTTTTGAACAAACACATGAAGGTATTACCATTACCAACACGGATGGCATCATCACCAATGTGAACTCTGTTTTTTGTGACATAACAGGTTATACACGAGATGAAGTTATCGGCCATAACTCTAATATTCTCAGTTCCGGCAGACAAAGTCCTGAGTTCTATGCAGATATGTGGAGTAATCTCATTCAGCAAGGCTATTGGCAAGGTGAAGTATGGAATCGTAAAAAGAGTGGTGAAATATACGCCGAATTACTCACTGTCTCATCGATACAAGATGAAGAAAATATAACACGTCATTATGTGGGCTCATTTTCAGATATTACCTTAAACAAAGAACAACAAAAAGCACTTGAGTTTATGGCTCATTATGATGTGCTAACCCAATTACCTAATCGCAGTCTATTTGTTGACCGTTTTAACCAAGCGATTGCCCACAGTAAACGTAGTGGCACCTTACTCGCTCTTTGTTTTCTAGATCTAGATGAGTTTAAACCGGTGAATGATACTTATGGTCACGATATTGGTGATGAATTACTCATTCAGGTATCGCAACGGATTAAAGATAATATTCGTGAAGAAGATACGGTCTCACGTCAAGGTGGCGATGAGTTTGCTATTTTACTCGGTGATATCGACTCCAGTAGCCAATGCAAACAACTATTAACACGGCTTAATAAAGCATTGGCAAAGGCTTATCTTATTAATGAGTACTCAATTAAAGTTAGTGCTTCCATTGGTGTCACAATTTATCCCCATGATGATGCTGATTTAGATACTTTACTACGTCATGCCGATCAAGCAATGTATCAAGCTAAGCTTGCTGGCAGAAATAGGTTTAGTCTGTTTAATCCTGAGCAAGATAAACAGTCTTTACAAAAACAAAGTCAACTAGTTGAAATTGAACATGCTCTAGAAAGTAATCAATTTAGTTTGTATTACCAAGCAAAAGTAAATATGAAAACAGGTAAGGTATTTGGTGCAGAAGCTTTGATTCGTTGGATTCATCCAGATAAAGGAATTATTCCTCCACTAGATTTTTTACCTATTGTTGAAAATACTGATCTAGAAATCCAACTGGGTAACTGGGTCATTAAACAGGCATTACAACAACTCGAAAGTTGGCGACAAAAAGAAATAAACATGCAAGTGAGTGTTAATATTTCTTCACATCATTTACAATCGCCCACCTTTTTTACCGACCTTGAACAGGCTTTATATAAGTATCCACAACTTAATTCTAACTATTTGCAGCTAGAAATATTAGAAAGCAGTGCTTTAGGTGATCTTGCCGCGGTTAGCAATATCATTAAAACGTGCCAACAAGGTTTAGGTGTTAATGTTGCACTTGATGATTTTGGCACCGGTTATTCATCATTAACCCATTTACGCAACCTGCCTGCCAATACCATAAAAATTGACCAGTCTTTTGTGCGAGATATGCTTGATGATCCTAATGATTATTCCATCATCGATGGTGTTATTGGCTTAGCAGAGTCATTTAATCGTGAAATCATTGCTGAAGGTGTTGAAACAACTGAACATGGCCTAATGTTACTATTGATGGGCTGTGATGAAGCACAAGGCTATGGCATAGCTCGTCCACTCCCTGCCGATCAGTTTGAACACTGGTTAAATCACTATATACCTAATAAAGAATGGTTAAACTGTGGCAGTAAATACCATTCTGTGAAAGAAACAAAAATCAAACTACTCAGACTGACGACACAGCACTGGTTTGACGAATTTAAACATAAACAACAATCGCTCCAATCTACTGATGAGTTTTGGCCTTTTATGAGTCATAAAAAATGCCATCATGGCGCATGGATTGAACGAGCAAAAAAAGAACAAACCTTTGAGCAAGATTGGTTAAATCAACTTGAACAAGCGCATGAAACTATGCATCAAGTCGCTAATAATCTTGTCAAAAACCGTATAGACAGCCATCAATCTATATCCGATGCTGACACTGCAGAATTAGAAGTGGCCTTTAATTCCCTCAAGCTCATTTTAGGTCAATACGAATAAACTTTATCAATGTTAAACTAGTCACCATGTTAAATTTTATAATCATATTCTTATTCACCATTCTGTCATTTAATGGTTTTGCTACTGATTTAACTCAAGCAGAGATTAAAGTCTACCGTAGCCCGACATGCCAATGTTGTCATAAGTGGATCGCACACCTTGAAGATAATAAATTCAATGTCCTTGATATACTCAGCAACAATATGGCTGAGGTTAAAGATGCAGTGAAGCTACCCAAGCCGATGACCTCCTGCCATACCGCAATCATTGATGGTTATATAATTGAAGGCCATGTACCTGCCAAAGATATCCGCCGTTTATTAGCCGATAAACCTGATATCGCAGGACTTTCTGTGCCACAAATGCCTGTCGGTACCCCAGGAATGGAAATGGGCGAACGTAAAGATAACTTTATCGTATTTCAGTTTGATAAAGCAGGTCAATACAGTGTCTTTAACCGCTATGAAGTTGATACTGAGAATCAATATCACGATCATCACACTACAGAACATCATTAAGTGGAATTAATTGTTGTTTTTGGCAGGTTACTATTTTCAGCCTTTGCCAATGTATTTCAAAAGAAATTAGCCAACCAAGGCCTGCATCCCTTTTTTATCGTGATGGCCTCTTATTTGGTGCTCAGTGCACTCTGTATACCTTTATTGTGGACTTTTAACCCTTTTGGGCTCAATCAGTCTTTCTGGATTAATATTTTCTTTGCCGCCCTACTCGATATGGCAGGCACATTATTCTTAGTCATGTCTTTATCTAAAACCGATCTGTCTGTTTTTGGCCCTTTAAATGCCTATAAAGTGGTTATTTCGATGATTTTGGCAATGATCTTTATTGGCGAAGTGCCCAGTACACAGGGATTTATTGGTATTGCCATTATTGTTTTGGGTAGTTATTTTCTATTTCCACCCAGTGCTAAAACATCTCAAAACGCCTTATTACATTTAGTCTTACAGCGTGGTGTGCAATACCGTTTTTTATCGATTTTATTATTTTCAATCGGCACCCTACCGCTCAAAAATGCCGTTATTGCAGGGGATGCCATTGCCACTACTGTATTTTGGTGTTTGATTGGTTTTCCACTAGCAGTGCTTGCCCATACTGTCTTTCTAAAAGATAATTTTAGCAAAGACTTTGCCCAAAGCAAAAATCACGTTTATCAGTTTTTTTATTTAGGTGTGCTGATTTTTCTGATGCAATATATGACCATGATTGTATTTTCCAAACTACTGATTGCCTATTCACTGGCCTTATTTCAATTAGGTATGGTCTTACAAGTCTTTCTTGGCTACAAAGTCTTTAATGAAAAACATATTATCAGGCGGCTTGCGGCCAGTCTTATCATGATTATGGGTAGTTTATTGGTGCTTAAAGCTTAGCCTTTGAATTGTTCATCTACTCTGTTGAAGCGTCGATAAAATATTATTATGTGTCTCTCTATCAAGCTGATATTTTGATATAGCCCAATAAATAGCAGGCGTAAACGCAAGTAATAACCATGCTGGTACCATGGCTAGATAATAAGCCACCTCAGTTGATTGCTGTGTTAATGTCGAATCAAAACCAATAACATCCATAATAAAGCCACCAATTAAAATGCTAATGGCAATGCCGGCTTTATAAGCAAAGTTATACAAACCAAAATAGAGCCCTTCTTGACGTCTGCCAGTTTTGATCTCATCTTGATCCACAACATCGGCAACCATTGAAAAAGGGATAGACATAAAGGCGCCATTACCAATGCCTGATATCACAGCAAATGCCAACATATAATAGATGGTTTGAGGTTGATTCAAAGGTAAGCACTCGAGCCAAACAAAAGCCAGAGGCATACCTATAAAACCAATCATAGCTAATAACATGCCGATAAGAAGTGCCGTCTTTTTCTCAGAGCCTCGACTTATAAATAACAGTAGTGGCTGTGAAAATATTGAAAAGCCCAGCACTGTCAGGCCAATAAGACCAATTTGCGGGCCGGTCAAATTATAAGTAAATGTATTGACATGGAAACCAATAGCAACGGATACTTGAAAGGCAACTTCGACTATAAAAATCATCACTATCACTGCTCTGAGATTAGCATTTTTCAGGCTAGTAACGGCTAATTTCCATACCGTTGTTTTTTGAGTCACTTCATCTTTACTCTGCTGTCTTTTATCTTTAGGAATAAAAACAACAGACAGGATGGCAATAAACAAGGTAATCACTGCAATCGTTAAACCCATAACGGGGTAAGCCTCAGGGTTCAGTTGCCCTCTCGGAAACGCATCAGTAGCCCGAAATATAACGACTGTCACCCCCACAAGGGCGATCATCATACCAATCAGGTGAAACGTAGCTCGATAACTTTGAATACTGCTTCGTTCGTCGTAATTATCACTAATCACACCACCAATGGCAAAATAAGGTGCGCCATAAAACGTCAGCATCGTTTTAGTAAATAACACCCCAATCAGTAACATGCTTATTTTGTAAAGTTCACTTGCTTGTGGTGAGATAGACCATAAAAAGACAGTGCCCATGGCCGTGCCAATACCACCAATCAGTAAATACAAATGACGTCGGCCAAAGCGAGCGGAATAAGTACGATCAGAAACATGGCCAAGCCAGGGATCAGTAATTGCGTCCCAAACGACAGAAATAGCTAGGATCACACCGGCAACCATAGGCGGAATATGCAATATCACTGTGACATAAAATAAAAAGAAACTCGCCATTATTTGATTAGGGGCAGCATAAGCTATCGCCCCTAAACCATAGGCAAGTTTCTGACCTATTGGTAAAGAAGTATTGGAGTCCATCATTTTAGGTATAGTTTGCATTGATCAGCCATCATACTTCACGCCTAAATAAATATGCAATAGCACAATATTTACTATTGTCTTTATTTATAAAGACAGCTGGCATCATCATCTTTATTTATCTGCCAAGGCTGGAATCATTCTTTTTAAAATTTTCATTCTTAATCGATGTAATGGATTCTTAGCCCCCCACCAACGATAACGTTGCGTATAAGTGCCTGTATAACTATCAAGCTGGGAAAACCAAGGTACAAATTTAGCTTGTCGTCTATTTAATACCAGACTGATCAGCTCGGTTGCAGCAATAGCGGCACCGATCTGACAGGCAAGTCCTAATGAAGGTGCGGCACCTGAGGTCGGATCAACCCCTTTCACATCCATATAGTTTAAATGTGGCCCTTGGCCAGCAATGCCTGCCATGAAATTTAATATCATTTCTTTTTGGTCCATGCCATCTTCTAAACCAAAAAAGGTATCGTAATCCATGCCATCAGGAGAGATGATAAATAGCACTGCGCTGAAACCAACTGGCCCTACTGAAATAACGGGAATACCTAATTCATAGGCACGACGAAAAATGAGGCGACGTGCATCCATAGCAAATACTTCTAAGGCATCAATCATCACATCAACATCGGCTAAAAACTCATCGACATTATCATCATCAATTGCTGCATTGATCACTTTAACGTCAGCACTTGGATTGATATCTTTAATGATACTTTCCATCACCAAGGCTTTATCTTGACCTACGGTACTGGCCATTGCACCATATTGTCGATTGATATTATGTACATCAAACTCATCAAAGTCAGCAATCGTAAATTTGCCAATACCGCTACGCGCTAAAGTAGCTGCATGTAAGCCACCCATGCCGCCCATGCCTGGAATAGCCACCCGTATTCCGCGCAATTTTTCTTGCTCAGTTTCACTGATCAAACCACGGTTACGGAGAAAGCTACGCTTATAAAAGTCATCTAGATTCATAGTAATAATCTGCTATTTACACTAAATGAGGCATGAGTTTTTTTACCAAGCGTTTTTTGAGTTTGAACAGTGGGTTTTTGCCGCCAAACCAATTATGGTGATGTTTGAATTGTCTGACATAGGGGTCGAACTGCATAAAACGCGGCATCGCTTTCATACCTGGTATGCCCAAAACATATTTGACAACTTCAGCGGCGATCATGCCAGCACCTAATTGTGTTGCAGTAGTCACTACCGGTGTGCCGCCTGTCTGTGAATCAAGCATATCAACATCGGTATATTTAAATTGTGGTCCCCAAGGAATACAGGCAAACATAGCGACTATCATTTCTTTTTCGGACATTGAATCATCTATATCAAAAAAGCTATCAAAATCCATCCCATCAGGTGAATACAGGCTAAGCATCGTGCTAAACCCTATCGGTGCAGCAGCGAAAACGGGAAGACCTTGTATTTTTGCCTGCTTAAGCATTAACCGTCTTGCCGGCAGTACAAATATATCCAAGCCATCAATCACCACATCTGCATCGCTGAGGAACTGGTCCATATTATCCGGACCAATAGCGGCATTAATCACTGTCACCTCAGCACTGGGATTAATATCCTTGATAATAGCCGCCATCACCTGAGCTTTATCTTGTCCTATTGTGCTGACAGTGGCCCCATATTGGCGGTTGATATTATGGATTTCAAAACAATCAAAATCAGCAATCGTAAACTTACCAATGCCCGTACGGGCTAAGGTAGCAGCATGCATGCCCCCCATACCGCCCATGCCGGCAATAGCCACACGGGTATTTTTTATTTTTTGTTGTTCATGCTCGTTAATCAAGCCGCGATTACGGCTAAAGGCACGATCATAAAAATCATCAACATCACTGTCCATACAAATCCATATATTCCATTATTTATCTACAAAATAACAACTTCGCACCTATCCGTGTGAGACAGGCTTCTCAATTCAACAATTAAAATTTAATACTGGCTGTAACACCATAAGTACGTTCTACTGGCGCACCGACCACCGCTTGAAAAGCCACTAAGGGATTAGCTGGGTTTGTAAAAGGAATGGCATTGATTGATTCATCATCATCAAATAAATTTTTAACCCATAAATTCAAGGAATAACGTTTATTTTCTAGGCCAGTACGTAGATTAACAATGGTTCGATCAGGCAGGACAGCAATATTATCAATAGCTTGTATTGCTTGTTCGGATTGATACATTACATCGGCTCGTGTTTTCCAATCTAGTCCTGCTACGCCATGAGGCATCACATATTGTACTGATGCATTAGCGGTCCATTCCGAGACAAATTGTATATCATTGCCATCAAGAGTCGGGTTAATACCAAATAATGGCAATACAGCAAAGGTATATTCATCATAATGTGCATCGGTATAGGCAAGTCCAAGCGCTACATCCCAATTTTTAGCTGGAATGGCTGCTATTTCCAGCTCAAAACCTTGCGAAGTGCTTTCACCGGCATTAGCATTTAATAAAGCAGGAGGTAATCCAGTGCCTAATGAACGGACAATCTGGTCATCCCATTTGATATAAAATAGCGCTAAATTTGCCGTTAGGCGATTATCAAACCAAGCACTTTTAACACCGATCTCATAATTGAGGCTTTTTTCTTCATCAAAAGCGCGTTCATCTTCAGTAGGAACTGTGCCTGCAACCGCCGTATTAAACCCGCCTGATTTAACCGCTTTAGCCACACTGGCATAGACCATTGCATCCTCTGTTAGCTGATAATCTAAAGCAATTTTAGGCATGAAGTTTTTAAACGTAGCACTTTCATTAAAACCATTTGGGTTTTCTTGCACCGCTAATTTAGATTGTTTGCGTTCATAGGAATAACGGCCAGATAATGTTAACGCCCATTGATCGGTCAAATCAAATCCAAGAGAACCAAACCCAGCCCAATTACGTGTACTTTCTTTGCTTGAAGAATCAAACGCAAGTTGGGCAATTTGAGTATCGCTATCTCTATCAAGGTTATAATAATAAAGTCCCGCCATCCAACGTACTGCTTGATGAGCAGATGTTAATCGCAGCTCCTGACTAAACTCGTCTTGATCTGTTTGTATATTACTGAATTGAACATCAGCTGCCGAATAATCCAAGTCTACAGCCGTATCTATTTCTAAATCGTTATAAGCGGTAATGGATGTAAAGGTAACATTAGTCAAGTCCCAATCTAGTCGAAATGAGGTGGTGATATTATCACGCTCATTATGGCCTGGCGTTACAGCAAAACCATCGGTCACACTTGGTATACCACCTGTTATTAATTGCGGCTGATTAAAAGAGGCTAATACCGGATGAGCTATTGGCAATGCACCAAAGGCATTATTGTCAACAAACTGTATCGCATCATCGCCATCATTGGTGTTTTCAATTCCTATTCGGAAGACCATTTCAACATTATCAGCTGGCAAGGCAAGCAATGACAAGGAATAAACATTACTTTGTTTTGTATCTAAATGACTGCCATCCAATTCATTGTCATAAAAACCATCAGAACTTGAATGCATAGCACCGACACGATAAAACAAACTATCTTGGCTTATGGCACCACTATGAGAAAATCGTGCATCTTGTCGCCCTTCATTACCCAGTGTTATTTCAAACTTACCTTTGCTTTCATTAGTGGGCTTTTTAGTGACATAGTTAATGGCACCGGCAAAGGTATTACGACCATACAATGCATTTTGTGGGCCTTTAGCCACTTCAATACGCTCGAGTTCATCACCAAACATCGCTTCCATAGCAATACGTGATTGTTGATAACCACCATCAATAAAAAAACCTACATTAGGTTCACCAATTGTTGTTGTTTCACCTCGAATAACGGGGTTACCCAAATAACCAAATAATTGCGTAAAAGTGAAACCGGGGGTCATTAAAGCAATATCTTCGATGCTTTGTAGGCCAGCGTCTTGTATGAGTTCAGCTGAAAATGCCGTGATTGCCATAGGCACTTGTTGCAAAAGTTCTTCTCGCTTACGCGTGGTGACAATCATTTCATCTAAAGTGATTGAATTAGCACCAGAAGCAATTTCTTCGGCATGGGCAGTTGTGGAGAGTAAAAGTGTTTGCAAACACAGCAAACTTAGAATAGTCCGTTTCATCAGCTAATTTTCGTCCTTAAAAAACATGCAAAAATAAAGTTAACATTAATTTTACAATAAATCACGTCTTATCTTTATCATTTCTAATATGAGCTAACAATGGTAGGAAAAGTCTGCTTTAAATAATGTGAGGCAACACTCGTATTTGCTTCGTTCAACTGCGTTAAAATGACTCTTACAAAGCTAATTGTAAGAGATAAATAAATACAATAGCACTGCAAAACACAGCTAAAAATGATGCACTGTCTTGCTGAATCAGACATTTTCACGTAGTTTGATACTACAACGTAATAATTTATATATGGATATACATGATTAACGGATTAAAAAACTTACGTATTTGCTTGGTAATGCTATTTTTTTCACTTGCTATAACGTCGGCAAATAGTGCTGAACCTAGGCCAATAGTCTCCCCAGCCCACCCTGTTGCCATGACAGCTTTGGCTGACCTTCTTTTTTACCCCTCTCGTGAAGCCCCTGCCACCGTTGTCAGTTTAAATAATAGCCTGATGAGTGCTGAAATATCAGGCCAGATCGTTGCATTACTCGTGCAAATCGGTGATCACGTTAAACAAGGCGATGTATTAGCAAAAATAGATTGTGCAGCTTATACCATTGCAAAACAAAGAGCTCAATCAGCACTTAATGCAGCTTATGCCCGAAATAAATATGCCAAACAACGTCTTAACGATGCTGAAAAACTGCGTAAAAGCAAAACAATCTCTTCTGATCAGCTGAATTTACGCAACTCTGAAGCCAAAGCGGGTGCAGCTGATGTCGGTGTTTTAACTGCGGAGCTAAAAGAAAGTAGCCGACTTATTTCTAAATGCATTATCAACGCTCCTTTTGATGCGGTTGTTGTTGAACGACTAGCAAGTGTTGGGGATTACACTATTCCTAGTTCCCCTTTGGTTAAATTGCTCGATCTTAATAATTTAGAAGTCAGTGGCAAAATTCAACAGCAAGATGTCGCCAGCTTAGAAACAGCTCACCAAGTGATTTTTAATGTTTCCGGCACACACTATCCTGTAGCACTTCGTACTATCGTACCGCTTGTTGATAGTCGCATTCGCAGTTTTGAATCACGATTTCAGTTCATTGATCAGCATGCCCCTTCCGGTTCTGCTGGGCGTTTGTCTTGGATCAGTCCTGATGCCCACATTCCTGCTGATTATATAGTGCAACGTGATGGTCAATTGGGTGTGTTTATTGTTGATAATGACCGGGCCCATTTTCATCAGCTAGACACTATAGGTAATGGTCTTCCTGCGCCGATTAATTTACCCGCTTCAAGTCAAATTATTAGCACGGGCCGCTATGGCCTGATTGACGGCCAAAAAATCAACGTCATCGTCAACCAAGACTAATACCATGTATCGTAAATTACTCACCAATACAGTACTGGTTAACCTCAGCTTCCTGCTTGTTATTATTGCTGGCTGGATTAGTTATAGCACCATGCCAAGGGAGCAAGAGCCAGATGTCAATCTTAATTGGGTAGTGATCAATACTGCCTGGCCTGGAGCAACGGCTGAAGATGTCGAACAGCAAATTACCACGCCCATTGAAGATGAAATAGAAACTGTGGCCGATGTCACTCGGGTTTCAAGCAGCAGTCACACTGCCTTCTCCATCATTACCGTTCGTTTTGCAGATATCGAAGCCAGTCAATTTCGCCAACGGGTTGAGGAACTACGTCGCAGTATTCAATCTGCTGTTAATTATTTGCCTACAGATGTCCATCAGCCTGTTATAACCGAATTTTCTAGCTCCAATACTTATCCCACTGCTGTCGTCACCGTATCAGGAATAGAAAATGATGAAACGTTGCGTAAATCATCTCGCAATGTGGCAAAAGATATTGCCCGACTGAAAGGCGTAGATAGTGTTAATACATGGGGCACTGAAGATCCAGAGCTACAAATTCATTTTGATCCAGCCAAATTAATTGGCTTGGGTGTGTCTCCCACTGTTTTGGCCAGCACAGTGAATGCCTATTTTAGAGACCTCACTGCGGGTAGCATTCAATTAGGCGAACAACAATGGAAAGTGAGACTCAACGGCACCAGCAACGATCCTAGCTACCTTGCTAATTTACCCATCCTGACACTCGAAGGTGAGTTACCGCTGCGCAGTGTCGCCACCGTTATTCTAGGTCAATCAAAAGCCAATCAATTGGTATCCTATGAAGGTCGGCCGGCAACCATGATCTCCGTATTTAAACGCGGCAATGCAAATAATCTGCAGTTATTAGAAGACCTACAAAGCTATATTGAAGATCGTAATCTCGTCTTAAATCCCTTGGGCATCAAACTGGATATTGTTGACGACCAAACACTTGCAACACGTTCCGCGATTAGCATGATGGAAAAAAATGCGGTCATTGGTCTCTGTTTAGTGATAATAGTGACGGCCTTATTCTTGGGCTGGAAAATGGCGCTATTCACAGGCCTAGGTCTTGTGTTTTCATTAATGTGCTCATTCTGGATCCTGTCCGCAATGGGGGAAACGCTCAATATTATGGTCTTATTGGGGGTTATCATCGTGCTGGGTATGTTGGTCGATGATGCTGTAGTGGTCGTTGAATCCATGTATGTCAATTTGAAACGAGGCATGAACTCGACTGAGGCGGCATTGGCCACCAGCAATGAAATGTGGATCCCCGTCATGGTCTCATCACTCACCACTATTGCGGCCTTTTTACCACTGATTTTATTGCCTGGAATTCTCGGTCAATTTATGCGTATTGTGCCAATTGTGGTCTCAGTATCTTTAGTTGTTAGTTTGATTGAAGCCTTCTGGTTATTACCTTCACATATTATTTCAGCCAATAGCAACCCAGCAAAATTGACTGTCATTCAGCGAATTCGAAATCGTGTCACTCATTGGATCCGCCATCGCTACATCAAACTACTTATCCCTGTTATGCGTCACCCAAAAATAAGTATTAGTTCAGGTCTACTACTTAGTATTCTCGCTGTATTTGCCGTGACGAGTAATATTGTAAAGGTCGATTTTTTTGCTAATGATCCCATTCGCCTGTTCTATCTCAATGTATATATGCCTGCAGGCACTTCCATTCACAGTACTGATGAAACACTAAAACGATTAGATCTTCGTATTCGCTCGACACTTGATAACAAAGAATTTCGCTCAATTTCCACCACCGCAGGTGTATTAATCACTGAAACTGGCTCCCAACTGAGTGAAAATATTGGTCAATTAATGTTCAGCCTGCCTGAAAAAACCAGCCATTTAAAATCTGTAGATCAGCTAATCAAAGACGTCCGACTAGCTGTACAAGATATTCCTGGGCCACAAAGCACGTCATTTTTGCGCCGCCATACAGGCCCGCCCACTGAAAGCCCCATTAGCGTTAAAGTCCGTGGCGATAATATTGAACAACTCCGTGCTGCGACGGCCGCCTTAGAAGAAATCATGACCACGCTTCCAGGTATTGAAGATATTCATAATGACGATGCTAAATCAGGTATGCAACTCACCATCAAACTAAACCCTGATGCCATTACCCGTACTCAACTTAATCCCGCAGATATTGCAGAAATTCTACGTTTATATGTCGATGGAAATACCGTCGCTAATCTACGTTTTGAAGGTGAAAAATGGGATGTCCGGGTTCAGGCTACACCTAGCTCACTACAAGATATTAAATCTTTTTTAAGTTACCCTGTTGGCCTTGCCGATGGTAGCGAAATAGCACTAGAACAATTAGTAAACTACAGTTCATCGTATGCTGAAGGTACGATTCATCATCGTAACTTTAGACGCACTATCACCATAGAATCTAATATTGACACGATGCTTAATGATAGCATCACAGCTAATAAGCAAATTGCCGAACAATGGCGCGACATTTCAGCTAAGTACCCAGATGTCACTTTAGATTTTTCGGGTGAAATGGATGACATCAAAGAAAGTCTAGCCGGTTTGGCTGTGCTGTTTTTATTTGGGCTTGGCCTGATTTATATGATTCTAGGTACCCAATTTAAAAGTTATAGCCAACCCTTATTGATTCTTGCCACCGTTCCCATGGCGTTTACGGGCGTTATTATTGGCCTTGTCGTTAGCCATAACCCACTCAGTTTATATACATTATATGGTGTGATAGCCCTTGCTGGTATTGTGGCCAATGATGCCATTGTATTGATCTCAACGGCTAATCGTAATTTGGCTAATGGCATGCAGTTAACCCATGCCATTACCCTAGCTTCTCAACGCCGTGTTATGCCGATTCTAATTACAACAGTCACCACCATGGCTGGATTATTTTCATTAGCATCTGGCTGGGGTGGGGAATCCCTAATGTGGGGTCCCTTGGCGACAGCAATTGTCTGGGGCCTAGGTTTTGCAACTATCTTAACTTTGTTACTTATTCCACCGCTATATAGTTTTATTATGCGTAATAAAACAGCTAAACAAACAGATTTTATAGCACCACTGCCCTTGCCTATTCATGTTTCTGGCTTGCTATCCTCATTGCGAGCTTTCTTTCAGCTCCGTCAAACAGATAGCATTGGGCTCAATGAAATAGCGGCAGATAAAGCCCTAAAAGCACTGTATCAAGATGCAGCATTCGAAATTGAAAATGGTGAGATCGAACTTGCTATCCGTAACTTCCAAGCACTGGCCAATCAGCTACCTGATAATTTCACAGCCAATCTGATGGCGGCACAATCATTGATGTTTTTTATGCAAAAAATAGGCTGGGATGTGGGTTATATTGATAGAGCCAAACGCTATTTTGTCCGGGCCAAAAAAATACATCCTGATGATGAACGTATTGTTCACTTAGCAACGCTAATAAAAGAACTGGATCAAGATTCAGAAATAGATTGGGAAAACCTCGCCAAATAACCCTTTTTGTGTTGAATAGACGTCACTAACATCCCAAATAGTGACTTCATTGCGACAAGTTAAACTGTCAAATCGAGCCTGCTATCGCTGATTATATCTAACATTTAACGTGAGTTTGTCATTCTCACCTTACCCTTTTTCAATAAATAAGTGATATACCCTACTTATCTCTTGATCTATGTCATATCCAGTAAGTTGTTTTTCTAGTATAGTCATTTTAACATTAACCTTGGAATGACTAAATTGCTAAATCCTCTTCATCTTTTTCGCATTATAGTCATGATTAGCCTATTAGCTATGAGTGGTATTAGCCATGCTATGCCTCCAGTTACTGAAGCCCAGAGAACAGAAACGCTAAAACTTGCCTTTCCTTCTGTCACGCGTATTTCTGATAAAACTCCCATAGCCAACGATCAGCCTGAAATTAGAACACTCTATAAAGGTGATGAAATTATTGGCTATGCCTTTGAATCTAATGATGTTGTTAGCATCCCAGCTTATTCAGGTAAACCAGTCAATGTATTAGTGGCAATGGATACCTTAGGTGAAATAAAAGTTGCCCGAGTACTTGCACATCAAGAACCTATTCTATTGGTAGGCATTCCTGAGCGACATCTGTTTGATTTTGCAGCTCAATTACTGGGCGCTAAAGTGACTGAGCATATTGTTGTTGGTCAGTCTGGAAAATCAGCTGTGCGTAGTATTGACTCATTATCAGGTGCAACCGTTACCGTTATGGTTGTTAATGAAGTCATTATGCGGTCTGCTAAAAAAATAGCTCGGCTATTGGGCATTGCGGGCATGTCTGCAACAAATAGTGTGTTACCTGCATCCATTAAACCTGATGTGTTCACTAATGCAAACTGGACACAGCTTATGGGTGATGGTTCTATCCGTCATTTAGAACTAAATTATGATCAAGTTGATAAATCATTTGAGGGCACTGAAGCTGAATGGCTAAGTAAGGATGAACAGTCAGCCTCACAACGCAAACAAAAGCTATTTATTGATTTATATTACGCGCCTTTAAACATCCCTACTATTGGTAAAAACATATTAGGTAATGATGAGTTTGACTGGCTGATGTCCGAATTAAAACCGGGCGACCAAGCCATTGCCATAATGGGATTTGGTGACTATTCATTTAAAGGAAATGGCTTTGTCCGTGGTGGTATCTTTGACCGTTTCCAAGTGCAACAAGAAGAAAAGTCTATTATTTTTAGAGACGCTGATTATCACCGTATTAACGATATTTATATTGATGGCGCACCTGAGTTTGATGAGAAAGTTATTTTTATCATCCGTGACAAATATAAATTCGATATGGGGTCACCTTGGCAAGTGGAGCTACTCGTTCGCCGTCAAATTGGTGCTTTAGATAGTATCTTCACTCGTTTCTTTGGTGATTATCAAGCACTAGAACACTATATCGACCGACCAATTCAACCAGTCTTTATTGATGCAGAACCTGAAGCACTTTGGGTATCCGTATGGCGTAATAAGATCTTCCAAATCGCAGTATTAGTGACCAGTTTAGTGATGTTATTCACCGTTATTATTCTGCAAGATTATTTAGATAAACACCCTCGTTTCTTACGTCTATTCCGTAAGGTATTCCTTATTTATACTGTGTTCTTTATCGGTTGGTATACATTAGGACAACTGTCCATTGTTAATGTGTTCACCTTTGTTTTTGCAGCAACAGGTGACTTTAAATGGGATACATTCTTACTAGATCCTATTATGTTTATTCTCTGGGGTTTTGTCGCTATGACCATGCTGCTATGGGGACGCGGTATATTCTGTGGTTGGTTATGTCCATTTGGTGCTTTACAAGAATTAATTAACGAAACAGCACGAAAATTCAAAATAAAACAATATGAACTGCCTTTTGCTGTACATGAACGACTTTGGGCCGTGAAATATCTTATTTTATTAGCACTGTTTGCTATCTCACTAGAGTCTATGAGTGCAGCCGAACGTTATGCTGAAGTTGAACCCTTTAAAACAGTCATCATGTTGAAGTTCCAGCGTGAATGGGGCTATGTCTTATATGCCGTGGTTTTATTATCCATGTCCATATTCACCAATAAAGTCTATTGCCGTTATATCTGCCCTCTCGGTGCAGCATTGGCAATACCTTCAAAATTCCGTTTATTTGATTGGCTTAAACGCCGTAAAGAATGTGGCACACAATGCCAGGTGTGTGCTCAAGAATGTGAAATTCAGGCTATTCACCCTAGCGGTGAGATTAATGCAAATGAGTGTCACTGGTGCTTGGATTGCCAAGTCACTTTCCACGATGAACAGAAATGTCCGCCGTTACTTAGACAGTATAAAAAACGCCACAAGATGGACCGTGTTTTAAATGAAATTCCCGTTGTTCAAGAAACAATTAATTCGAAATAATATGAGTAAGGAGAGCAATAATGATTGATCCTAATGATAAAAATCTACCTTTGGTAGATACCGAAGATAAAAATGCCAGTGAACATGTGAAAATGAGCCGTCGCTTATTTTTAGGTGGCTCAACGGCTATGGTTGGTGCTGTAGGTGCAATTGGAGCAGGTCTTGGCTCAATCATGTCATCTCCTGCGCTTGCTGATACTCACAAAAATACAGCGGTTCATTCTGTTGGACCGGGTGAGTTAGATGAATATTATGGTTTCTGGAGTGGTGGTCATTCTGGTGAAGTAAGAATTATTGGTGTGCCATCAATGCGTGAATTAATGCGTATTCCAGTATTTAATATTGATAGTGCGACAGGTTATGGCCTGACTAATGAAAGTAAAGAAGTACTTAACCAAACATCACACCTTGCTGGTGATTCTCATCATCCACATATGAGCATGACCGATGGTCACTATGATGGTAAATACGTATTTATTAATGATAAATCGAATAGCCGTGTAGCACGTATTCGTTGTGACATTATGAAAACAGATAAGATTTGTGAAGTGCCTAATGTGCAGGCAATTCATGGTCTACGTGTGCAAAAAGTACCTCATACGAAATATGTATTTGCTAATGCTGAATTTGTTATTCCTCATCCAAATGATGGTAGTAATATGGATGATATCGAAGCCTATTACACTCTATTCTCAGCGATTGATGCTGAAAGCATGGAAGTAAAATGGCAGGTTATTGTTGATGGTAACTTAGATAATACTGATGCCGATTACACTGGTAAATATGCTTTCTCAACCTGTTACAACTCACCAGGTGAAGGCCTTGATTTAGCGGGTACAATGCGTAATGAACGTGATCACTTAGTTATCTTTAATATCGAACGTATTGAAGCTGCTGTTGCTGCTGGTGACTTCCAAAAACTAGCAGGCTCTGATGTACCTGTTGTTAATGGTCGTATCGGTTCTAAATTAACAGCCTATGTGCCTGTACCTAAAAGCCCTCATGGTATTAATACTGCACCAGACGGTAAATATTGTGTCGTTAATGGTAAATTATCGCCAACTGTTTCTATGTTGGAAATTGCTAAATTTGATGATTTATTTGCCGGTAAAATTGAACCACGTGACACCATCGCAGCCGAAGTTGAATTAGGTTTAGGTCCATTACATACTGCATTTGATGGCCGTGGCAATGCTTACACCACCTTATTCATAGATAGTCAGATCTGTAAATGGAATATAGAGAAAGCGATTGAATTCTATAAAGGTAACGGTGCAAAAGGCTCTTATATTGAACAGAAACTAGATGTTCATTATCAACCGGGTCATAACCACACCACCATGGGTGAAACACGTGATGCAGATGGTAAATATCTCATTTCACTATGTAAGTTCTCTAAAGACAGATTCTTACCTGTTGGTCCATTACACCCAGAAAATGATCAGTTAATCGATATTTCTGGTGATGAAATGAAGTTAGTCCATGACGGTCCAACTTATGCTGAACCTCATGACTGTATGATAGTTCACCGTAGTAAAGTGAAACCAGCAAAACTTTGGACTCGTGATGATCCTTACTTTGCAACAACACGTGCTATTGCCAAAAAAGATGGCGTAACACTTGAAACCGATAACAAAGTGATTCGTGATGGCAAAAAAGTGCGTGTGTATATGACGTCTGTCGCCCCTGCTTTTGGCATGAATGAGTTTAATGTCAAATTAGGTGATGAAGTAACGGTTATTATTACTAATCTAGATATGATTGAAGATGTAACTCATGGTTTCTGTATGGTTAATCATGGTGTACAAATGGAAATTGGTCCTCAACAAACGGCCTCGATCACCTTTATGGCTGATAAACCGGGTGTGCAGTGGTTCTACTGTAACTGGTTCTGTCATGCATTACATATGGAAATGCGTGGTCGTATGTTGGTATCAGTTTAATTATAGTGTAGTTTCACTAACACTATCGTTTGGTAAATATACCTAAAACACTTGAAGGTGTAGATTTTTTCACTCCGTCATTGATCCTTCGGTTACTGCGTTCCCATGTAAATGGGAATCCATGAGCTGTGGATATAGCCACTATCGTTGGATCCCCGTTTTCACGGGGATGACGGGTTTATTGAACTAACATACATCTTTATTGAGAACGGGTATATACCCGACTTTGTATCTGCAAAGTCGGGTTTTTTACGGAATAATTTATGACAACACATCTCAGCATTGCACTTATTTTATTTGGCATGAGCCTGATTCATAGTGCCAATGCAACTGTTGTTTCAGTTAGCCCTGAACACGACTTACAGCAGCAACTAAATAATGCTCAAGCCGGAGATCATCTCATCCTTTCTGCCGGTGTTTACTTGGGTAATTTCACTATTGATAAACCCCTAAAACTCAGTGGCCAACAAGGTGCAATACTGGATAGTCAGGCTCAAGGACATGCATTAGAAATAAAAGCCAAAGAGGTTGTTGTTGAGGGATTAAAAATACAAAACTGGGGCCATAATCTGACCACCTTAGATGCAGGGATATTTGTAAATACTCAAGCTGAACAGGCACAAATTATAAACAATCAATTTGTTGGCAATAGTAGTGGTATTTGGGTTGATGCCACGCCAAATATTCAAATTATCAATAATACAATCGAAGGTAATAAAACCGTTCGTTCCCCCGATCGTGGCAATGGCATTCATTTATATAATGTCAGTGGCGCTTTAGTTAAGGGTAATGAAGTTTGGCATACTCGAGATGGTATTTATATGGATACCAGTAACGGTAATGAACTCAATGGTAATTATTTACATGATTTACGCTACGGCATTCACTATATGTATTCATATACTAATCTAGTCACTAAAAACCATACTAAGAACACACGTACAGGCTATGCGCTGATGCAATCTAAGTTTCTTACCGTGACCGATAATATATCTGAGAATGATGTGAACTACGGTATGTTAATGAACTTCATCACCCAATCCACCATTAAAAATAATAAGGTGATTGGCGTACAGAATATGAGAAATTCACAAATGCAACATTCACAAAATAGTTATCAACCAGAAGGCAAAGCCTTGTTTATCTACAACTCTCTTTTTAATAATATTCACAATAATATTTTAGCTGAAAGTGATATAGGTATTCATCTCACGGCAGGATCAGAAGATAATACATTTACCGGCAACGCCTTTGTCAGTAATACCAAACAAGTAAAATATGTATCAAACCGAAGTCAAGATTGGTCAGTAAAACAACAAGGAAATTATTGGAGTGACTACCTTGGTTGGGATATGGATGGTGATGGCAAGGGGGATGTTGCTTATGAACCTAATGATGGTGTTGATCGTCTACTGTGGAAATATCCTACTGCAAAATTACTTTTTAATAGTCCCGCCATTGAAATATTACGCTGGGTACAACGACAATTTCCGGTATTAAAATCCCCTGGAATTAAAGATAGTTATCCTCTAATGCATCAGCCTCTGGAGCAAGCATCGTGAACATCGTGGAATTACAACAGGCGGAAAAACATTACCAAGGTGTACAGGCGTTAAAGAGTATCGATCTCAACCTACAACAAGGTGAAGTATTAGGCCTATTTGGTCATAATGGTGCAGGTAAAACAACTACCATTAAACTTATCTTAGGCTTAATCAAACCGACAGCAGGTCAAGTACGTGTATTTGGTGATGATCCTGCTGGTGACAACGCTTACCATCTACGTAGTCAACTTGGGTTTTTACAAGAAAATGTCAGTTTTTATCAACAAATGACCGGCCGTGAGGTATTAACTTATTTTGCAAAACTCAAAGGCTGTGACAAAAAACAAGTTAGTGATTTATTAGCAGAAGTCGGTTTAGAGCATGCTGCAATGAGACGCGTTAAAACCTATTCAAAGGGTATGCGCCAACGTTTGGGTTTAGCTCAAGCGTTATTGGGCCAACCCAAACTATTATTATTAGATGAACCTACTGTGGGTTTAGACCCAATAGCAACCCAAGATTTCTATCAAGGTATTGCAAGGCTAAAAGCCCAAGGTAGCACGATCATCTTATGCTCACATGTATTAGCAGGCGTAGAGAAATATATCGATCGGGCGCTCATTTTAGGTCAGGGTCATCTGCTAGCAGAAGGTTCATTAGCAACACTGTCACAACAAACCGAGTTACCAGTCAGATTCCATCTACAAGGCTCAAATATACAATTACCAGAAAACTTGCAGGCTAATGCTACAGCATTTAATGGTGGTTTAACGATACAGGTAAGCCAGTCACAGAAAATGGCCACATTGCAACAGTTAGCCCCCCTAGCTTCACTCGAAAATATTGATATACATATGCCAAGTTTAGAAGATATTTATACTCATTATATGAATGATATTCAGCATATGGAGCTATCATAATGAATGCCATAATAACCGTTGCCAATAAAGAATTTCACGATGGTTTACGTAACCGTTGGGTGATGTCGATAAGTTTAATATTTGCCTTACTCGCCACCGGCTTAGCCTATTTTGGTGCTGCGGCATCAGGCCAAGCAGGTTTTACTAATTTATCAACAACCCTCGTCAGCTTAGCAAGCTTAGCGGTCTTTGTTATTCCTCTCATCGCCCTAATGCTCGCCTATGATGGTGTCGTCGGTGAAGATGAAAGTGGTACCTTATTATTGCTAATGACCTACCCACTTAGTCGCTGGCAATTAGTGTTAGGAAAAATGATGGGCCATTGGATGATTATGGCCTTTTCGACCATTATTGGTTTTGGTTTATCGGCCATTATCATGGGTTCATTTGCTGATAATACAACATGGGCAGAACTGCTTATGCCGTATACTTTTTTTATTACATTTGCCATCATTTTAGGCTGGATATTTATCGCCATAGCCACCATGATTAGTGCTTCCGTAGCTGAAAAATCAAAAGCAGCTGGCTTGGCACTCATTGTCTGGTTTATTTTTGTGTTTATGTTTGACCTTAGTCTATTAGGCTTATTAGTTGGTACAGAAGGCAATGTAAATGCTGAGCTATTTCCTTATCTGCTACTGCTTAACCCTACTGATGTCTTCCGCTTGCTCATTATCAGCTTCTTTGCAGAACAACAATTGACCGGGTTAATGGCGGTTGCACAGCATGCTCAATTTTCAATGTTCAGCCTAATAGTCAGTATGTTAGCTTGGTTTATTGCGCCTGTTTTGGCTGCAATTGCACTGTTTAATAAACGCAAAGTATAAAGGTATTAAGATGATATTTAGCCTATATTCTCGCTGGCTCATTATTAGCACTACTTTATTGCTAATGTCTGGCTGTGGTGAAACACCAGCAGAACTGCAAGAGGCACAAAATGCCATGGCCATTGAGCGAAGTGATGAATGTCATCTATGTGGCATGATTATAAATGGCTTTCCTGGCCCTAAAGGACAGCTTTATAAACGGGGTAGTGAACAAAATATGAAGTTTTGTTCTACGCGAGACCTATTTTCCTACTTACTTGATCCAGAACATAAACATGCCATTCAAACCGTGTATGTGCATGATATGGCAACTAACCCTTGGGAGACACCTGATGATAAGTTTTATATTAATGCTCGTACCGCATGGTATGTGGCAGGACATGAACGAAAAGGTGCAATGGGACCAACATTAGCCAGTTTTTCAAACAAAGACGTTGCTGAGACCTTTGCTGCTCAATATGGTGGCAAGCTTTATCAATTCGAAGATATCAGCCAAAGCTTACTACAACAAATAAGATAAACAACACGCCGCCGTGTTAGATAATTTTATTAGTGCTGATATGACAAACAGATGGGCTAAAATTATCGTGCTAAACCCTTTTATCCCTCTATTTTAAGAATCCTTTGAATTATAATAAAATCACCTTATTGCTAAAGAACTCATAAACCAATGGAACTATTATCTGAACTAGGTCTTTGGGGACTAGGTTTATCCGCTTTTCTTGCGGCTACTTTCTTGCCACTTAGTTCTGAGCTGGTACTATCAAGCTTACTTATTAGCGGTGAAAATCCAATTGCACTTCTTCTTATTGCAACCATTGCTAATGTGGCAGGTTCCACAGTAAATTATACTCTCGGCCGCTGGGGTTCTGCCACAATTTTACATCGCTGGCTTCAGCTATCATCACAACAAAAAAACAACGCCGAACGACAATTCAACCAGTACGGCAAGTGGAGTCTACTTTTTGCATGGGTGCCTATTATTGGTGATCCACTAACGTTTATTGCAGGTTTATTCAAAGTTAACCTTGTGTTATTTTTAGTGCTTGTCACACTTGGTAAATTTGCCCGTTACTGGATTATTGTTCAAGCTATTTTAGCTACTCAGAATTAAATAACGGGTAAGTTACTCATTTCTGTACCCTGCCCTATATGTAGCACGTTGCCTTATTTATTGACTAATAAAAATCGCGGTATAGTCAGTGCTAATACCACTACCATATACATCGTTAGCGATGAACTTAAATTGTTGAATTGCCAATGTATTGCCCGCTGAAACATCAACTCTAACAAATACATTAATTGGAGTTATTTTGCCTGGCTCGATAATAATCACCTCATCGATACCGTTTACACGGGCATTATATAATCCTGAAATTGAATACTGAATCGCTAAGGTTTTTTTGGTTTTATTCAGTAGCTTTAAGGTATATTTATTTTGAATATCGCCATTACTCATTTTGATAAAGAAAGGCTGTCGTTCATGAACCACCTTAAATTCTGTCGGTGGCAAATGAGTGAAACCGTAGCTAATGCCTAATACTGACATCAACATAATTAAGCCATAAACAATCACCCTAGCTCGTTTGAAAAAGCTTACTGGCACACTGTTTTTATAAAGTTCTTTATAAGAGGCATAACGAATCAAACCTCTCGGTTGAGCAATTTTATCCATAATGCTATCGCATGCATCAATACACAAACCACAGGTTATGCAGCCTTCTTGCTGGCCTTTTCTAATATCGATGCCTGTTGGGCACACAGCCACACATACATTACAATCAATGCAAGCACCTTTCTCCACTGACGACTGCTTGCTGACTTTTAATCGTGGTTCACCACGGCTAGCATCATAAGTGGGTAATACAGTATCTTGGTCATACATTACCCCTTGTAATCGAGCATACGGACATAGCCAAAAACAGACTTGCTCTCGCATAAAACCTGCAAACCAATAAGTGAAAAAAGTAAATATTCCTATTGCAATCCAGGCAGGTTTTGGTGCAGTAAAAGTTACAATTCCCTGCCATAATTCAAATGCATCCATAAACCATGCAGAAAATGAAATTCCTGTTAACACCGCTATGCTCAACCATAAGAAATGCTTTAGCAAACGTCTGCTGATTTTATGTAAAGACCAAGGTGCTAGTTTGAATTTGTGCCGCCGCGAAGCGGTGTGGCCTTCTAGTTTTTCTTCTATATAGGTAAACGTATCTGTCCACACCGTTTGAAAACAAAAATAGCCACAAAATACTCGACCCGCAACACCACTTACACAAGCCAATAAGATAGCAAAGAACAATAGCGTCAGTGATAACATCCAAATATCTTGTGGAAATAAAGTGGTGTTAAAAAAATAGAATTTTTGATTGGGTAGATCAAATAATACCGCTTGATGATTATCCCACTGAAGGTAAGGACCAAAAAAGTAAATCAGCCAAATCGACATTGCCCAGTTTTTCAGCGTCCTATACCTGCCTTTCATTCGTCGTGCAGTCACATTTCCACTGTCACCTGTGTGCACGTTCCACTCGGAAAGTGCATCATAAACTTCTACTTTTACTGAAATATCGGCGAGTTTGGTCATCACAGTTTCTCCTGTGCTTAATTTTTTAGACTTTAATTCGGGGGATTGGCGCTGTTTAAATAATTGATTTCGTTCGGGGTATAGGTGTTGTTAATACCTTTTCTAACAAACGTAATCCTATCTCTAGCGAGTCGTGATCGGTTGATACGCCAAGAGACACTCGAACCGCTTGGTTTGCACATCGCTCGGTAACAAAGGCTGTTGATGGCACAATAGATACACCAATTCGTTCAGCTTGTTCGGAAAAATCGAGGGCGCTCATTCTTTTTGGCAACGGTAACCAAAAATGTGGTCCCGTTGGATAAGTTAAGATGTCGTGTTTAGAAAATATTGTCGCTGCAAGTTGTTGCCGCTGACTATTTTCAGCTTTAATTGCTGAGGTTATTTCTGTTATCCGACCTGTTTTAATCCAGTGAGAGACCACTGCCACCATCAATGACGGTGCCATTAAACTACTTACTCTAACTTCTTCTGCCAGTGATAATGCATTGTCCATATCAGGAGCAATAACATAAGCAACTCGTAAAGCAGGCGATATACATTTTGACAAGGTCGCAATATGCCATGTTTCCTCATGATACAAACTGTAAAGTGACGGTAATGACTCATCTATAAATAGGGCATAGGGATCATCTTCAATAATTGTTAAGCCATATTGCTTGGCAATATCAACTATTTTTTGTCTTCGGTTTATTGGTAATGTGGCCGTGGTCGGGTTATCAATATTCGGCACTAAATACAAAAGATCCACTGTGTGGCGTTGGCATAGTTTTTCTAAACTTTGTGGAATGATGCCCTCCCTATCCATTGCAATACCAAACATATCAAACTGTAGCTTTTCAGCAATTGATCGTAAACCAGGATATGAAAAATCTGGTGCTGCAATAGATCTTTTACCTACTGACTTTAAATAACTTAATATAGAAAACAGGGCACTATGAGCACCACTGGTAATTAATATCTGGTCTGAACTTATATTCGGTATTTTTTGTTCTAACCATTTAGACGCCATAAGTCTATCTTGTGGATTGCCGGCTGTTTCTTGATAACTAAGTTGATCAATCGGCAACTGACTTTCAGTGCATATCACTTGTAATGCCGTTGCTATTTCGTTTTCAATTCTGAAACCAGCAGGATTTGGTGGGTTATTCATGCTCAAATCAAGCGGTTTTCCCTCTGTAAGCTTGAGGGAATTGTAGTGTGAAAATGTGGTGAGAGCGACAAAAGAACCACTTCCTCTCTGCGTTTCAATCAAGCCTCGTTTTGTCGCTTCATTGATCGCTCGAGTTACCGTGCTTAGATCTATAGCTAAGCTTTCAGCAATACTACGCTGTGCAGGCAATTTATCGCCAGGTTTGATCAGTCTTTTTTTTATATCTTCTTCTATAGCATCCGCTACACCGATATATTTAACACGTGATTTTTTATCAATTCTTGGTAACCATACTTTCATGTAAATCGCCTTGAAAACCATACAATTTAAAAACACAGTAGATCAAGACTATTTTGTATGCAACATAAACATACAAAAATAAAATATACCCCATTTTGTATGGATCGTTATTTAGGGATACACATACAAAGTGGTTTAATTTAAAGAAATAAATAAATCATTAATTTTTCTTTGCGCAAATATTTAAATGAGGCAGAGAAATCATTGAAACCAAGCTTGGTAGCCAAACTCTGCTTAATAGTTCACCCTATGAGGCTCAACTATAATCGTAAGCCAACACACTTAAATCATATAGCCTGTGAGTCTGTTCAGTGCCACAATCGGTCGGTCGTTTAACGGCAGTTTTATGTTTTGGTTAATAGGAGAAAAATGGTCAAATGTAGCAGTTAATCATCCAGCCAGCCCCTACCAATCAAAAACTAATTCTATTCCAAATAGACTGCTTTTAATCCCACACGGCTTCAACTCGATTTCGACCATTTTCTTTTGCAATATATAATGCTCTATCGGCTTTAGCTATGAGACCATGACTAGTATCATCTTTCTGATATATAGTCATGCCAAAGCTAACCGTCTTAGATTTAATCACAGGAAAATCATGCCTTTCTATATTCGCTCTTAGCTTTTCAGCCAACTTTGTTAAGCCATCAGCATCAGTATTTGGACTAATAATTAAAAACTCTTCTCCGCCCCACCGACCGACCACATCAACCTCTCGTGAAGATTCCTTTAATATTTCTGCAACCTCTACAAGAATCTGATCTCCAACTTGATGACCATACGTATCATTAACACTTTTAAACAAATCTATATCGGCTAGAATCACTCCAAAAGTTACAGGGTAACGGCTAGCTCTAATAGCTTCCTGATCAATAGCCTCGTCTAACCTTACTCGGTTATATAGCCCTGTTAATCGATCGGTAACGGCTAACTGCTCAAGCATCTTGTTTTTAATGTTTAACTCTTTATCTTTTTTTTCAATTTCGTTCAGTGCTTCTTTCATTTTGTCTCTTGCTAAGTGGAGCTTATAGCTCCAATAGAAGATCCCTAGCAGGACTATAGATATTGTAGCTACTACTTTAAGGAAGAAACTATAGTCAATTTGTTTTTCCATCGGGGTAAACCAGTGCTTTTTGATAGCATCTCGTTCATCGCTAGTAATGCTCATCAAACCTTTGTTAAAAATCGTCGTTAACTGAGGTCTATCATTACGCAGTAGGAACATAAGCTCAAAAGGCTTACCCGTAGTAGGAAAGGCAATTTCAATTGAATCAGCTAAGCCTAATTTCTGTGCAATATAAGGCGTGCTTTCATCTAATACGGTCATATCAGCACTTCCAGAAGCCACAGCCTTAATGACCTCATGAATCGAATTAAAATAAACTACTTTAATATCAGTAATAGTATTATCTAAAATGTCATCAAATAAAGTGTTACCTTTTTGCAAGGCAACCGTCTTACCACCAAGGTCATTTAGACTGTGAATTTTTTTAGGATTTCCATGCCTCACTAGAGCATATTTTGTAAGTGCGATATATGGAAGTGAGCTATTGTAATAAGCGGCTCTTTCATCATTGAACTGTGCGGTACTTAGACCATCAAGCTCTCTATTCTGAGCCTTTTTTTGAATATCATTCCAGATACCTAATTCAAACCTTATTTTCAGCCCAGTTCTCTGTGAAATAAGGTTCGCAATATCCACATCGTAGCCACTGATGTTATCACTACCACCAAGATTTCTAATCAAAAAAGGTTCAAATGATGTCCCACCAGCGAGCACTACCTCAGGATATTGTTCAATGAAGTCATGCTCGTCACTGGTTAATGCAACTTTTAGAGGGTAATTTTCACTGGTGTGATTAGCATGTGCTGTTCCTATAAATAGACTAATTGTAAATAGTGTGAAAAGACCAATATGGTTAAGTCGCTGTATGGTTGTTTTGCAATAGTTCATCTACCAGTATTATATGCTCAAAACATCAACCAACACCACATTGTAATAATCTAACTGACCGCTGTGGGTCGACTGGAGACTATTGTTCAATCCGTCTCTAAAGTGCCAAAAGCAGTCATGCAGCTGTATTTTTTGTCGGTGTTCTAGAAAATTAAATAAGCTAGGGGCTTCTCAAGTATCATATCGGGACTATTAAATGTAAGTGCTTTGTAATATGATTACTTACGCT
>ENA-OSET01000833-OSET01000833.1-sediment-metagenome-genome-assembly--contig:-NODE-833-length-33820-cov-12.153276_pt1 | contig 33820 bp, 33 predicted proteins | sample MGYA00237882_ERZ534229 | MGnify/ENA primary metagenome ERZ534229 (study PRJEB26408, sample SAMN06266212) | sediment metagenome | isolation source: Hudson Canyon methane seep mesocosm | place... | reverse complement strand
TCAAGCCCACGCAAATCTACCGCACCCCAGTGTGGAAAGTGCTTGCGAACCAAAGCGTTCAACTCCACCTCAAACGCTGAAAACTCTCCTTTACTGCCCCCAGATATTTCAGCGTGCTCCAACTTCTTCGCCACCATTCCCGCCGCTACCGTAATGTTGCTCAAGCGATCAATCACAATGAATGCGCCTGTAGCCCGGTTTTGTGCATAAGGGTCAACCAGCACTTCTTGGCTAAGTTCGGCTTCCACCATGCCGATGTCATTCAGCTCCAAAGCAGCCTTGTTCATATGCTCTTGGGTATTCACATCAATTTGGTAGTTAACCAGCGGAAACTTACCGCTTACGGTCTTACTTGCAAATTTAAACAGATATTCGCGCTCGGTGGACAAAGGCGCTTCAGACATCCACACCAAATGGGCCTGTAAATGGTTAGTGCTGCTCACATCGTCTTTGGCTAACACAATAATGTCGCCGCGGCTGATATCAATTTCGCTGTCTGTGGTGAGCGTCACCGCCTGCCCCACAAAGGCCTGGTCTAGGTTGCCGCCATGGCAAACGATTTCTTTTACGGTGCTGGTTTTACCAGAAGGTAAGGCTTTGATGGCATCACCAACATTCACCACACCCGAGGCAACGGTGCCGCAGAAACCTCTGAAATCCAGATTAGGGCGATTAACGTATTGCACAGGAAAACGGAAATCGGTGACATTTTTATCGTCCGCAATTTGCGCTGTCTCTAAAATTTCCATCAAGGTTTGGCCGGTGTACCAATCCGATTGCGTGCTGCGCTCAACAACATTGTCGCCATTCAGTGCCGACATAGGCACAAAATGTAAGGTTTGCTCGTTCAGATTGCTGGCAAACTCTAAGTAATCGGCTTTGATTTTTTCGAACAGGCCTTGATCAAAATCCATCAAGTCCATTTTGTTGATGCCAATCACCACATGCTTAATACCCAAAAGCGAGGCTATGTAACTGTGGCGACGAGTTTGAGTTTGCACTCCATAACGCGCATCAATCAAGATAATGGCTAAATCACAGGTTGACGCACCGGTTGCCATGTTACGAGTATATTGCTCATGGCCAGGAGTGTCGGCAATGATGAATTTACGCTTTTCAGTTGAAAAATAACGGTAGGCCACGTCGATGGTGATGCCCTGCTCCCGCTCGGCCTGTAAGCCGTCCACCAGTAAAGCCAAATCAATTTTTTCGCCGGTTGTACCATGCTTTGCTGAGTCATTTTGAATCGCGGCCAACTGATCTTCATAGATCATTTTAGAATCGTGCAGCAAGCGACCAATAAGGGTGCTTTTGCCGTCATCAACACTGCCGCAGGTTAAGAAACGCAGCAGTTCTTTTTGCTCATGCTGTTTTAGATAAGCATTAATATCGTCGGCGATCAGGTCAGACTGGTGAGACATAGTCAGTAAACTCAAAAATTTTATCGGTTAATATTCTGTTTTCATGCACTGGCAAAAGAAGTGGTTTAGAAATAGCCTTCCTGTTTCTTCTTTTCCATCGAGCCCGAGCTATCACTGTCAATCACTCGACCTTGGCGCTCAGAAGTGGTGGCCAGAAGCATTTCCTGAATAATTTCTGGCAGTGTCGTCGCTTCAGACTCCACAGCACCCGTTAGGGGATAACACCCTAGCGTGCGGAAACGGACCATTTTTTCCTCAACCACTTCGCCCTCTTCTATGGGCATACGGTCGTCGTCTACCATAATCATGACGCCGTCTTTCTCAACCACAGGGCGTTTGGCGGCAAAATAGAGAGGCACAATGGGGATACTTTCCAAATGGATATACTGCCAAATATCGAGCTCGGTCCAATTCGACAGAGGGAAAACACGGATGCTTTCACCCTTGTCCACTTTGCCGTTGTAGATATTCCAAAGCTCAGGTCGTTGGCTTTTTGGGTCCCAGCGATGATTTTTGTCACGGAAGGAATACACGCGCTCTTTGGCTCGGGACTTTTCTTCGTCGCGGCGGGCGCCACCAAAAGCGGCATCAAACCCGTATTTGTCTAGCGCTTGCTTCAAACCAGCGGTTTTCATAATGTCGGTGTGCTTGGCACTGCCGTGGGTAAAGGGGCCCACACCCATGTCAACGCCCTCTTGATTGACGTGGACGATAAGGTCCCAGCCTAAGTCCTTAACCCGCTGGTCGCGGAACTCAATCATTTCCTTAAACTTCCAGGTGGTGTCGACGTGCATCAAGGGGAAAGGCGGTTTGCCAGGATAGAAGGCTTTCATCGCCAGATGCACCATTACGGCGGAATCCTTGCCCACGGAATACATCATCACGGGGTTATCAAATTCGGCCGCTACTTCCCTAATGATGTGCATGCTTTCAGCTTCGAGCTGCTTGAGGTGGGTCAAGTTGTATTTACTAGTCATAATAAGTCTGTTTTTAGTCGATATATTAATCAGAGCCCCAAAAAGGGCCGCTAAATGTCGCAATAATTCGAGGGTTTAGCCCAGAGCGGCATTATAAGAGATTCAAGCCGCATTGTCTGCTGAGTTTAGGGGAATAAGAGTATTCCATTCCGTTCAAAGCTAACCCGCCAAAATTAGCCTGCAGGCAGCTGTGGCGCCTGATCAAAGGCAATGCCGCCAAGGTCTTTCTCAGACAAGCTAGGCTCACCTTTCAAGGGCCAATCAATGGCCAAATTGGGCTCGTTCCACAAAATAGATACTTCTGAGCTGGGGTGGTAGTAATCTGTGCACTTATACGAAAAGTCAGCCGACTCACTCAGTACGTAGAAACCGTGCGCAAAACCTTCAGGCACCCACAACTGACGATGATTCTCAGCGCTGAGGTGCACCCCAACCCACTGACCCAGAGTGGGCGAATCTTGACGCACATCTACTGCAACATCGTAAACTTCACCAAATAACACCTGCACCAGCTTTCCTTGCGTCTGCGTGGTTTGATAGTGCAAACCACGTAAAACCCCCTGGGCTGAACGGGAGTAGTTGTCCTGCACAAAATTGACATCCGCCACTTCCCGCCGAAACCAATCCTCTCGGAAAGTCTCTTTGAAAAAACCACGCTCGTCACCAAAGACCTTGGGCTCAACAATCTTTACATCGGGAATACGGGTATCAATTACTTGCATCGGAAATGTTTACTCTCTGCTTATCTGTGTTATTCGGAATAGTTGGCGAGCTGCTTTAAAGCTCCAGACCAATTAGAAGGCTCAACACCAAATACTTGGGTTATTTTATGGCCGTCTAGACAAGAATTTTTAGGCCGCTCAGCGGGCGTTGGATACTGCTCGCTGCTTAAAGGAGTCAAAATTGGGGAGGAATTTAGCAAGCCTTGCTTCTCGGCCTCGGCAAAAATAGACGAGGCAAAACCACACCAGCTGACATAAGGGTAACCCGAGAAGTGATAAACACCCCAGCCCTTAAAGGTTTCAAGCGGTATACCCTGAATTATGGTGATAATAGCCGCAGCAATATCACCCGCATACGTCGGGCCGCCCCGCTGGTCGTCAACAACACCGAGTGAGTCTCTCTCACGACCCAAACGCAGCATTGTTTTTACGAAATTATTGCCCTGGGCACCAAACACCCAGGCGGTTCTCAGAATGATGTGCTGGCGGCAAGATTCTGCAATAGCCTTTTCTCCCGCGAGCTTACTGGCACCGTAAACACTATTGGGGGCCACGGGATCAAGTTCCAAATATGAACCCTCTTTCGTGCCGGAAAATACATAATCGGTTGAGAGGTGAAGTAAAACCGCGCCGCATTCGTTTGCCGCCAAAGCCAAATTCTTCGGCCCAAGCTCATTCCCCTGATAAGCGGCTTCAACTTCGCTTTCCGCTCGATCAACAGCCGTATAAGCCGCACAGTTAACGATAAAGTTTGGGTTGAATTCAAGAACTTGGCGCATGACATCTGCGCCCTGAGCAATATCCAACTCCTGACGATCTAAGGCCAGAACATCAAACTTGTTTGCGATTAAACGCTGTGCAAGCTCCCGCCCCACCTGCCCATTTTTTCCCACCAACATAACTTTTTTCATTGCAGGGCAATTTTCCTTAAATATTCCCCGTAACCGCTTTTGGCGAGCAAATCAGCCTGCTTCAACAAAGTCTCCTGTGATACCCAACCTTGGTTAAAGGCAATTTCTTCTAGGCAGGCGACCTTAAGCCCTTGGCGTTTCTCAATGATTTGAACGAAATGACCCGCCTCAATCAAACTGTCATGGGTGCCAGTGTCTAGCCAAGCGTTACCTCGGCTTAGCAACTCAACCTGCAATAGCTCACGTTCGAGATACACATTATTGAGGCAGGTAATCTCTAACTCGCCTCGCGCTGAAGGCTTCAGGCCTTTGGCAATTTCAACCACATCATTATCATAAAAATACAAGCCGGTAACGGCATAATTTGATTTGGGCTTGGCCGGTTTCTCTTCGATGGATATGGCATTTTTATTTTCATCAAATTCAACCACACCAAATCTTTCTGGGTCTGTCACCTGATAACCAAATACCGTGGCGCCACGCTCTTGAAGTGTGGCTTCTTTTAACTTTCCTGAAAGGCCGTGACCATAAAAAATATTATCGCCAAGCACTAAACACACACTGCTATCACCAATGAATTCTTCACCGATAATAAAAGCCTGCGCCAAACCGTCGGGGCTGGGCTGCTCTGCATAGACAATGGATATTCCCCACTGCTCGCCGCTGCCCAACAAATCTTTGAAGCCGGGAAGATCTTTCGGGGTGGAGATAATCAACACTTCTTTGATACCCGCCAACATCAACACCGAAAGGGGATAATAAATCATAGGCTTGTCATAAACGGGCAGCAACTGCTTCGAAACGCCCTGCGTTATAGGGTAAAGCCGCGTACCGCTACCTCCCGCCAGTATAATTCCTTTTCTACTCACCTTTTACCTCCTAAGATTTTTCGTCGCCCAAGCGACCGAGTTGATAGCTGCCGTCTAATACCTCAGACCACCATTGCTCATTTTCCAAATACCAATCTACGGTTTTTGCAATTCCCGATTCAAAGGTTTCTTTCGGCGACCAGCCCAAGGCATTTTGCATTTTGCTGGCGTCTATGGCGTAGCGCAGGTCATGGCCCGGACGATCACGAACATGTTTTATAAGTTCCCTATAGGAACTTAAACCCTCTATTTGAATGGGCCTCAATGCATCTAAACGATCGCAGATACTATGAACCACCTGTAGATTTTGCCGCTCATTATGACCGCCAATATTATAGGTTTCCCCCACAAGGCCCGACTGCAAAACGGTGAGCAGGGCTCGCGCATGGTCTTCAACGTGAAGCCAGTCTCGCACTTGTTTTCCCTCGCCGTATATGGGTAGAGGAAGCCCCTTCAAAGCGTTAATAATAACGTGAGGAATCAACTTTTCAGGAAAGTGATAAGGACCATAGTTGTTGGAGCAGTTGGTCACTAAAATGGGGAAGCCGTAGGTGCGGTGCCAGGCGCGCACTAGATGATCTGAGCTGGCTTTACTCGCGGAATAAGGTGAACTTGGCGCATAGGGTGTTGTTTCGGTGAACAGGCCAGTTTCATCCAAGTCGCCATACACTTCATCGGTAGAGATATGATGGAAGCGAAAGTTTTCTCGCTTTTCACCTTCTAAACTTTCGTAGTATTTTCGGCTATTTTCCAACAGAGAAAAGGTACCCACAATGTTGGTTTGAATAAATTCCGCTGGGCCGTCAATGGAGCGGTCAACGTGAGATTCTGCCGCCAGATGCATTACCGCGTCAGGTTGCGTCTTTGCAAATATTTGAGCTATAGCCTGATCATCACCAATATCGACTTGATGAAATTCGTATCGCTCGGAATCTGCAACCGGCTTTAACGAGGACAGGTTGCCGGCGTAAGTTAGTTTGTCAACATTCACAACTGAAAAATTTGTGTGCTGAATGATTTCTCGCACCAGCGCAGAGCCGATAAAACCTGCGCCGCCAGTCAGTAATATTTTCATAAGTTCGCGCCATACCCACGACCAATGCCGTAATAGGCAATGCCCTCAGACTGCAATACCGTGGGGTCGTACAAATTACGACCGTCGAAAATTGCGGGAGTTTGCAATTTTTCTTTCACCAGGTTTACGTCTAATGACCAAAAGCTCTTCCATTCAGTGCAGACAATAAGTGCATCGGCATCTTTCAAGGCGGCCTCTTTTGTGCCCACCAACTCCAAGCCGTCTTGATCGCCATAAATGCGTTGCGTCTCGGTCATTGCTTCAGGGTCATAGGCTCTAACCTTTGCACCCGCAGCCCATAGCGCTTCCATTAATACTCGGCTAGGCGCCTCGCGCATGTCATCGGTATTGGGCTTAAATGCTAAACCCCAAATCGCAAATGTTCGCCCCTTCAAGTCACCATTAAAATGCCCCGAAACCAATTCAAACAACTTGCCTTTTTGACGCTGATTGACCGCCTCAACGGCGCTCAACATTTTTGGCTCAAAACCTAAACTTTCTGCGGTATGCTTCAGGGCCTGAACGTCTTTAGGGAAACAAGAGCCACCGTAACCACAGCCGGGATAAATAAATTGATAACCTATTCGACCGTCGGAGCCAATGCCGCGACGAACTTCTTCGATATCCGCACCCATCAACTCTGCCAGATTGGCCATTTCATTAATAAACGAAATTTTAGTGGCCAGCATAGCGTTAGCCGCGTATTTAGTAAGCTCGGCTGAACGCAAACTCATGAACATCATCTTGTCGTGATTACGACTGAATGGGCTGTAAAGATCTTTCATGCGGTCGCGCGCATAGGTGCTGTCGCTACCCACAACAATTCGGTCCGGCTTCATGAAGTCATCAATCGCCGCGCCCTCTTTCAGAAACTCAGGGTTGGAGACCACATGGTAATCTAACTCGAGATTACGCTTTGCCATGCACTCAGCGATTTTGGCATTCACTTTATCGCCGGTACCCACTGGCACGGTAGATTTATCAACGATAATTTTCCGCTCGTTCATCAGCGTGCCAATGGTTTCCGCCACCGCCAACACATAACGCAAATCAGCGGAACCGTCCTCATCAGGCGGCGTGCCTACTGCAATAAATTGCACTTCTGCGAAGGCCACGGCTCGATCCATATCGGCTGTGAAATTAATTTGCCCTGCCGCCTGGCAGCGCTTAATCACTTCAGCCAAGCCCGGCTCGTATATGGGCACCTGCCCCTCAGTTAAGCTCTTCACTTTGGCTTCATCAACATCAACACAAAGTACATTGTGCCCGGTGTCAGCCAAGCAGGCGCCGGTGACCAAGCCAACATAGCCCGAGCCAAAAATCGTTACATTCATCTAGAGTACCTTTTTATTTTCTACTTATTCACTGACTACGCGCCGGCTTTTTCAGCTATGGTGGCTTTAAATTGCTCCGCAATTTCCGGGTCTCGCAAACCGTAAGTCACGCAGGCATTCATATAACCCAATTTATTACCGCAATCATGGCTGTAGCCCACCAATTGATAGGCCTCCACCTTCTCTGTGGAATGTAATCTCGCAATCGCATCGGTTAATTGTATTTCACCACCCGCACCAGGCTGGGTGCTTTGCAATAAATCCCAAATGGCACCAGACAAAACGTAGCGCCCCACAACCGCCTGATTAGAAGGCGCAACTTCTCGTGCGGGTTTTTCTACCATGCTGGCAATTTCTGCGGTAGTACCGGGCGCTAATTCATGGCCGTTACAATCGACAACACCATACTGATGAACTTTATCCCAGGGCACGGGCTCAACCATTACCTGACTGGTGCCACTCAATTCGTAATTACTTAACATCGCAGCCAAGTTATCCTTTGTAGGATCACAGGAACCTTCGTCCACCAAAACATCGGGTAAGAGCACAGCAAAAGGCGCGTCGCCCACAACCGCTTTAGCGCTTAATATTGCGTGCCCCAAACCTTTAGCTTCAGCCTGACGAACTGAAATAACCGTGAGACCAGGCGGCGTGATGGAACGTACGTCTTCCAGCAAGGCTCTTTTCAAACGATTTTCTAGCTGAGCTTCGAGTTCAAAACTGGTATCAAAATGGTTTTCAATGGCGTTTTTACTGGCGTGAGTCACTAAAACAATTTCAGTAATGCCCGCTGCGGCGGCCTCATTAACAACATATTGAATGAGAGGCTTGTCAACGACGGGCAGCATTTCCTTTGGAATCGCTTTTGTTGCGGGCAACATTCTTGTACCCAAACCTGCAACGGGAATAACGGCTTTTTTAACTCTCATATTACTTCCTGTTTAATGATTGTATTGCAAAAATAAATTAGACCCACTACGCAGAGCGAAGCAGCGCCAGAATGTCATCCGTTCGCGCCTGCATCAACGCCACGTCGCCGCGGCTTTCAACATTTAAACGCACTAAAGGTTCCGTATTCGATTGCCTTAAGCTAAACCGCCAGTCAGAGAAGTTTAAGCTAATGCCATCGGTTTCATCCAACAACTCAGCCTTGTCCTGATATTCTGCCATTACGCGCTGGATAGCCGCATCGGGGTTTTCAATTCGACTGTTTATTTCACCCGAGGATGGGTAACACGCTATTCGCTCGGCCAATTGAGCCGACAGAGGCAATGCTTTATCACCTATCATCTCACTCACGAGCAACCATGGGATCATGCCGCTGTCGCAGTAAAAGAAATCACGGAAATAATGATGGGCACTCATTTCACCACCATAAACGGCATCTTCTTCGCGCATCCGCTCTTTAATAAAAGCGTGGCCCGTTTTACTTTGAATCGCTTTGCCGCCAGCCTTATTGACAATATCAATGGTATTCCAAGTTAGGCGCGGGTCGTGAATTACACTGGCGCCGGCATGCTTCGCCAAAAACGCCTCAGCCAGCAAACCAACAATGTAGTAACCTTCAACAAAATCGCCCTTTTCATCAAATAAGAAGCAGCGGTCAAAATCGCCGTCCCAGGCAATACCCATATCAGCACCATGAGCTAGCACGGCATCTCGAGTAGCGTCTCTATTTTCAGGCAGGAGAGGATTGGGGATGCCGTTGGGAAAGGTTCCGTCTGGCTCGTGGTGCACTTTAATAAATTCAAAAGGTAAATGGCGCTCAATAGCATCAATCACATGGCCTGCTGCGCCATTACCCGCATTCACAACCAATTTCAAAGGCTTAAGCTTTGCTACATCTACGTAAGTCAGCAAATGCTCAATGTAGGCGTCAAGAATACTCAACTGCTCGTAGCTGCCACGAGTCTTTGGGTCTGCTTCGGGAAATTCATTGGCTTCCGCTAAGGCTTGAATCGCCTTTAAGCCGGTGTCACCACTGATTGGCTTGGAGTCTTCTCTGACTAACTTCATGCCATTGTAGTCAATAGGATTATGACTAGCGGTCACAACAATACCGCCATCTGTTTTCAGATGGCTGGTTGCAAAGTAGATTTCTTCCGTTCCGCACATGCCGATATCAAGCACGTTCACGCCTGAATCGCGCAGGCCTTCACACAAGGCCAACTTGAGAGACTCACTGGTTAAGCGAATGTCTCCACCCACCACAATCGATGTTGGCTTAATATACTCAGCGAACGCTCGCCCAATACTGTAAGCAATGGTTTCATTTAGCTGGTCACCTAAACGACCGCGAATGTCATAAGCTTTAAAACAATCTAATATCATGGCGTCTACTGCCCCTTAATTTCTTGGTTAATACGTTTTAGCACTGCAATAGGGTCTGCTGCTTGGGTAATGGGTCGGCCAATCACTAAGAAGCTCGCACCGTCGCTAATCGCTTGCGAGGGAGTGACCACCCGGCGCTGGTCATTGGCATCCACATCTCGCGGCCGTATGCCTGGTGTAATTAACTGAAAGGAATCCCCCAGCGTCTTTCGCAAAGCTGGCGCCTCCTGCGCCGAGCAGACAACACCGTCTAAACCACAGCTTTGAGTTAGACTCGCCAACATACCTACCTGCTCGGCTGGCGAACGGGTAATACCCAACTCAAGTAAATCGTCGCTGTCGATACTGGTTAACACAGTCACTGCAATGAGCCGTGGCCGCCTACCACTACAACCCTCAATAATATCTCGCGATGCTTCCATCATTCGACGCCCACCCGAGGCGTGAACGTTCACCATCCACACGCCCATATCGGCTGCTGCTTTCACGGCCTTGGCCGTTGTATTGGGAATATCGTGGAATTTTAGATCTAAAAACACATCAAAACCCAAGGCTATGAGGCGCTCAACAAATTGAGGCCCGCAGCGGGTGAACAACTCTTTCCCAACCTTCAAACGGCACATACTAGGGTCGAGGCGCTTGACCAAATCATGGGCCTGCGCTTCATTATCAAAATCCAGCGCCACCAAAACTCGAGGGCCCAAATTATCTAATACTGGCATATCATTTCGCTCTTCACTCGACTCATAAAAACTCACTCTCCCTCAATCCCTCTAATCGGCTTAATTGAACTCCAGGACTTACAACTTGGGCACAACCAATGCAGATCATTTCCCTTAAAACCACAGCGATGACAGCTGTAGGCAAACCTCAAACCCAGCAGCTGATCAACCAGCTGCTTCAATATACTTAAGTTTTCTTTAGCACCGCCAACCGCGTGTTCCAAATGTAATTCTAACAATCGACTAAGGCCTTTAATCGAGGGTCTAAGCTTCAACTCAGAACCAATGAATTCAGCCGCGATTAAATCACCTTCCATCTGCCCCAGCCTATCTGCCACAGCTAATACGAGGCTGTTACTGGGAAATTCTTCCAGTATTTTCTGCAGATGCTGTACCAAGCCCACCTGATCACCCAGCGCGTCATAACACTCGCAAATTAGACCTATGATTTCGGGGATATAATCGGAATCTTGTGCGCCGACACGATTGAGAATTTTCAGCGCTTCGTTGTAGCGGCTCAATCGACACTCTAAGCCGCCCCACAACAAGCTGGCCCTTACTGAATTTTTATCGTAGGCAAGACCCTGCTTCAAATACCGACGAGCACTCAAAAAATCATTTTGAGCAAGCGCCAACTCCGCCAACTCACAACAAAAATGAGCCTGTATAACTCCCCACTTCGCCGGCACCTTTTTCCAACGGTGGCCCACTATGAGCGTAACCGCGTGAATGGCCTTTTCCCACTCACGTTCATCCCTGTAAATATCGACCAATAATTCCAAGCACGTGACTTTTAATGCGCTGGCCATTTCAACCAGTTCTTGCAGCAAGCCTTCGGCCCGATCGAGCAAACCCGCTTTAATAAAATCTCTCGCCAGCTCAAGCTGGGCAATGTGCAATTGCCCCGTATTTAAGCCTGGCCGGGCTATTAGATTTTGATGAACCTTGATCGCTCGGTCCACCTCACCTTTGCGCCGCATCATATTGCCCAACGCCAAATGGGTTTCAAGGGTGTCGGGGGTGACTTCCAGCGTTTCTATAAATTTATCAACCGCACTATCGGCCTGTTCATTCAGTAAGTAATTAAGGCCTCGATAGTAATGCTGCGATCTCGCAGGCGACTCCTGCCCCCGGCTGTAGCGGCGCCCCAAAAAGAAGCCGCAAGCCACAGCGAAGAATAACAATGCATAGAGCCCTAAATCTACGACTGTCATCACAAAGTAAGGATCCACTTACTAGTCATTATTGGCGGCTTCCCGAAGCCGGCTTATCTCGTCATTTTGCTTGTCGAGCAAGCGGGCCTGTCGTTTTATTTTGCTAGCGGCCCGAAGCGCAGGCAATGCCCCAACAGTAACCCCCAGCAACACACCCAAAAGTAAGGCCCCCAATACCCAAAGGCCCAGTTTTAATGGCGGCAAGGCAAAGCCTAACAAGACCAGAGCAACGGGCTCACTGTTTTCGGAGGTGAACCATACACCCAAAGCAACAATAACCAAGCCCAGCAATACCTTCAGTAAGCGCTTTATCAATAACATAAGAAACTCAATGACCTTACAAACAAAAACGGCACAGCCTTAGCAGGCTATGCCGTTAACAAATAATAATAGAGACAGCTTAGTGCTGGCCGATGCTTTCATTGACCCTATCTCGCATTTCCTTTCCCGGTTTAAAATGTGGCACATATTTGCCTTCCAACACCACCGATTCCCCGGTCTTTGGGTTGCGACCGACACGTGGCTCTCGGTAGTGCAAGGAAAAGCTCCCGAAACCCCGAATTTCAATACGGTCACCAGAAGACAGAATTTGAGACATATACTCAAGCATTAGCTTAACCGCCAGTTCAACATCTCGGCAGGAGAGCTGGTCTTGGCTCTCAGAAATACGTTCAATTAACTCAGATTTTGTCATAGCGTTTCCCTAATTCCCGATGCTCGGGGCACAATATCAAGGTTTCCGAGGTAGAGGCTACCTTAATGCAGGCTGATTTACCAAGTAATTTCTCACCCCAAATCACTCTATTCCCTGAATAAAATCAGTCACTTAGTAGAATTATTAATGTTAAGCGAGCCAATATCAATACCTTGGCCTCAAGTTTGTGAACTACAGACAAAAAAAAGGCGGAGTATGAACTCCGCCTTTTTTATTTCGAGATCTTACGAATCTCGATAAGCACTTCTATTACTGCTGATCTTGGCTCTGCATTTGAGCTTTGATCAAGTCACCAATAGTGGCTGGTGCAGACTGTTCAACCTGCTTGGCCGTGTGTTCCTTCATCGCAGTTTTCTCGTCAGCGGCGTCTTTCGCCTTAATTGACAAGCTAATAGCGCGGTTCTTACGGTCAACACTAACAATCTTAGCTTCAACAGCATCGCCCACTTTCAGGACGTTACGTGCGTCTTCTACTTTGTCGCGGCTGATTTCAGAAGCTTTCAAAGTACCTTCAACGTCACCAGACAAGGTGATGATGGCGGCTTTTGCGTCAACTTCTTTAACGACACCATTGACGATAACGCCTTTGTCGTTAACGGTAACGTAGTCAGAGAAAGGATCTTCTTCCAACTGCTTGATACCCAAAGAAATGCGCTCACGCTCAGGATCGATAGCTAAAACAGTAGTTTCCAGCTCATCGCCCTTCTTGTACTTACGTACGGCTTCTTCGCCAGCTTCCTGCCAAGAAATATCTGACAAGTGAACCAGACCGTCGATGCCACCGTCCAAACCAATGAAGATACCGAAGTCAGTAATAGACTTGATCTTACCAGTGATTTTATCGCCCTTGGCGCAGGTGCGTGCGAAGGCATCCCATGGATTCTCCATGCACTGCTTAACACCTAGAGAAATACGACGACGCTCTTCATCGATATCCAGAACCATCACTTCAATTTCATCGCCCAACTGAACGATTTTTGAAGGGTGGATGTTCTTGTTAGTCCAATCCATTTCAGAAACGTGAACCAGACCCTCAACGCCCTCTTCCAACTCAGCAAAACAACCGTAATCAGTCAGGTTAGTTACCTTAGCCTTAACTTTGGTGCCTTCTGGGTAACGAGCGGTCAATGCCAACCATGGATCTTCACCCAGTTGCTTCAGACCCAGCGATACGCGATTGCGCTCACGGTCAAACTTCAGTACACGAACGTCAATTTCGTCGCCAACATTAACGATTTCACTTGGGTGCTTAATGCGCTTCCAAGCCATATCGGTGATGTGCAGCAGGCCGTCAACACCGCCCAAGTCTACGAAAGCACCGTAGTCGGTCAAGTTCTTAACGATACCTTTAACAGCCATACCTTCTTGCAGGCTGGCCAACAACTCTTCGCGCTCTGCTGAAGTAGCTTGTTCCATAACGGCGCGGCGAGAAACCACAACGTTGTTACGCTTCTGATCAAGCTTGATCACTTTAAATTCTAGTTCTTTGCCTTCGAGGTGCGCTGTATCACGTACAGGACGAACATCGATCAATGAACCTGGCAAGAAGGCACGGATGCTAGATACGTCAACGGTGAAACCACCTTTAACCTTACCGTTAATAACACCGATAACCACTTCTTCAGCTTCATGAGCCGCTTCAAGCACTTTCCAGGCTTCAGCGCGCTTGGCTTTTTCGCGTGACAATTTGGTCTCACCGAATCCGTCTTCAACAGATTCTAGCGCTACCTGCACTTCGTCACCGATGCTCAACTTGAGCTCGCCAGCATCATCTAGGAACTGATCTACGGGAATTACGCCTTCCGACTTCAGGCCAGCGTGAACAGTTACCCAATCTTTGTCGATATCAATAACAACACCGGTCACAATAGAACCGGGAACCATATCAACGGTTTTCAAACTTTCTTCAAATAACTCAGCGAAATTTTCGCTCATGGGAAATACCTATTAAGTACGTCACAATCTGCCTCTGTACCCGTAGGTGCACTGCTCTGCAGCCACTCTACCAAGCCAGTCGCGGACTGTTTAACCACACTGCCAGTAGCGTGGATCGATTAATAAAAGCACTTTGCCGCCACAAGCTGGCGAAGACGACAAACTACTACTTTTTCTACTTCTACTTCCAAAAAAGACTGACAGCGCCGCAATGCCGCTGCCCGCCCAATTATTCAAATCTGTAGAGCTATAGCAAACTGCACTAAACTCTAACGACCGCCAGTACTGCGGCCAAAACCTCTTCTATGCTCATTGTAGTACAGTCCAATAACACTGCATTAGCCGCTGGAACCAGTGGCGATGCTGAACGACTACTGTCCTGCTCATCACGGGCTCTGATGTCATCAAGAAGGGCGGCAAGGCTAACAGATTCCCCCTTATTTATCAACTGCTTATAGCGACGATCGGCACGCTCCTCGGCGCTGGCCGTTAAGAATATTTTCACTGCCGCATCGGGGAACACTGTGGTGCCCATATCGCGACCATCGGCCACCAAACCCGGCGACTGCCGAAAAGCGCGCTGCCTATCAAGTAAAGCCGCCCGAACCTTCGGGTATGCAGCTACCTTTGAGGCATTCATACCCACTTCTTCGGTGCGAATATTGCGCGTTACGTCCTCACCCTCTAAAACAATTTTGATTTCATCATCCTGCACGTCGAACTGGACATCAAGGTGGCCTGCAAGCACCTCTAAGGCCGCTTCATTACCCACATCCACCTGATGATGCATCGCCGCCAAGGCGGTCAATCGGTACAAGGCACCACTATCAAGCAGGTGATAACCCAATTCCTGCGCCAATAAGCGGCATATTGTTCCTTTACCGGAACCGCTCGGGCCATCAACTGTTATTACTGGAGCCAACACTTCAATCATGATCCCTCCTTGGGATATAGCGACAGGAGCTCAAAAAGCGCGAAGACACGTTTTTGCGGATGGCATTATAGCGGGTAATGAAAAGGATAGTGAGGGGCTAAGCGCGCTTTACACCTAGAAAGCTTAGGAATTAAAAATTGCCCACTTTCAGGCTGAGCAGAAGAAAAAACGAGATATTTATGAGTAGAGCCTTGCGAAGCTTGCCGACACCCCTCCATGGGTGCACACACTGCGTCCATGCATAACACTCCCCGAAAGGCCCTACTCATAAACAACCCACATTACTACCTGCACTACATACTCCGCACAAGAAACCAAATAACTCACCACCACAGGAAAATGAACCCAAAAAAATGGCACGAACAAAGACACCCACCCTTTGCCGCACCTTAGTCGCTGCGCTCAAGCGGGCAAGTTTCAGGCTCAAACACGCCCCAAAACCAACCCAGAACCGCTCCAGAACTACTCCAGAACTACTCCAGAACTATTCCAGAACTATTCCAGAACTACTCTAAAACTACGAAAGCCTCATTTTTCGCAAAAACTTTAGGCCCTATACCTTTCACATCCATTAATTGCTCTGCAGACTTGAACCCCCCCACTTTTTCTCTATACACCACGATGTCGTGAGCTCGCCTCAAACCAACACCTTTGAGGACAGATGCCAACTCACTGGCATCGGCCTTGTTTATATTCACCGAGCGAATTTGGCTCACCTCAGCCACCTTACTTGCTCCCCCACTTTCTTTTGCCGCATGTGAAGGCGCACTAGGCAAGCAGGCCGAAAGACCCAGCACAAGCAGGAAATACCAAACATTGGCTTTAGGACTAAAAAAACAGGGGAAAACAGAAAACAACTTAAAATAGCTACTCACAAGACAGCTCCTTGTCTTACTAAAAGATAATCTGGCCCGGCAAAAGCCTGCCAGAGACATTCGGCACACCCGAACGCACTTTATTATCACAAGTTAGAGAAGCTGAAGCTGTAAGTAGTATCGTCTATATAGGTAAGCTTAATCGGACAATGTAAGCTTTGGATCTGACTCTGAGCTCTCAGAGCCGGCCGCTTCGCTCGTCTCAGCCAAAACGCCGGAAAAACGATCTCGCGCCAACTTTGCCCGAGTAAAGACACCCAGCATATGCTCGCTATCTTCCCGCTCGATAGAGTCACGAAGCGAGTTCAAGTTCTGACTAAACAGGTCAATCGCCCCCAACACACTATCCTTATTGGCCCGCATGATATCGTGCCACATAACTGGGTCGCTGGACGCAATGCGCGTGAAATCTCTAAACCCTCCCGCCGCGTAGCGAAAGATATTCTCATTTTCAGCGTCGTGCGCCAATGTATCAACCAGAGAGTAAGCAATGACATGAGGCAGGTGACTGGTGGCTGCTAGAACCTCATCATGTTCGTCAACAGGCATTTCCAACACCTCCGCCCCCACCAGCTGCCACATTCCCCGAATTCGCTCTAAATGCACCGGGCAAGTATCACTTTGGGGAGTGAGAATCACACGATGATGATCGTAGAGCTCTGCACTGGCTGCGGCCACACCACTTTTTTCTGAACCCGCAATAGGATGCCCAAGCACGAGCTGCGGCGGTACAAAACCCCACACCTGCTCCGCTGCTTTAACCACACTACCCTTAACGCTAGCACCGTCTGTAACAGTAACATCAGGCGAAACACAGGAATGAATAGCTCGCAGAGTATCTTCAACCGCCAGAGTAGGCACTGCAACAAAAATAACATCGCCAGCACCCAGCTCAGCGGCAACGTCCTCAAGCGAGGTAAAAGCTCTGTCAACCACAGCCAAGGCCAAGGCCTCGTCACAAGTTTCTTGGCGTCGAGCAATACCAATCACTTCGCGCGCGCCAGATCGCTGCTTTAAAGCCGCGGCCAAACTGCCACCAATCAGGCCAATACCGACTACGACAAGTTTATTAATCATAATGAAATTACTGCGCCCAGCTGACTAAAGTACGGCCTTAGGGTAAGAACCTAAGACTCTCAACTCTGCCGCTCTAGAACCCACTTCTTGCAGCGCAAGCTCCACCTGATCATCATTTTGATGACCACTGAAGTCCACAAAAAATACGTAATTCCAAGTACCGCTGCGAGAAGGCCGAGTCTCAACCCGAGTTAAATCCACCTGATGACGATGGAAGGGCTCCAGCACATTATGCAACGCCCCCGGCTCATTCCGCATGGAAACTACAACTGAGGTTTTGTCTGCCGCCGTCGCCGCCACATCTTGAGTGCCAATGATCAGAAAGCGTGTTGAATTATCGGGCTGATCTTCAATTTTTTCGGCAAGCACTTCAAGGCCGTACATATCGGCGGCCATTTCGCCTGCAATCGCCGCTGCATTCCACTCGCCCTGCAAGCGCTTAGCGGCTTCTGCGTTACTATTTACAGCAATGCGCTCTACGCCAGGGTAGTGAGCATCCAACCACTTACGGCACTGCGCCAATGATTGCGCGTGAGAATATATCCTGGAAATGCTATCGACTTTTGTTATGTTCGATATCATCAAATTTTGATGAATACGCAATTCCACCTCGCCACAAATTTGGAGATTGGAACCCATAAAATTATCGAGCGTGTGATTCACAACACCCTCAGTAGAATTTTCTACCGGCACCACGCCATAATTTACAGCGCCCGCTTCAACTTCACGAAACACTTCGTCAATGGCTGACATCGGAATGGTAACCGCAGAATGGCCAAAGTGTTTAATCGCCGCCTGCTGTGTAAATGTACCCTCTGGACCCAAAAACGCCACCTTGATGGGCTTTTCCAAAGCCAGACAAGCGGACATAATTTCGCGAAACAAACGCGCCACTTCCTCATCGTCAAGAGGGCCATCATTGCGCTCCATCGCGCGGCGCAGCACTTCAGCTTCGCGCTCGGGACGATAGTAAACAACGTCACTAGAGTCGTCGGCTTTTTTAACTTCTGCAACTGTTTGCGCACACCCAGCGCGCTCGCTAATAAGCTTGCCGATTTCCGCGTCGATCGAGTCTATGCGATCACGCAGTGCCAACAATTTAGGATTTACCGCCATAACACTTTCCATCTACTGTTCTTTTGTTCGCGGAATTTATTCCGCTTCAGATTCGCCCGTATCTTCTGCTTTAGAATCACCCGCATCTTCTACTGAAGAGGCTGTGTCGGCATCTTGTGCAGTGCCATCTTCGTCGTCCACATAGCCTTCGCCAGTATCAACGGTCTCTTCAATACGCTGCACACCAATAAGGTGCTCACCCTCTTTAACCTTAATAACCCGCACACCCTGAGTGTTACGACCCAACACTGACAGCTCATCAACCCGCGTGCGAACCAGTGTGCCCTGATCGGAAATCAACATGATTTCGCCACCGTCAAAAACCTGCACACCGCCAACCAACTCACCGTTGCGATCAGTGGTTTGCATACCAATAACACCTTGAGAACCACGACCTTTGGTTGGGAAATCCTCAACCTTGGTGCGCTTGCCATAGCCATTCGCAGTTACGGTCAACACTTGGCCACCCTCTTCAGGCACCACCATTGAGATAACCTTAAACCCTTCGGCCAAACGAATACCCCTCACGCCGCGAGAGATGCGACCCATGGAGCGAACGTCAGACTCCTTGAAGCGCGCAGCTTTACCGCTGGACGACAGTAGGATCACATCGCAACTGCCATCGGTAATCGCCGTACCCACTAAGTTATCACCTTCGTCGAGCTCAATAGCCCGCAAACCAACGCTGCGAGGCCGTGCAAATTGACTCAGGGTTGTTTTCTTGACGGTGCCATTAGAGGTCGCCATAAAGATGAAATGCTCATCATCGTATTCTTTAACGGGAAGGATTGACGTAATTCGCTCACCCTCACCCAAAGGCAACAAATTAACCACAGGGCGACCACGGGACTGGCGACCCGCCACTGGAATTTGATATACCTTCAACCAATACACCTTGCCGGCGTTGGTAAAACACAAAATGGTATCGTGAGTGTTGGCCACCAACAGATGCTCAACAAAGTCTTCGTCTTTAACGGCTGTGGCTGACTTGCCCATGCCACCGCGGCGCTGCGCCTGATAATCGGTGAGAGGCTGACTTTTGGCATAACCGCCATGACTGATGGTTACAACACGATCTTCTTCCGTAATTAGATCTTCGATCGTTAAATCCATTTGCGAGGTGACAATCTCAGTGCGGCGCTCATCGCCGTAGTTTTCAATCACCTGCTCTAGCTCTTCGCGGATCAATTCCATCAGGCGTACAGCATTGCCCAAGATTTCCAGGAATTCAGCAATTTGCTGTACCTTTTCCTGGTACTCAGCCAACAACTTGTCATGTTCCATACCGGTTAGACGATGCAAGCGTAATTCAAGAATTGCCTGAGCTTGAGTACCCGACAAGTAGTATTTGCCATCGCGAATACCAAACTCTTCACCCAAACCCTCTGGGCGACAAGCGTCGCTGCCTGCACGCTCTAAAAATTGTGCAATATCCCCACTTTCCCAGCCTTTTGCCAACAAAGCCTCTTTAGCTTCAGCGGGTGAGCTGGAATTTTTAATCAGGGCGATCACAGGGTCAATATTGGCAATAGCGACAGCCAAACCTTCCAGAATATGCCCTCGCTCGCGGGCCTTACGCAGCAGGTAAACTGTACGGCGAGTAACTACCTCACGGCGATGCAGAATGAAATACTCCAGCATCTGCTTCAGATTCAAGATCTTTGGCTGACCATCGACAAGGGCAACTACGTTAATACCAAACACCGCTTGAAGCTGTGTCTGCGAGTAAAGGTTATTCAGGATAACCTCACCCACTTCGCCACGCTTAAGCTCAATAACCACACGCATGCCATCTTTGTCTGACTCGTCGCGCAGCTCAGAAATACCTTCAATTTTCTTTTCTTTTACCAATTCCGCAATTTTCTCAATCAGTCGAGCCTTGTTCAACTGATACGGAAGTTCGGTAATAATAATGGTTTCTTTGTTGGTTTTATCATTGCGCTCTATCGCCGCCTTGGCCCGCACATAAATACGACCTCGGCCGGTGCGGTAGGCCTGGATAATGCCTGCGCGACCGTTAATGATACCGGCTGTGGGGAAATCGGGACCTGGAATATATTCCATCAGGTCGTCAATACTCAGCTCGGGGTTATCAATGAGTGCCAAACAGCCTTTAACCACTTCGCTGAGATTGTGGGGCGGAATGTTGGTGGCCATGCCGACCGCAATACCGGAAGAACCATTCACCAGTAAGGTAGGAATACGTGTGGGCATCACCGCCGGAATCATTTCCGTACCGTCGTAGTTGGGTACGTAATCAACCGTTTCTTTGTCTAAGTCAGCGAGGATGTCGTGGGCAATTTTCTTCATGCGGATTTCGGTGTAACGCATAGCAGCCGCGCTATCGCCGTCAACCGAGCCGAAGTTACCCTGGCCGTCTACCAGCATATAACGCATGGAAAAGTCTTGCGCCATACGAACAATGGTGTCGTAAACAGCGGTATCGCCGTGCGGGTGATATTTACCGATAACATCACCAACCACACGAGCAGATTTCTTATAAGATTTGTTCCAATCGTTACCGAGCACACTCATGGCAAATAACACGCGGCGGTGCACCGGTTTGAGCCCGTCTCTAACATCGGGGAGGGCCCGACCAACAATCACGCTCATGGCGTAATCAAGGTATGATTGCTTCAGCTCGTCTTCAATATTAACCGGTACAATTTCTTTCGCTAGCTCGCCCATGGAGTTCGGTATTCCTTAATATCGTGAGGGGCGAATACTACCATGAAATCAACGGCATAGGCACGCCCCCCCTGCTCTTGTCCGGGGAATCTCGCTATACTCCCCAACTGAACCACAAGATTCGCCCACAAAGGGCCTGAAGCGGTCAAATTACCAACAGACCGTATAGAATTTAAGCGAGGAAAAGCATGTCTAACCTAATTACTGTTGATCTCATTATTACCGCGCGCTGGATGGTGCCAGTTATTCCTGCGGAAACTGTCTTAACAGACCATTCAGTACTTATTAATGAGGGTGAAATTGTCGCCATTATGCCGAGCGCAGACGTGGACTCTAGCTATGTCCTCAGTGAAAACGGTAAGCGCTGGGATCTAAAAGATCACATATTGATTCCCGGCCTTATCAACAGCCACGGCCACACGCCAATGAGCCTTCTCAAGGGCTATGCCGATGACAAGGCGCTGAAAACTTGGCTTGAAGATCACATCTGGCCAGCCGAAGGCCAACATGTATCAGCCCAATTTGTCGAAGACGGCACCAAGCTTTCCATGGCTGAAATGATTAAAAATGGCACAACCTGTTTTGCCGATATGTATTTTTTCCCAGAGGTATCTGCCAAAGCTTGTGAGTCAGCCGGCATGCGTGCGCAAATTACTATTCCAGTAATGGACTTCCCTACGGCCTGGGCCTCAGGGCCGGAAGAATATTTCAGCAAGGGCGAGGTAGTATTAGACACCTTCAAAGACAGTGAGCTGGTTACTATTGGTTTTGGGCCACACGCCCCTTACACCGTGTCAGATGGCCCCATAAAAGACATCGTGAGGTTGGCAGAAAAATGGCAGGCCCCCATCCAAATTCACCTGCACGAGACGGCCTTTGAGGTGGAGGAAGCCATTAAAACTCTAGGGCAACGCCCAACGGAGCGCCTACGTGATTTGGGCCTATTAACGCCCAGCACTCAGTGCGTGCACATGACCGAAATTGACGATACTGACATTGCCATTCTTCAAGAGAGCGGCGCGCACGTTGTGCACTGCCCTGAGTCCAATTTAAAACTGGCGAGTGGGTTTTGTCCGGTCGATAAACTGCAATCGAGCGGCATCAACGTTGCACTGGGCACTGACGGCTCGGCCAGTAACAACGACCTCGACATGCTGGGCGAAATGCGCACCGCTGCAATGTTGGCTAAGGCTGTGTCAAAAAATGCCGAAGCACTTAGCGCTCACAAGGCACTAGAGATGGCCACAATGAATGGCGCCAAGGCCCTTGGTATTAGTCACCTAGTGGGCAGCCTAGAAGTGGGCAAACAAGCCGATCTGTGTGCCATCGCCATGAGCGACTTGGCTCTTCAGCCCATATACCACCCCATTTCCCAACTTGTTTACTGCAACAACAGCCATAACGTCAGCCACGTTTGGGTGAACGGCAAGGCTTTACTTGCTGATCGCACACTGCAAACTCTTGACGAGCAGGAAGTGACCGCTAGCGCAGTAAGGTGGGGCGAGGCTATCAGTGCCAGTGCCAACAACGACTAATACGCTCAACTTGAATCGAGAAGACTATGCAAAACACGAACACTGAGTCAGTGAACGCCAATGTCGACAGCGCCGAGGTGGCAAAGTTTGAAGCTTTGGCTAGCCGCTGGTGGGACCGCAATAGCGAGTTTAAACCGCTGCACGAGATTAACCCCTTGCGAGCCAATTACATTGACAGCCGCTCCCCTGTGGCTGGCCGCGCTTTGCTTGACGTTGGTTGTGGCGGCGGTATTCTCACTGAGTCAATGGCTCAGCGCGGCGCAATTGCTACGGGCATCGACATGGGCGAGGCGCCTCTGGCGGTTGGGCGTTTACACGCTTTAGAAAGTGAGCTTGAGGTCAACTATCAACAGAGTACGGCGGAAAGTTTTGCGGAGCAGCACGCCGAGTCATTCGATATTGTGACCTGTCTTGAAATGCTGGAACATGTGCCAGACCCCGGCTCGGTAATTCAAGCTTGTGCAGCAATGACGAAACCGGGCGGCGACATTTATTTTTCTACGATTAATCGCAACCCAAAGGCCTATGCTTTTGCCATTTTAGGTGCGGAATATTTGCTTAAGATGCTGCCCAAGGGCACTCATGAGTACAGCAAGTTCATTCGCCCTTCGGAGTTAGGCAATTGGATTCGCGGCGCGGGGCTAGAGTTAGTTGATATTACGGGGATGACTTACAACCCAATTACTGGCAATTACAAACTCAACCCTAATGATGTGTCGGTTAATTATTTGATCCACACTCGGAAGCCTGCATGAAGCGCTTGAAGGCGGTGCTGTTTGATTTGGACGGCACGCTGCTGGATACGGCGCCCGACTTTGTTCTGACTCTTAATGAAATGCTCGCTCGTCACGATAAGCCTAGTATAGCGGCTGAGCGAATTCGCAATACTGTGTCACAGGGAGCTCGAGCGCTGATAACTCTGGGCTTTGACCTGGAGGAAGACGATAAGGGCTTTGATGTTTTGCGCCAGGAGTTGCTGGATTCATACGCCGCAAATTTGTCAGCTAAAAGCCAGTTGTTCCCTGGCATTTACGATCTGCTCTCTCGCTTAAGCGACCATAATGTTGCTTGGGGGGTGGCGACAAATAAACCTGAGAGGTTTACCACTCCTTTGATGGCAGCTCTGTCGCTTCCTTCTGAACCCTATGTTGTCATTTGCCCTGATCATGTGAGTGCTCCGAAGCCTGACGCGGAGTCTCTGCTTATGGCTTGTGAGGCGGCCGGCTGTTCTGTGGATGAGGCGATCTATGTGGGTGACCATTTGCGGGATATTGAATGTGGGGCGAATGCGGGAATGGATACTGTTGCGGCGGCTTATGGTTATGTTGCTGAGGATGATTGTGCTGGGTCTTGGGGAGCTACATATTTGGTTGAGTCTGCTGGGGATATTTGGGCGATTATTGAAGGGCGAATTTAGGGGGCAGGCTCTTTACTTGGGTATTTGGTGAGACCCCGGCCCGGCAGTGCCTTGTGTGCTGTTGCGCCCGAACGCACGCCTTTCCCTTCTGACCAAGCCGCTGCGGAACTCGCATGGAGACGCTCAAACAGTCCTCGCTCAAAGACCTTGGCCAGAAGGGAAAGGCTAAGTGACGCGTTCTGAATGGGCGCAACAGCACACAAGGCACTACCGAACCTACCAATTCATTTCATTTTAAATTTTTGTTTCTGGCGATTTTGCTGTGTTCGGCTTGAAGGGAACCGGTAATGTTGGCGGCGCTGTCGAGCAGAGCATTCAATTCGAAATTGAATGCTCTGCATCAAAAATTTATTTCTAAATTTGTGGCCTTAGCCTTGGAACTGTATGCCGTTGTCTTGGAGGGAATCTGGGCCCATTAGATATAGGTAAAGTGGCATTAGTTCTGCGGCTTCTTTTACTGTCGCTGGGTTTTCGGCGGGGAATGCGGCGGCTCGCATTCGGGTGCGCGTTGCGCCTGGGTTGATGCTGTTGCACCTTATGTTTGTTACTTCTTCAAATTCGTCGGCGAGTATTTGCATTAGGTTTTCGGTGGCGGCCTTGGAGACGGAGTATGCTCCCCAGTAGGCTCGACCTTTGTAACCAACGCTGGAGCCGGTAAATGCAATTGACGCTGTCTCTGCGCGCTGCATTAGTGGTGACAGGGCTTTTGTCATGAGGAAGGGAGCGGTTACGTTGACTTGTAATATTCTCTGCCAGGTATCAGCGCTGTAATTTTCAAGAGGAGTTCGCTCGCCTAGTTCGGCGGCGTTGTGCAGTATACCGTCCAGCCGACCGAAGGCATCGTCGAGGCTGTTGCACATGTCTTGGTAATCTTTTTCTACGGCTCCTTCGAAGTTTATTGGGTAGATGGCCGCTTGGGGGTGACCGGCGGCTTCAATTTCATCGTAAACTTGTTCGAGTTTTTCGGTGGTGCGGCCAAGCAACACGATGGTTGCGCCGTAGGCGGCGTAGGTGAGGGCTGCTTCTCGGCCTATCCCGGAGCCGGCGCCAGTGACGGCGATAATTTTGCCTTCCAGTAATTTCGTGGAGGGTTTGTAGGCGGACTGATCAAATACTGTAGGGCTTGTCACGGGCAATTCCATAGTTTATTAACAAGAATCTAAAACTCATATCTTGAATTGTATTGCCTTAATGCATCGGCGTCGACTCAAAGGTACAGATCAATTCTTTAAATTCTTTGAAAGAAGTTGCGTGGGTCTAGGCAGGCCTGACCAAAAAGAGGGCTGTGTATTCGGACGCAATAAATTAGGAGGCTATGCCAAGCTGGGGTCTGCCGCTAACGAATATCTTCTGAAGCCTGATCTTCCGCCATATCTACGGCGTATGAGAAGTCTTTCCAACAGCGTGTTACAAGCCCTTTTTTCAGGCTCACATATACATGTTTGCTGTCGGTCTGGGTTCTTCGTGATTGATAGAGGAACAGAATGCGGAGTCGTTTCTGCTTTATTGTATCGAAGGCGTAGGTTAGAAGTTCTTCGCCGTCATCGCTCATGGAACGATTGGTGGGTTCTCCTAGGTTTGCGTGCAACCAGGCTAGGCTGGTTTTACCTGGCTTTATCTGTGCAAGAACGCTGCTTGGCACCAACTTGCCTGCACCACCAAAACTCACGTCGCGCTTGTGATCTACAAAGCTGCAAGCGGCCAAGGACAACACGGCCATTAGTAGAGCGCCGCGGCCAAGAAAACTTAGAATTCTGTTTAAGGAGGGACGCATCTACCTAACTACGCCGCGATGTTAGTTTGCTGATGTGTTTGCATGAGCGCCATCAATGACGCTTCGGCCCGTGATAAGCCACAGCGCTTGGCGACATCGTCTGCATCTAAACCTGCGTTCAACAGTAAGCTCGCCTGCGCATAGGGCACTTCATCAAGCTCGGTTACGGCAGCTTGCTCAGCTTTGGTCTCCATAAGTTCTTGCTTGCGAGATGTGTCGAGCAGGGAGCGCTCTAAAGATAACAGACGCTTACCCATACCCATTGATCCACTGTTAGCAACTTGCATGTCGTGGCTGAGACGGCGATAGAGTTTTTCAGTTAAGGCGGCCTGACGACGCACTCGGAACATGGCATACAGAGCGGCAGAAACCGCTATCCAGCTGATTGCCACACTGCCAATTAAAGCTATATCCATCAATGCCATTACCGCCTAACCTCTCATTGCGTTAACCCACAGAACTAAACTTCTAAATCAGCCCACTCTGTATCGGTTAACAATTTATCAAGTTCAATTAATATCAGTAGCTCGCCATTTTTGTGGCACACGCCCTGAATGAATTTCGCACTTTCATCATTGCCTACATTTGGCGCTGTCTCGATTTCAGACTGACGCAAATAGACAACCTCAGCGACACTGTCTACCAAAATTCCCACTACGTGGTTATCGGCTTCAATGATGACAATACGACTATTATCGGTCAGTTCTCCCGACTGCAAACCAAAGCGATGGCGAGTATCAATGACTGTTACAACATTACCGCGCAAATTAATAATGCCCAACACATAGGGTGGCGCACCTGGAACTGGAGCAATCTCTGAATAGCGCAGCACTTCCTGCACTTGCATCACATTAATGCCGTAGGTTTCACCCGCAAGCTTGAAGGTGACCCACTGCAACATGGGATCTTCGCCAGATTTACTTTTTACTGAAGTGGTTGCCATAACCTCTTTTCCTCGTTAGGACAGGCGTCAAAAAACAAACGTAACTACTCCTAACTATAGTTAAGTGCAGCTTCTATGCCAGTGTATCGACTACTTGTCATTAATTCTTAATAAAATGCGCATTTTAAGGCGAGATTTACTGTGTTGCATTGAGCAAACTCAAACTTTATGAGTATTCCTATCTGCTTCAAGGAGTAATTTACCCATCATAGGCACATCAATCAATGCGCACATCTGTTCTTTTACTGTTCCCGCCAACCACGGGCGCTTAGAGCGTTTGCTCCGCCACTTCACGGCATCAGGACTCAAGGTTATCGGTTGGTTTACTGAATCTACGGCTAAACCCCACTCCAGGCCATTAATGGATATCACTAGTTTAGCCGTTTGAAGAAATGCCTCATCATATCGTTCAGGCATGACAAATAATGCGGTATTAACAGTACGAATTTTACCTAGCGCTGTTGGCTGTATCCCCATAAACCAATCGGCTTGGCCGAAGATTGGGGTAAGCTCATCTGTTATTGGTTGTATCTGCCCGAGCGCAACTAGCGGCACGGCTAAGGTGAGACCGGAAACTTTGAACAATAAAACATCAAAATCCCCCTGAGCCCACTGTGGACGGCCATTCGCCTCCCAAGCCAAGCTTTCTAATTCAATCTCAAGCTCAACGGCCAATTCAGCATCGGGATCAGATCTCTTCTCTGCTGGGCGCTCTGGCTCTATAAGCGGCTTAATCTCAACTGGCGCCACAATTTCGGGAACAACGACCGCGGCTCTTGGCGGCTCCAACTTGGGCTTCAACTGAACTCGCGCGGCCTCCAACAGTTTTTCCACTTTCGCTTTGTGCTGGGGCAAAATGTCGGGCTCGGCATAAGACGTTGCAGGCGCTACTGTTACAGGCGCTTGAAACCTTGCAGACTCAGTCGGTTTTTTTAGGGTTTTGGTACTCGGCTTGGGTATCGGCTTTACTGAAGGGCGCTCAATAGGCTTGTCATCACTGGAAATCTCAGGTTCGGCAATGTGCAGCGGTTGAGCAGGCACAATCGTGCCATCAGCCCCAGTGAATAAGTCGTCGAAATAATCTTGAAGTGTTTCTTCTGGCGATTTATGTTCGTCCACAGTCAAGATCCGGGCGCAGAGCCTTCACCGACCTGACTTTTTAACATCCACTTTAGAAGCGAGCGATAAGCTTCAACACCCCGACTTTTTGGGTCGAAGAGATGAGGTGGAACTCCAGCCCTGCTAGCGTCTCGAAAACGAGTATCAACGGGTATTTTACTGGGCCACACATGGTCTACATAAGTATTGCGTATCACTCGCAGACTGCTGACCGAGGCTTGTGTGCGCCGATCAAACATTGTTGGCACCACGGTGTATGCCAGCGGCTCTTTGCGAGAACGACTAATCATCGCCAAGGTATGAACCATGCGTTCAAGACCTTTGAGCGCCAAAAACTCAGTTTGTACCGGCACCACCAAACGCTGACAGGCAGCCAATGCATTAATCATAAGCACACCTAAGAGCGGTGGGCTGTCAATTACCACTAAATCATAATCATCCCGTACACAGGTCAACGCACGGCTTACCACTAAGCCCATGCCGTCTTGGCCAATAGCCTGGCGTTCCAGGGTTGCTAAAGCGGTAGTAGCGGGCAACAGAGAGATATTTTCAAACGCTGTAGATTGAATAATTCCTGCAACCAAGGGCTGAGTGAGTTCTTTACGCTGCTGAAATAAGGTAAAGCTACTCGCCGCAACAGTATCCGTATCAACGCCAAAATAGGTACTCATGGAGGCATGTGGGTCGAGATCCAAAAGCAAAACCCTCTGCCCCTGCTCTGCGGCCAAACCACCGAGGGAAACAGCTGTGGTAGTTTTACCTACGCCTCCTTTTTGATTTGCAACCGTCCAAACTTGCAATGCAGTCCCCTTAATTCAAGCGCCAAAATTTTGTCGGCTGTTCTTTTTATCAGTAATTCATAAAACCAAAGCAAGCTTTATACCATCAGTTCGCTAATTAGGGTTGCTGGCGGGGTAAATCAGGGTTATTGCTGAATATGAGGCCTCCACCTTCCAACTCAACAGGCTGAATATTCCCAGCCCGAGCAGGTGGCGCCTTGGGAGGCACTTCAGGTACAGAATCTGTTGGCTCCGCCTCCTCTGCGATGTCCAGTATACGGCCAAGTGAAGTGCTCGTCTCACCCTCACCTTGGGTCAACAAAGAGTCTAGGCGCTCTTTCAGAGCCTCCTCAGACAGGCCTTCGGCCGCCGCGGTCACCGGCGCAGGTAAGCCGGTATTGTCTTCCGGTTGGGGGAAGGGCTGACTGGTCACAATTTCAGTGCCCTGCACCACTTCTTCTACCTCAGATAGATTCTCTACACGAGGGCGGTCTGCTTTTTGTCTAGAAATCATCAGGGCTACGCGACGATTCTGCAGTCTGCCAGCCTCGGTGCTGTTATCAGATATAGGCCGAAACTCTCCATAACCCACCGCTGACAAACGCTCTGGCGCTATTTCCCCCGCCATTAATAATTTGACGATAGCCGCCGCCCTAGCCGCTGACAGCTCCCAATTACTGGGGAATTTGGCAGTGTTGATCGGGACATTGTCAGTAAAACCTTCGACCTGAATAGGGTTGTCGAACCCCTTTAGCATCTGTGCGACTTCATCAAAAATTACTTGCGCCTGAAGATTGGGCTGAGCCTTGCCGCTGGCAAATAAAACATTGCTACTGATGTCGATCTGCAACCAAAATTCATTGCTATTTACTTGTACCAATTGATCATCAATCAAATCAGAGAACTGCTCATTAAAGCTCTCTGTTAATTGCGGTAAATCGGCCGTTTTATCAAAGGCCCCATCGCCTGTAAATTCACCCACTTCGGGCTCGGCCGCCGTGATAGCACTAGGAATAAAGTTAACAGTGGGCTCGCCAACCTGAATTGGCGAGATACTTCGCTGCTCAGTGCTAAAGGCGTCCATCAAAGTGTCAGATAACACTCGATACTTGCTTTCACTGACTTGTGATATGGAATACATAACCACAAAAAAGGCAAATAACAGGGTAATAAAATCAGAATACGATACGAGCCATCGTTCGTGATTGATGCTAATGGTGGTCGGTCGACGGCGTGGCATGGTGAAGTACCTTTGCGAAACGATTGAATGAGAACCTAACGCAAATAGCCGCTAAGTTTCAACTCAATGCCTTTGGGGTTTTCACCCTCGGCAATGGCAATTATGCCCTCTATAATCAGCTCTCGATATTGAGACTGTTCATTGATGCACATTTTTAATTTATTCGCCACAGGTAGCAAAAATAGGTTTGCAAACGCTACTCCATAGATAGTGGCAACGAATGCTATCGCGATACCCGCACCCAATTGATCAGGCTCAGCTAAATTGCGCATGACGTGAATAAGCCCCATTACGGCGCCAATAATACCAATGGTAGGCGCATAACCTCCCATACTTTCATAGAAGCTCACCGCATCTTGGTCGCGCTGCTCTTGCAGGATAAGTTCGGTTTCGAGTACTCGGCGTATAGTTTCGGGCTCACTGCCGTCCACCAAAAGCTGCAAACCCTTTTTTGCAAATGCATCGTTCTCAGTTTCAGATAGGGTTTCCAAACCCAGCAAACCTTCTTTGCGCGCAGCCACAGCCCAACGCACAATTTGTCGAAGCCCGCCGCTAAAAGGTGCCCTAGGTGGCACGAAAACCCAGGAAAATAAGGTGAGCGAACGTTTTAGGCTCGCCATGGGCGTCTGCAGGATTGCCGCACCCAAGGTACCACCAATTACGATGATGGCCGCGGGTCCATTCAATAAAGATTCCCAACTGCCACCTTCTAAAAAGTTACCGCCTAGAAGTGCAGCAAAGCCGATGAGCACACCTAGAATACTGAGCACGTCCACGTTACACCTCCTGTAGAATTCGTGGACCGATAGCCTTCAAACTAAGCACTTCATCGGTCAAATTGGCCCGAGAAACGGCCATCGGCATGCCATACACAATACAACTGTCCTTATCTTGCGACCAAATTGTGCTGCCTTTGGCTTTCAATAGACGCGCACCTTCACAACCGTCGGACCCCATGCCGGTTAACACTACCGCCAGCACTCGATCGCCAAAAGCATTTGCGGCAGACCCAAAGGTGATATCAACCGAAGGTTTATAATTAACGCGAGCGTCTGCGTCCAAGATCTTAATGCGGCCACCGCGCTTGTCGAGCATTAATTGCTTGCCGCCCGGCGCTAACAAGGCGAGCCCCGGGCGCAATGAGTCGCCATCGGCCGCTTCCCGAACCTCAACATTACATTGTTTGTTCATACGCTCAGCGAAAGCCTTGGTAAAGTTTTCTGGCATATGCTGCACTAACACAATGGGCAGTGGAAAATTTGCCGGCAGGGCTTTCAATACTTCAGGCAGCGCAATTGGACCTCCTGTTGAGGCCCCAATCACTAATAAACTAAGTTTGTTTTTGAGCTTGCCGGGCTCAGATGTTATGGCTTTGGCACGCCCTGGCGACCCGGCGCTGTCTGGGGCTGAAGTTCGACCTGCAGACGCCGCACTTTTTCGTGCGATGGTGCGAATTCGCTGATGTAGTTTTTGTTTTAAAGCCGCTGAATCTCGTGATATTTCAGCGAAGTTTTTTGACATAAAATCAACGGCACCCGCTTCTAAGGCGTCGAGGGTAATACGCGCGCCTTCATAGGTCAGCGATGAAAACATCAATATTGGCACAGGACGCTTAGCCATGATCGCACGCACGGCGGTTACACCGTCCATAACAGGCATTTCGAAATCCATGGTGATTACGTCAGGGCGTAGAGACTCCGCTTTCTCAATAGCCTCTCGGCCATTCGCGGCAATCCCCACAACACTTAAATCTGGATGCTCATCAATAATTTCTTTCAGGCGTTGCTGAAAAAAATTTGAGTCATCAACAACTAGAACTTTGATGGGCATATATTGATTAACCGCTGTATCGTTTCAACATGCTGGGCACGTCGAGAATCAGTGCGATGGTACCATCGCCAGTAATAGTAGCGCCCGCCATACCTGGCGTTCCTTGTAACATTTTCCCTAAGGGCTTAATCACTACTTCTTCTTGGCCAATCAATTGATCAACCACGAAACCCACCCTCTGGGTACCCACAGACACAATCACTACATGAGCTTCTTTGGGCGTTTCTTCAAATGCCGCACCCTGTACCAACCAACGTTTTAGGTGGAAAATTGGAACGGCCTTTTCACGCACCGTAACGCACTCTTGAGAGTCTACGATATTACTTTTAGTGAGGTCCATGTGGAAGATTTCATTCACACTCACCAGAGGCAAAGCGAAAGTCTGCTCGGCCACCATAATCATTAAGGTAGGCATAATGGCCAGCGTTAATGGCACTTTAATAATAATGCTCGTACCTTCACCCATAACTGACTTGATTTCAATTGAGCCATTCAACTGAGTGATTTTTGTCTTCACCACATCCATGCCAACGCCGCGGCCTGACACGTCTGAGATTTCTACCTTAGTCGAGAACCCTGGTGCAAAAATTAGGTTGAACGCATCTGAGTCAGATAGGCGAGCGGCTGCATCTTCGTCAAGCACACCTTTACTCACGGCAATTGCACGCAGCTTGTCAGGGTCCATACCGCCACCATCATCGGTGATGGAAAGTAATATATGATCGCCTTCCTGCTGAGCCGCGAGAATGATTTTGCCCGTGCTTGATTTACCGTTGGCCTCTCGCTCAGCTGGCAGTTCTATTCCGTGGTCAACCGAGTTTCGCACCAAGTGAACCAAGGGATCAGCTAGTGCTTCAACGAGATTTTTATCAAGATCGGTCTCTTCACCAACTAACTCTAGATTAATTTCTTTTTTCAGATTGCGGGCCAAGTCACGCACCACACGAGGAAAGCGACCAAACACTTTCTTAATGGGCTGCATGCGAGTTTTCATCACCGATGACTGCAGGTCAGCCGTTACAACATCTAGGTTGTTCACCGCTTTAGAGAGATCTTCGTCACTACTTTTTAAGCCTAAACGCACCAAGCGGTTGCGCACCAACACTAACTCGCCAACCATATTCATAATGTCGTCGAGGCGCTGAGTATCAACCCTTACCGTGGTTTCACCAGCAGCCACATTTGTTTGCGCACCACCCTCTCTAGCGCCACGTGCGGCTGGAGGAGCTTTTGCGGGCGCTTCAGCGGCCGCGGGTTTTGGTGCTGCAGCAGGCTTTGGTTTAGCAGCCTCAGGTTCTGCTTTGGCTGGAGCTTTTGCAGCGGGGGTCGCCTCCGATGCTGCCGGTGCTGGTGCGCTAGGGGCTTTGGCGCCCGCGGGCACCTTACCCTTGCCATGCAGCTCATCGAGCAGCGCATCAAATTCGTCTTCTGTAATTAGGCCTTCGCCACCCGCCGCTGGGGCAGCCGTTGGCGCCGCTGCTGAAGCTTCTTTACCGGGGCCCTTGCCTTTACCGTGCAGCTGATCCAGTAAATCGTCAAATTCACTGTCTGAAATAGCATCGCTTTGTTCGCCGCCCGCTGAGCTAGCGCTTGGGGCTGTGCCGCTAACGGGTGTTGGTGCTTGGCCCTTGCCATGTAGTTGATCAAGAAGATTCTCAAACTCATCTTCCGATATTTCATTGCTATCGCCCGCACTATCAGGAATCGGGGCAGCAGCGGGGGCCTCAGTACTTTTTTGATCACTGATGGCGTCAAGTAGGTTTTCAAATTCAGCGTCAGTAATGTCACCTTCGGCCGCTGGAGCATCAGGAACCGCAGCCTCTGCCTCAACAGGGGCAGCGCTCGCGCCATCTTCAAGGTCTTTTAGCGACACTAAACGTTCGAGCGAGGCAATCAATTCAGGGCTCGCGGGAGTCAACTCTTGCTTTGAGGATATCTCACCAAATTGTAAATTAACCGCATCGAGAGCCTGCAGTACAACATCCATCAACTCAGAATTTACTTCGCGCTTACCGTTGCGGAGAATATCAAACAAGTTTTCCGTTACGTGACAACAATCCACCATAGCATTTAGTTGGAGAAAGCCAGCACCGCCCTTGACTGTGTGAAAACCACGAAAAATGGCGTTCAACAAATCGGTATCGTCGGGACGCTGCTCCAGATCCACTAGCTGTTCAGACAACAGCTCTAGAATTTCCCCTGCTTCTACAAGGAAATCCTGGAGTATTTCTTCGTCATCACCGAAACCCATTCAGTGCTCCTAATTA
>ENA-OSET01000832-OSET01000832.1-sediment-metagenome-genome-assembly--contig:-NODE-832-length-33837-cov-6.293039_pt1 | contig 33837 bp, 28 predicted proteins | sample MGYA00237882_ERZ534229 | MGnify/ENA primary metagenome ERZ534229 (study PRJEB26408, sample SAMN06266212) | sediment metagenome | isolation source: Hudson Canyon methane seep mesocosm | place: USA:Hudson... | reverse complement strand
TATTTGGACAATGATGAAAAGTTCAATAAAAACAGTATGTTTAGTGTTCAACAACAGTTAATACAAACATAGCCATATAAAAAGTCAAAGTAAAAACAATAGGGTTAAGTTAAAGCCAAAAAATCCGTAAGCACTTTATCGTGCGAATGGGATAAGAAATTATTGAGAGGCAACTAATGAATAGACGGGAAATTTTAAAGTACACAGCCATGCTCACCGGTACGGCAATTTGTGCACCTCTAACCGGTATTATGCTATCTGGGTGTAGCCAACAGGTAAAAGAAACGCCAGCGGCACACTCATCATTAGTATTTTTCAACTCCGAAGATTTTACCTTAATCACTCAGATTATGGATGTCATTTTGCCAAAAACAGACAGCCCCTCGGCCTCTGAGGTTAAGGTGAATTACATCTTAGATAATATGTTCGACCAGGTTTATAAATCAGACTATCAGCAAAAGTTTACCGCTCATTTTCACCAACTTAAGTCTTTTTTAAACTCGAAAAATTTTGATTCTCTGGATAGAAAAGAACAAGAAACCTTATTGTTATCTTTAGAAGCCCTTACTGAAAATCAGCGTAACGAAGCTTATTGGGCCTATATCGACCTTAAACAACAAACAGTTGCGTTTTACCTGAGCACTGAAGAAATAGCAGAAAATCACCTTAACTATTTACCGATCCCTGGAGAATACAAACCCTGCGTGTCTCTTGAAGACTTAGGAGGTAAAGCATGGGCGATATAACTATGAATAAAAACAATGAATTTGATGCGATCGTAATTGGTTCAGGCATCAGTGGCGGTTATGCTGCAATGGAACTTTGCACTAAGGGTTACAAAACATTGGTACTTGAACGAGGACCTATGGTGCAACATGGTGATTATCCCACTGCCCATTTGGATACTTGGGATTTACCGAATCAAGGTAAAGTGTCAAAACAAGAGATTAGTAAGCATTACCCAAAACAAAGTCGATTAGCCTGGTGGGTTAATGAAGACAACAAACCCTTTATAAATAAAGATGATGAGTATCCCTACAAAGAAGATGAACGTTTTGACTGGATCAGAGGTCATCATGTAGGTGGTCGTTCGTTAATGTGGGGGCGTCATTGTTACCGTTGGAGTGACATCGATTTTACCGCCAACAGCAAAGAAGGTGTGGCAGTCGATTGGCCAATTCGTTACGCCGACATAGAGCCTTGGTATGATTATGTTGAAACATTTGTCGGTGTGGCTGGACAAGCTGAAGGTTTAAAACAAGTACCCGATGGCGTATTTTTAAAACCTTTCCCGCTTAATTGTGCGGAACAAAAAATGCGTGAAGCGGTAGCAGAAAAATACCCCGACCGCGTAGTGACTCCAGGTCGTGTTGCCAATTTAAGTGAATATAACCCTGAAGTACATAAAGGCGCACGTGGACAGTGCCAAAACCGCTCTCGTTGCTGGCGAGGCTGCCCGTTCGGGGCCTATTTTAGTAGCCAATCAGCTACTTTACCGGTTGCAACCGAAACCGGAAATATGACCCTTCGACCAGACAGTATCGTAATGGAAATTTTATACGATGAGGCATCAGGAAAAGCCAGTGGAGTCAGAGTAAAAGATGCTAATACTGGCGATGTGATTGATTATTCAGCTCGGATAATATTCTGTAATGCCAGTACCGTGGGTACCACAGCTATTTTACTTAACAGCCGTTCTGAAACTTTCCCCAATGGCCTAGGCAATACTAGTGGTGAACTTGGGCACAATATTATGGATCACCATTATGGTATGGGTGCTCATGGTCAGCTTCCGGGTCATGAAGATGATTATTACCAAGGGCGCAAACCTGTTGGTTTTTATATTCCGCGCTTTACTAATATTGATGAACAAAGCAAACGTACTGATTACAAACGTGGCTTTGGTTATCAAGGCGAGGCGATGCGCAGTAAAAATACACCTGACGGAAAAATAGGAGCCGACCTTAAGGGCGAGATATTTAAGCCAGGTGGCTACCATGTCCGAATGACTTGTTTTGGTGAGATGTTGCCCCACCACGATAACCGCATGTATCTTAATTTTGATGAACGGGATCAACATGGTATGCCAATCATCACTTTTGACGCCAAATTACGTGAAAATGAAATGGCGTTGCGTGAAGATGGGGTAAAAAGTGCAGTTGAAATGCTTGAAGCAGCTGGTTGTACTAATATCGAAAGTCATAACAATCTCACAGCCCCTGGAGCCTGTATTCATGAAATGGGCACCGCACGTATGGGCCGAGATCCAAAAACCAGCGTTTTAAACAAATGGAATCAAATGCATGATGTGCCAAACGTTTTTGTAACGGATGGCGCTTGCATGACCAGCTCAGGTACACAAAACCCTAGTATTACTTATATGGCGCTCACTGCTCGTGCGGTAGATTATGCTCATAAGCAAATACAGGCAGGCAAGTTATAAACCTTTAATATTTGTTTTTTATAGCAAAACGTTTCAGTGCGCTCAATCAAGGTAGTTTTAAACTATTGTATTGAGTTGCACTGAATGTGTTTCTGATATTGATAGTGTAATTCAAACGTTAGCGAGGTTAGCAGTTAATGAGAAAAAGGAGCGTTGAATACTTAATATTCCACGCGATTACGCCCCCCTTTTTTGGCTTTATATAAAGCAGCATCAGCGCTCTTAAACATTCTTTTAATCGTATTTTTACCTTTTTTCTTATACTCAGACAAACCAAAACTACAAGTTACTGACACACCGTTTGTAAAGGTCGCTGCTGCAATATTTTCACGCAGGTGATTTGCCATAATAAGCGCGTCTTTAGAATCAGCATCTCTGCATATAACGATAAATTCTTCTCCGCCCCAGCGGGCAAAATGATCTGTATCCCTAATCAGTGAAGCGACTAATTTGCATAAATCCTTGAGTACCTCATCACCTAATTGATGACCATGAGTGTCATTAACCAGCTTAAAGTGATCAATATCAAACATGATTAACGAATATGTTTGGCCCTGTTGGTTCTGCATATGTTCAAATAAATCTCTGGTGCCAGCTCGATTAAACACCCCTGTTAATGAATCGGTTTTGGCTAATACTTCAAATTCATCTTTCTGAATACTCAGAAAATTATTTAACTCCTCAAGTGAGGCATTCTGACTTCTTTTTAACTTAAGCTGATTAGCTAACTGATAAACTCTAATAATGGCGTGAAGTGTTATCGCTATTGCCCAGATAATCACCAATATCAAATATAAAATATTCGCCGATATCCACTTTCCAGAAAGGGTCGCTCTTTTTAACTTGATATCTACACTGCGTAAATTAAGACTGTCACCAGTGGCAATATTCAAACCAATTACATTGTCGAGTTTTGCTTTGGCAGACTTTCCCGTCGCTTTATGCAGTAAAATCCACCATGAAGGTACGGTAAATTGGTCTAATGGCAACGAGTAATAGTGACTACCTGCTGAGGGTAATATAGTTTGAAAATTACTTTTATTGCTAGCATTGCGAGAACTTGGATCCAAATTATCAGAAATAATCTCCCTATTTACTAAATATATTAGAACTGTATCTTGCCTATTAGTAGCATGTTCTAACCAAAGATTTAGGTGATCAAATTGACTGACGTCTACACCATTATTGATGCCATCACCAATAGATATGTCCAACGAACAATAAGCAAATGTTGAGGAAGGCCTAATATCACAGTTCAGCAGTGCGCCATCATCAGCAATATTCAAAGTACTTTTTGAGCGGCCTCCATTTAAAAAATCACCACTTACAGTCACCTTTGCTTTGCTCGGGTAAACCTCGAGCAACTGATTCATTCCCCAGTATTGCCACAGAACTAACAGCAGTGAAAACGCAGCAATCGAGAAGTAGATTTTTTCGAATTTTAGGTAAATTGCACTGCTAGCAAATATGGGTGTTTGCTTGGTCATTTAATACAAGATCCAATTAAGCATAATAGAAAGCGCTAAATTTAAAGGTAACATATTGTTATTATTAACAATACATCGACAAATTAAACTCCACAACCATTAACAATTTTTAGATAACCTAACAGACAAAGGTTGAATGCACTGTTAACACCACGGATGAGAAATATTTATCCCCGAATGATCTAAACTTCTAAAAATAGTGATCTTTATCCCACAATCGCAATAAAATACTCGAAGAGTAGGTCTGTTACACTTCACAGAGTTTCTGTCGTTTATGGCAAAGAGGAAATAATGAATACATATCAAAAATCACAGGATGCAATTTCTGCTTTAACACCAGAGCAATACCGCGTGACCCAAGAAAACGGAACAGAGCACCCCGGCACAGGTGAATTATTAAATAATACTTCACCTGGCATATATGTGGATGTTGTGTCTGGTGAACCTTTATTTGCCTCATCGGCCAAATTTGACTCAGGATGTGGATGGCCAAGTTTTACTAAGGCTATAGACGCCGTCAATGTAAATGAAATTACCGATAACTCTCACGGTATGACTCGTACTGAGGTACGTTCCTCCCATGGTGATAGTCACCTTGGGCATGTGTTTCCTGATGGGCCCAAAGACCAAGGTGGTCTGCGTTATTGTATTAATTCAGCTTCACTGCGTTTTATTCCTAAAGAAGAAATGAGTAGTAAAGGGTATGAAGCTTATTTAGATCAAGTAGAGGAGTTTTAATCATGACAATTGAACGTGCAGTATTAGCCGGTGGTTGTTTTTGGGGTATGCAGGATCTTATTCGTAAACGGCCTGGTGTGACAGCCACTCGAGTGGGTTACACAGGCGGTGAAGTACCAAATGCGACTTATCGCAATCATGGTAACCATGCGGAAGGTATTGAAATAATGTTCGATAATGAGGTGATCAGTTATCGCCAAATTTTAGAATTTTTCTTTCAAATTCATGATCCTAGCACTGAGAATAGACAAGGCAATGACACCGGAGCTTCGTACCGCTCAGCTATTTATTTTGTATCTGATGAACAAAAAGCAGTAGCACTAAAAACTATTACTGACGTAGATGCATCTGGATTGTGGCCTGGTAAAGTGGTTACCGAACTAGAGCCGGCGAGCGATTTTTGGGAAGCAGAGCCTGAACACCAAGATTATTTAGAAGACCGTCCCGATGGTTATACTTGCCATTTTGCGAGGCCTGATTGGACATTACCTACCAAATAACGTCTTAATCGTTAACTATTCTATGTCTAACGTGCAATTACTTGGCCTAGCTTGAGCTTGAATAAGCTAGGCCAAGATGTTGCTATCCAGCCTTTATTTAGTAAGCAAAAAATTATACCCACATACATTATTTTTGAGCCAATGACTGAATAATATTTCGCATGGTTAATGCTAAGGAAGCTTCGCCCATTTTTACAGCCGAGAAGTTGTTGAAATCAACTTTTTGCCACTTTTTTTGCTGCATAAAGCTCAAATAGCTATCCACATTGTCTTTTGTAATGACTTCAAAATCATAAAATTTTGGCTGACCTGAAAAACTATCAATACCGTGGTCATAATCAAAAATTTTTGTCAAAGCAATAGCTCCCATTAAGAAATGCCCGCCTACAGAAGCAGTGTATTCTCCTCGTTGTATTTTCAACAATGCCTCTGGCATCCAATCAAAACCTCCCAAAACAATTGGCTTTTTAAACTTTAGCTGGTAGTACTCTAACGTCTTTAACGCCAGCTGATCACCGGCACACCAAAAAATATTAGTTTTTGGGTACCTATTCAGCATCATGTCAAAATTTGCCGCTACATTTTTAGGCTCCCAGTAGGTAGGGAACACTTGATTCAATCTGAAATCTAAACGACCCTCAAGGTTTCTCAGGGCTCGCTCTCTATTGATGGATAGATTATCAAAATCTCCACCGATTCCAGTTACTGAAGGTTTTACATCCGGTTGCCGAATACGTTGCTCATTAAGTAAAGCATTGAGCAGTAACGTGCCTCCGTTAGCGTTATCATAAGCCACTTCACCAAGCCAGTATTTGTACTTTTGTTTAGGCAATTGCAACTCAATAGCTTCGGCACCAGAAAATGCCTGTTCTAAAGTGACAAAGGCGATACCTTTATCCTCAATTTTCTGGAAAATACTGGCGGCATTACCATGAAATGGCCGAAAAATGAGGTAGTCTGGTTTTTCCGGACGAGCAACTATTTTTTCGATGACATCTAGAGTGGTAAAACGATTATCACCACCGTAAACCACTTCAAGTTGGAGCCCTAAGCTGTCGGCTGAAGCTATGCTGACTTGACGAACCATATTCCAAAATGACTGCCCCTGATTATCCGGTACAATTAAAATAACCTTGGAGGCATAGGCAATTTGCGAAAACAATAAAAACACAGCTACTGCAAATACTTTCATATTCATAACATCGATATATCATTTTAAAACAAGCAAGTAACTCGAATAGTAATTGAAAGTGTAAAAAAGAACTAGCCATGGCTGTATTGAGAATGATTCATTAGCCGCAGACTATTTAATCTTCACTTTTCTCATCATCATGAAAATACAACAGTAAGATTGTGCATTATGGATAATCCAATTACATTAGCCACACTTAGGAATGTAATTCATAGAAGTCTATATGACCAAAACTATTCAAGCTGATTATCTTATTGTGGGTGCTGGGGCAAGTGGTATGGCATTTGCCGATACATTATTAGCCGAGTCAGCAGTATCAATAATTTTAGTTGATAAAGAACATAAACCCGGTGGTCATTGGAATCATGCTTATTCATTTGTGACATTACATCAACCGTCTTCTTTTTATGGCGTCAGTTCCAAAGAACTTAGCCGTGGAGTGATTGATAAAGTTGGCTTAAACAAAGGTCTAAATGAACTGGCATCAGGCGCACAGGTCAATGCCTATTATGATGATTTAATGCATGAAGTATTTTTGCCTAGTGGCCGTGTTCACTATTTTCCAAGATGTGAATACTTAGGAAACGGGCTAATAAAATCACTGGTTACCGGTAAAAAATTTAATGTTACCTTTCAAAAATTGGTTGACTCTACCTATTACAAAACAAGCATTCCCGCGACTCATACGCCTGCATTTCATATTGACCATGATGTAAATTTCATACCGCCCAACGACCTCCCCTACTTATCTTCACCTATTCAAGGTGTGACCATTATCGGGGGCGGAAAAACCGCTATAGACTCATGTTTATGGTTATTAGAGCAAGGTGTACCAGCAGATAACATCATGTGGGTTATGCCCAGAGATGCTTGGTTTATTGATCGCAAAAATACTCAGCCATCTTCTGAATTCTTCTTTGACACTATAGGTGCACAAGCATTACAAATGGAAGCCATTGCTGAATCGACTTCAATGCCAGATATGTTCTTACGCCTAGAAAAAGCTGGTGTGTTTTTGCGTTTGGATACACAAGTGTTACCCAAGATGTTTCACGGTGCGACTATTAGTCAGAAAGAGTTAGCACAAATTCAGCAGATAAAAAACGTGATCCGCCAAGGACGAGTTGTGTCTTTGCATAAAGATAAAATGCAGTTTGAACAAAGTGAAGTGGCATTACCTATAGGACAAACTGTTGTAGATTGCACCGCCAGCGCCATTACCAATCTTGAGATCAGTCAGGTGTTTGCCAACGACACCATTACCCTACAAACAGTGCGCTCCTATCAGCCGGTATTTAGCGCATCGTTTATTGCGCATATCGAATTGGCCTATCAAGACATTGAAAAGAAAAATAACCTGTGCCGCGTTGTACCCTTACCTAACCATGATTTCGATTGGGTTGAATTGACCTATAAAAATATGATGAATCAATTCTTTTGGTCTAAAGAACCTGGACTTAAAAAGTGGCTACAAAACAATAGATTAGATGGCTTTATGAAAATGGTTTCCGCTGTTAAATTTTATGAATTCAAAAAACTAGCAGTACTAAATCGCATGCGAAAAGCAGCTAAACCGGCCATTACAAAGTTAAAACTATATAAATCTGAATTAGATTAGAAAAAGCCTTAAGATGAGAGCAAGTAAACTGGATGGCGGAATACCTGGTTATATTGGCCAGATAAATTCACTTCGGTCTCAACTATTTAGCCTAGATAGCTCAGCATTACCAGTAGTTGTAATGTTGCAGTTATCTTGAATGCCTACTAAAAACGGAACGGTACAATGAAACGCCTGTTAAAAATCATCATTCTTATTCTGGCCTTTATCGGTCTCGCCTTTGCCTTATATATCTATAACAAACAGCCACAACGCAGTGGTGAAGTAAGTATTACTAATCTTCAAGCACCCGTTAACGTACGTTTTGATGAACGCGGTGTACCTCATATTCAGGCGCAAAACGAGGCCGACATGTACCGCGCCCTCGGTTATGTGCATGCTCAGGATCGCCTGTTTCAGATGGAAATGGTACGCCGTTTAGCACGAGGCGAATTAGCCGCCATACTAGGGCCAAATCTACTCGACACCGACCGCTTATTTCGCACCTTAGGCATTCGCGCTCACACTGACACCTACGCTGCGAAGATGGATAAAAACACGCCGGCCTATAAAGCATTAACTGCCTACTTAGATGGTGTTAATCAATATCAAGACACACAACCAGCTCCACTGGAGTTTGACATCCTAGGCATTACAAAACGTCCCTTTACCGCCGAGGACACTTTCAGTGTGGCGGGTTATATGGCTTACAGTTTTGCCGCAGCGTTTCGCACTGAACCGGTGTTAACTTATGTACGCGACCAACTTGGCGCCAACTACCTTAAAGTGTTTGATCTCGATTGGCATCCGGAGGGTGTTGTGCCTTCCACTCTGACAGTTAATGATTGGAGTGACCTTAATCAGCTTGCTCATATCAGCCAACAAGCACTTGCAGATAACGGATTAGCTCTGTTTGAAGGCAGTAACGCTTGGGCAGTATCTGGCAGCCGCACATCAAGTGGTAAACCTCTACTAGCTGGAGACCCGCATATAGGATTTGCAGTTCCGTCAGTCTGGTACGAAGCACATTTGTCTTATCCAGGATTTGAATTATATGGTCATCATCAAGCGCTCAATCCAGCAGCCAGCCTAGGCCACAATCTAGACTTTGCTTGGAGCATTACCATGTTCCAAAATGATGATATTGATCTGATCGCTGAAAAGCTCAATCCAAATAACCCGAATCAAGTTTGGTATCAGAACCAATGGGTTGATTTGCAAAGTCGTAGTGAGACAATTGACGTCAAAGGTGGTGACCCCGTCACACTCACTCTTCGTCGTTCTCCTCATGGGCCAATTATCAACGATGCCCTTGGCAAACATGCCGGTAAAACCCCCATCGCCATGTGGTGGGCTTTTCTTGAAACTGAAAACCCTATTCTTGACGCTTTTTATCAATTAAACCGCGCGGATACCTTGGCAAAAGCGCGAGCAGCCAGTGAAAAAATTCATGCACCGGGGCTTAATATAGTTTGGGCTAATGCCAGTGGTGATATTGGTTGGTGGGCAGCGGCTAAACTGCCTTTGCGTCCTAGCGGGGTCAATCCCACATTCATCCTTGACGGCAGTAGTTCTGAAGCAGATAAGCTTGGTTTTGTACCTTTTACTGCTAACCCTCAGGAAGAAAATCCGGATCGTGGTTATATCGTTTCAGCCAATTATCAGCCCCTTCCTGACAGTAATATTGAAGTCCCTGGGTATTACAACTTACCCGCTCGAGGCATACAGATTGATCAACATTTGACCAACAATAAAGTGAAGTGGAACATACAAAATAGCCAAGCACTGCAGCTCGACACCGGCAACGGTTATTCTCAGCGCTTGCTCAAACCTTTGTTACCTATTTTACAAGCTACCGTCAGCGCAAATGAACAAGAGTTAGTGCAGCTAATCACCGACTGGAATGGGGAGCATAATATTAACGACATCGCCCCTACCATTTTTAACCAGTTTGTTTACCAGCTGGCGTATGAAGCGATGCGTGACGAGATGGGCGAGAGCTTTTTTAAAACACTAATCAACACTCGGGCCATTGACTTTGCTTTGCCGCGTTTGGCCACAGAGTCTGATTCACCATGGTGGGATAATCGAGACACATCAGTTACCGAAGATCGTGCCACAACAGTGATAGCCGCTTGGAATGCAAGTTTAGAACACCTAGGCAACACATTAGGTACTAACACCGACAACTGGCAGTGGGGTAACGCTCATACCCTGACCCATGGTCACCCTCTTGGCCAACAGACACCACTCGATACATTATTCAACGTCGGCCAGTTTGCCGCCCCTGGTGGACACGAAACCCCTAACAACCTATCGCACAAAATGGGGCCAGCACCTTGGCCAGTGGTATATGGCCCTTCAACTCGCAGATTAGTTGACTTAGCCGATGCCAGCCAATCTTTAGGTATCAACCCTGTAGGACAAAGTGGGGTGTTATTTGATAAACATTACCAAGACCAAGCCCAGTCATATATCAATGGTAAGTTCTATAAACAGGATTTTAGCGAGGCGGATGTTGCGGCCAATACAAAAAGTACGCTGCAACTCGTGCCGGTTGAATAGAAAAAAAGTTGATATAGATAAATGATGAATAGCTGAAATTGGCTCAGCTATTCATTTATGAGCGGTTTATGATGCAAAAATTACAACCAACAGCGCAAATAGAGCGCCAGCTAGAGATATTTTCACGCCATTTTTGAAGAAAGGTAATTTCGGCATAAACATCAAAAATGCCGATATAACGAAGAATAATAATGCAAGACCAAAACTTATGTTAAGAAAAAACAGCGGGCTATTAGTTGTGGCTTTATGCAACTTGACCAATTTAGCCAGAGGTTTAGGGTAGTTAAGTTGATTGATAACTGCCTCACCGGTATTTTTATCATATTGACCTAAGTTAAAAATAATCACTCCGTTGGATTCAGACTCAATTTTGAAATTCTTAAGACGTAAGTTCTCACCCAGTGACCCTATCTGCAAACCCGGCTCTAACTGGCGTACTTCGGTTTGTGGAAACTTGAGAAAGTCAGTTGATCTAAAAATTAACAATATCCCACTAGTTGCATAAATGGCCATAATACCCGCTAAAAAAAATCCCAGCCAACGGTGGTACTTACGAATACTATTATGAAATTTAGGTGACGCCATATTTTCCTCTTCGAATGTTTAAATAGTTAGGTTGCTAAAATTAGAATCAAAATTAATCTTAATTTGAGTTAATCCTGACAATTGCCAAACTTGTTTAAGAAAGTAACACTTATCGAATAGGAACTAAAAATCAATGACTGTAAATAAAGAGTAAAGCTTAAGTAATCCAAAATAGAACACTTTCTATTCCGACTTATTGACAGTACTTTTTTCTATCGGTGTTCACGCCCAACTATAATTGGCAAACTACTGGCGACCAATCATCAGCAGTGACTTGACATTACCACTATCAAGTCTTTTGAAGGTCTTCCAAAGCATTGCGTAACATGTCAATTGTCATAGGTTTGGTAATATAGTTGTTCATGCCCGCGTCGAAACATAATTTTTGATCACCGCCCATCGCATTAGCCGTTAATGCGATGATTTGGATATCTTTATTGTGCTCACCGGCCTCACCTAAGCGAATTTTTTTAGTGGCTGTGTAACCGTCCATTATTGGCATTTGGCAATCCATAAACACACAGGAAAATCCGTTGTTATCCAATAATTGCTGGATTGCTTCTTGTCCATTATGAGCGATAATGACATCAACCTGCAGATCTTCCAACATATGTTGAGCCACTTGTTGATTGATCAAATTATCTTCAACCAGTAACACGCAATCTCTGTTCGATGTGTTTGCTATATTTTGTGGTTCAACAAAAGACTTATCCTGAACATGTTCCGTTGTGTTTTGAGTAATCGTCTTAAAGACATTGCATAATTTATTTGGTGTTAAGGGAGTTGTGCAAATACCAGAAACAATGTTTTTCATTTCACTATCAAGCGCTTTTATTTGTTGTTTGTGAACATAAATAACCTTGTCATCTTGAGCGATGACCAACCTGCAACTATTCTTCAGATTATCGTTTATTATGTCTTCTGCTACAAAAATGAGATTTGGAGATATCTTTTGTCCAAACCCACTAATTCGAGCATATTTAACCTCTAGTTCGGCAATATCTTCAACACTAACTACCTGACCATTCCACTGTTTTAGTTGTGAAATGAGCAACTCACTTTGCCTATCATTGCCAACAACTAATATATAATTAAAAAGCTTACTCAAGTCCGGCTGATTGGAAGTCTTTTCACCCGGTTTGAGGGTAACTTCAGCAGTAAAAGTGCTACCACTGCCAAGTTGACTTTGTACACTGATATCACCGCCCATCAATTCACATAGCTTTTTAGAAATGGTAAGGCCCAGACCAGTGCCGCCGTATTCTCTTGTGGTTGAAGCATCAGCCTGTGTAAATGGATTAAATAATGAGTCTAACTTGTCGGATGCAATACCAATCCCTTGATCTTCTACGTTAAGAGACACTTGAACTTGTTCATCAACAATTCGACTCTGCACTGAGAGTAAAATGTGTCCCTTTTCTGTGAATTTGAGAGCATTACTCAATAAATTTGTTAATACTTGACGTAATCGAGTGGGATCTCCTGCAAGCGAATCCTGCTCAATTAAACTTGTATCCATAAGCAGAATGACATCATTACTCTTTATCATCATCGAATGGACTTCGATGATGTCACTGAGCAAATTAATTAAACTAAAATCCTGATTTTCAAACTCCACTTTCCCAGCATCAATTTTAGAAAAATCTAAAATATCGTTGATCAAAGAGAGTAACGATTTTGCGCTAGAAGCGGCTATACCTAATTTGTGTTTCTGTTCATTATCCAGATCACTGGTCTGTAATAATTCAATCATGCCAAGCACACCATTCATTGGTGTTCTGATTTCGTGGCTCATTGTGGCCAAAAATTCTGATTTTGCATTGTTGGCTTGGTTAGCAGAAATCACTGCTAGTTTCAGTTCCCTAGTTTTTTCTTCAACTAGGTTGGCCAAGTTACTGTTAACGCTTTCAAGTTCAAAATTGACACTGTTGAGTGAACTTATCGATTTTCTTAATCGTCGGGAAAATCCTTGAATAACCGAAGACATTGTATTTAATTCAACAAATAAGGTGGGTTTTAAAGCCAGATTGAGGGAATCAAAGTCCCCCGTGCGACTAATAGTTAATAATTTTTGATTTAATTCAGTTAAAGGACGAGTGACCTTGTTTGCAAGTTTTGCAGCAAACAAAGCGCCAACTAAAAGAAAAATGGCCAATATAGACAGTGACCAGGCGACATAAATGGATATTTGAGATTCGTATACGTCTCTGGGAAGCAATACTATGGAGGTCCAACCTAAATTACCTATTTCCTGAGAAATACCTAAATAGTAGTCACCTGTATGGTTAATGAAATAGTAATCTTTAGGATGTTGTGCGTGAGCTAATATGGTTTTCCCCTGCAAATTTTCTAACGAATTATAGGCTAAACCTTCAGACCGATAAATTACGCGATTATTATTATCCAGTATGATAATGCTCTCTGTTGCATGTAATTCCTTACGATCTAGAGTACTAAACTTAGCTAAATTAAGTGAAGCCTCAACGATTCCTGTAAACTTTCCATCAATCAATAAAGGAGCAGAAACGGCCACTATAATGTCATTACCAAACCCCCTGCCCTGGAAAACATCAGAAATATACGGTTCAAGCGTGGATTTTGGCACCTTAAAATAGGGGCGCATCGAAACGTCATTAAAAGCGTTGTTTTGCCTTATATCTTCTAGTCTTGAAGCTGGATGAGTGGCGACAAATTTGCCATATTCATCAGTAACGAACATAGTCAATATGTTTGGATAGCGCCTAACAATATTGTCTAGAATCGCTGGCCAATCTTTCTCTTCAATTTGGGTTTGATCCATAAAGGCAATAAGATCTAATGTATTGAGGTGCTCGTTTAAATAGGCATCTACCTTTTGAGCAATATATTGAGACTCCATAGCCAATTGTTTGTTGAGCTCTGATAACTTGTCTTTTTGCATATTAGTAAGCCAAAAATAGCTGTTGGCAAATACGGCTAAGGTTAACGAGTAGACAACTGCTAAAGTTACAAATTGACTAAACTTTAATCTTTCACGCCAATCACTTTTTGTAATTTTCAATAAAAAGTAAGCCAGCACATATCCAAGCATGACATTTAGTACACCATTAATGACAAATTTAATGGTGATTGCAATTTTGGTACTGTCTAGAAAGTCTGCAAAAAAATAATATTCTAACCCTACTATTATCCAACCTATAGCAAACCAATAAAGTACACCTACCAATAGTGGGTTTTTTTGTTTAGAAATAGCGAAGTGTACCGCTAATATTTCTAGTGAAAAGGGCAAAAATATAAGGCCATGACCCCAGCTAAAATAGGTTACTGAGCTTGCAATAAGAGAACAGGATAAACCCGCTCTCCAGCCAAAAAGTATCGTTAGGGCAACAGCTATGATGTTACCGAAAATAAATTGAGCGCCAGTGACAAAAGGTAATGGATTTAAATTGATGATGGTCGCTAATATCGTACCTGCGATAACAATCAACCAAGGGGGAAATGTGTGAACTGTCTTCAAATTTCTAACTACCTATTGCTGGGTAAAAACCGATATCCATCGAATAAATAAAGGGCATTCACGACTAAAACACTACCAATTGTTGCATATTGAATACTTTTTCTAGCAATACCCATTATCAACTTAGTCTGGGTATCCTAAAACGTCTGACTTTCCTGTCAAGTGGAACTAGGTCTAATCATTCTGGACTTTTGATTAAAATGAATTGAAAAACAACAACTTTAGCTCCTGACGTCGCAAAAATATGACATTTTAACCTTAATCACTGTTGCAAATATTGCCGTCAAAGGACGGAATAGCGAAATATCATGACGTATTCCGCAGGTGAATTTACTAACTACTATTTAATCTGAATCTTGCTCTGAGTCATGCTCTGAACTCTCTTCATATTCTTCCTCATCTTGCTCTTCTTCACCCAGGAGGCTTTCGCTGGAGGCATCATAATTAAATGCTCCCAAAAAGGTGGTGTATTCATCCGCAGATACACCACTGGCTTTAATGCTGTATTCCTGTTCGAAAAGCAAAATGATCCAAGTGATTTGCTGCATCTTATTTTTCTTAGCTTTACTCATTAAGTTAACAATAAAAGAACTTGAACAAGAACAACCACCAGCCGCTTCATGTATATCAATAGTGCCAGTATGGGCACCATTAGTTTCCATCATCTCAGGAGTAAAATAGCGAATTTTATAATTCTCTGACCAAGTATTTTTTGCCCGAGTGCCTTTTTTGAAAAACGTTTCTTCAAAATATTCATCTGGGATATCAGCGTAAGGATGTTGCGATGCCCAAACAGATACTTTGCCTTTAGTATTAAAAAGTAACCCTTTTTCATGAGTTGAATGATTGTCTTGGTTCATAGTGAAGTAACTGCCGATAGTGAATATTGATGCACTCTATTATAGTGACAATCGAATAGCGAAGAAGTGATAATGCGAATAAAAGCAAACTTAGCGCTGAACTTACTTTAGATTTTTTAAAGGCAACTAAGATGAAATTAATTTCTTCTTAGTTGCGAATACACCATGCATCAAAGCAGCGAATGTTTTATCTTTATATCTAGAATAATATTCGAAGTGTGGAATAATTAGGTTTTTGAATGGCAAAAAATCAGCGGGCGCTTAACAAAGGCTCAAAAGGTCAGAACCGTAAGGGTAGCGAAGCCTTTATTGCAAAATACACAAACAAACCCGACGTTGTACAACTGCATTCGGGGCTTATGTATCGTATTTTGGAAGAAACCCAAGGCCCTGCTCCCACTATGCAAAATGAAGTGGTGGTAAACCAACGTATCTTAAATTTTGATGGCAGTGTAATTGCCGATACCTATAAAAGCGGATTTACCGATCGCTTTAGCCTTAAAGAAGCAATCCCAGGGTTACAAGAGGGTTTACAGTTGATGGCATTAGGCAGTCGTTTTGAATTTGTGATCCCACCAGATCTTGCTTGGGGGAAACGTGGAGTAGGCAATAAAATTGGCCCCAATGCGCTAATGGTATTTGATGTCAGACTATTGGAAATTGAGTAAAGCGGCACTCTCTAGACTATGTTCTGAATAGCTAAAAATGTGCCTAATTACTGACGTCTAAATTCCCGAATTCCCATTCCAGTCCAGCGTCGAAAGGCTTTGGCAAACGCATTTTCATCGGCATACCCAAGATGTTCGGCCAGTCCTGCCTGGGTTAGTTTTTTTTGTTGCACTAGTTCGATAGCACAGCGTTTTTTGGCTTGCTCCGACAAATCTTTAAAACTTAACCCTTCTTCGGCCAATTTACGATTTAAATGTCTTGCACTGATCGACAATTTTGCCGCTACTTGAGCCCGTTGTAATTTCGGCTGTTGTAATAACAAGGTTCTGATTTGACGACTAATCGCTCCCTGTCGTAGATTGCTTAATTGATGTTGCGCCAGCGTTTGCATTTGCTGTTGTATTTGTGGGTTGGCTGCATTCAGTTTGCGCTGCCAATCTTCATTGCTAAATTCAATGTAACTATCTTGTTGCTTAAAATACACATTACATTGACCAAATAATTGCTGATATTCGGATAACTCGGCTAATTGGGGATGTGAAAAAGACAATGACAAAGGCACTAAAGACTCACCCATCAGCCATTTCACACCGTTTACAACACAAACCAAAATAGCCTCGATGCGGATTTTTTGGGCAGCCAAAAAGGTGGGTTGATAGAGCAAACGCCAACCCCTTGCAGAACGTTTGATGACAAACGAACCACCCTCACCAATGATATCCGAATAGGTCGCCAAAGCTTGGGCAGCCGAGGCTAAATCTGGACTGCTCAATACCAAAAAAAACATCACATCAAAATGTGAAGGTTGCAACAAATTACCAATTTGCAATCCAATTGCTGGGTTGTCAGATTGTTGCTCTACCTGTTGCCAGAGTTGATCCTGTAACGACATAGGCAATCTTTCCCCAGCCGGTATCCCAGCGATAGCCAGTTCAAGATCATCTGAAATTTTAATGCCAACCATTGGCAACATCGACACAATAGCGCGGGTAAAACCTGTGGTGACAGTGGACTCAAGCACGTTAACTCAATAAATAAACCAATGTAATGTCCCATATTAACCAGTTTTAGTCCCAACTGACCAGCGTCAAAGGGAATTTATTCAGGTAACCTTTACCTGATCATTTTTAGGGGATACACAAATGTTGCCATATGTTGTAATCGGGGCCGGCCCAATGGGGTTATGTACAATGCGCCGTCTACTTGAGCAGGGGTTGCCGGTAATTGGTGTAGAGATACACTCAAACGTGGGCGGGTTGTGGGATATAGAAAGCACTACCAGTACCATGTACCAAACGGCGCATCTGATTTCGTCAAAAAGCATGACTGAATTCAGCGACTTTCCAATGGGCGATGAGGTGGCGACTTATCCTCGTCATGATCAATTGCGCCAATATTTTTGTGACTATGCTGAGCATTTTGATCTGTACCGACATTACCGTTTTAACACTAAGGTAGAGCGACTAGAACCCAGCGCTGACGGTTGGCAAGTGACCATAAGTCACAATGGCCAAACAGAAATCCTACAAGCGTCCGGTGTACTGCTGGCAAATGGCACCTTACACCATCCCAAACATGCTGAATTTGAAGGTGAATTTAGCGGCGAGCGTTTACACAGTAGTTTGTATCAAGATCCGGCCATATTTGCTGATAAGCGAGTATTGATTGTTGGGTGTGGAAACAGTGGTTGTGATATCGCAGTCGACGCCGTACATCGTGCAAAATCCGTAGACATGGTAGTCAGAAGAGGTTATTACTTTTTGCCAAAATTTGTGGCTGGCAAAGCGGTGGATACCCTGGGCGGAAAAATTCGCCTACCGAATAAAATCAAACAATTTGTCGATGGGCTACTGGTTAGATTAATTTCCGGTAAACCCAGCGCATTTGGATTGCCCGATCCAGATTACAAAATGTATGAGTCACACCCTGTTGTGAACTCTATGTTTTTACACCATATTGGCCATGGTGATATTAAAGTTCGCCCTGCGATTGAAAGCCTTACCGCATCAGGCGTTAAATTTATAAACGCTGAACAAGCCGATTATGATCTGATTCTTGAAGCGACCGGTTATAAACTAGATTACCCATTTATCGATCAAGCACATTTGAATTGGCAAGGTTTTGCGCCGCATCTTTATCTGAATATATTCACCCCAAAACATCACAACTTGTTTGTGATGGGTATGGTCGAAGCATCAGGTTTAGGCTGGCAAGGTCGTAACGATCAGGCGCAACTGGTTGCCGCCTACCTTAAAGCCAAACAACAATCTTCAGCCAAAGCCTCAGCATTTGAACAGCGCATTCAGCAAAATGCCAACAAACGTATCGATGGGGGCATGCAATACCTAAAAGTGGAACGAATGTCGTACTATGTGCACAAAGCGGATTACCTGCGGGCTATCCATGCTGAACTTAACCAATTAAAACAAGGCTAATCTGTGTCATCTACCGGTTTGTTGCTGCTGAATCTAATACTCGCATTAATGATGTTTGGTATTGCGCTGAGCTTACGCGCTGCTGATTTTCGTCAGGTATTACGTCAACCTAAAGCACCATTGGTAGCCATGCTGGCGCAATTTGTATTGTTACCAGCTGCCAGTTGGTTGTTAACCATGCTGGTGCCAATGCCTGCTGAAGTTGCCTTAGGTGTGATCCTAATCGGTGCTTGTCCAGGCGGCAGTTTTTCCAATATTATGACCTACTTAAGTAAGGGGAATGTGGCTCTATCCGTTAGTATGACAGGCATTGCTAGCCTTGCTGCGGCATTACTCACCCCGTTTAATTTTATGTTATATGCCAGCCTCAATCCCGCCACTAAAGAGTTGTTAACCAGTATTAACGTGCCCTTTGAAAATATTTTAATTCTTGTAATACTAGTACTGGCATTACCTTTACTGCTTGGTATGTTAACCGCTAAACTTGCTTCCAACTTTGCGCTTAAAAGTCAGGGTGTATTTAGAATTATTTCTCTCACCACCTTATTCTCTTTTGTGTTGTTGGCACTGATTAAAAACTGGCAAACCTTTGCTGATGCCGCGGATTGGTTTTTGTTATTAGTACTACTGCACAATGGTTTTGCATTGTCACTGGGTTACGGTTTGGCGTATTTAATGCAACTCAGCAGAGCCGACCGCAGAGCAATAACATTTGAAACTGGGATCCAAAATTCTGGATTAGGACTGGTATTATTTTCACTTTCTTCAGTGAATTTAGCGGTATGGCCATTATTGCTGCAGCTTGGGGGATTTGGCATTTGATCAGCGGACTAAGTTTAACTTGGTTGTGGCATTGGCGCGATAAAACAGATTCACAGGAAAGTCAGCAATGAAGGTATTAATTACGGGGTCGCAAGGCTACATCGGCCAGAAATTGGTCAAAGCACTGGTACCCCATTCACACGTGACAGGCATAGACATAGTCGATGCCACTTCTGAAAACTATGATTATCACAAAATGGATATTCGCGATCCGGCATTATCCGAATTTATGCAGCAACAGAAATTCACTCACGTAGTACATTTAGCCAGTATTTTACAACCTTCCGATGACCCACGGCGAGATTATGACATCGATGTAAATGGCACGCTTAATGTGTTGGGAGCGTGTGTCAAAGCAAATGTTAATCACCTTACCGTTACCAGCAGTGGCGCTGCGTACGGTTATCATGCCGACAACCCAGACTGGCTAAGTGAAACCGATGCACTACGCGGTAATCCACACTTTGCCTACAGCCATCACAAACGTCTTATCGAAAACATGTTGGCTGATTGCCGCACCAATAATCCTGACTTGCAGCAATTAATACTCCGCCCGGGCACAGTATTAGGGGCAAATACCAACAACCTGATCACCAATCTGTTCCGTAAAAAACGAATATTGGCCATCAGGGGTAGTCGCTCACCTTTTGTATTTATTTTGGATGAAGACGTAGCCGAGATTATTCTGCAAGGCGTGCAACACAGCAAAGTGGGCATCTATAACCTTGCCGGAGATGGTGCACTGTCAATTCAAGACATTGCCGCCGTAATGAACAAACCTTTACTGACCTTGCCCGCTGGATTACTGCAATCACTATTGTGGATAGGTAACAAGCTGGGGATCAGTTCTTACGGGCCAGAGCAACTGGACTTTCTGCGTTATCGTCCGGTTTTGAGTAACAAAGCATTAAAAGAGCAATTCGGATTTGTGCCTAGCAAAACCTCCAAACAAGTGTTCGAATTTTTTGTAAAATCACAAGGGCTGATCAATGAATAAACCCGTTGCCATAATAACCGGTGCGGCGTCGGGTTTAGGTTTAGAAATGGCTAATCAACTGGCAGCTGAATACCAGCTTTATCTAGTTGATGTGCAGGCCGACAAACTGAACGCCTTAAACCAACAATTTACTGACTGTAAACTGTTTACCTGTGATTTATCCAATATGCAGTCAGTAGACGAACTTGTTGCGCAAATCAGCCAACATAATCCGAATATCGCGCTGCTGATCAATAATGCCGGTATTACTCACCGTTCGCAGGTCAGGCACACTCAGGCCAAGGTAATTGAACAAGTAATGGCAGTAGATTTTCATGCTCCGGTGCGATTGACCCAGGGGCTTCTGCCACGACTGCTAGAATGCAAAAGCAAAATTGTGAATATCAGTTCCATGGCTGGCTGGATGCCCGTGCTTGGCCGAGCGGGATATTGTGCTGCCAAATCAGCATTACATCAGTATTTTGAAACTCTACGCGGCGAATTACTCGACAGCGGTTTAACTGTACTGATGGTCTACCCCAGTTTTATCGATACACCAATCAATCAAAATGCACTAGGTGGAGATGGAAACCAAGCAACACACCCAAGATCTACCGTGGGTCATATTCATAGTGCCAATTGGATGGTCAAAAAAATTGTTAAAGCAATCCGCAATAACAAACAACGCCTGTTTCCAGAGCCTCTTACTTTAGTGTTTAGCTTGTTATATCGGTTATGGCCGAGTTTATTTATGCGTTTAATGCGCCGCAAATTTGCCACAGAATTAGAGAGTCATTCATGAGTCTGTTATTTCTAGCGCTGTGTGTGTTGGGTGCATTTGCGATTCAAGCCATGACCGGGTTTGGCAGCATTGTATTAGCCCTCACCTTCGGTGCTTTGGTGTTTGATATCAAAACATTAGTGCCATTATTGGTGGTTCTGAATATTATGATGACTATCCCTATGGCATGGATGAATCGGCGCCATATCGAAACCCAGCTGTTGCTTAAACGCATACTACCTTTAATGTTGCTGGGATTATTAGCCGGTGTTTTATTCTCGCCGTTAATTAATGAACTATGGGCCAAGTTAATTTTTGCCGTATTAATTATCTGGGTTTCGTTACGCTCTTTATTCTCGTCGAATAGCGCACCTCAAAGCACGGCCGGTCGTAACCTAACCATTAGTACCGCTGGTATAGTGCATGGGTTATTTGCTTCTGGCGGGCCATTACTGGTGTATGCACTGGCCCGTAGCCAAATTAATAAACAGGCATTTCGCGCGACTTTATTAACACTGTGGGCAACCCTGAATCTAGCCCTGACATGCTGGTTTTTATGGCAAGGCAAACTGGTGGGTCAAAGCTTGAATATACTAATTTTGGCACCTTGTGTGTTTGTAGGTGCTTGGTTGGGTAATATTCTGCATCATAAAATTAACGAGCAATTGTTTCTAAAAGTGGTGTTTAGCTTGTTGCTAATAGTGGGTCTAATACTACTGGTGAATTCAGCACGTTTACTAATTGATTGATGAAACTTTTTATTACTTGGCAGTGGCCAATATTGCTAAGCTAGGGTTTGACCTTACCTAATTCACAGAAAAGCTATGCGCCAAAGTCTCATTTATTTTTTACTAAGCTTACCCATTTTGGTTATGCTGGCGTGGTTTTACTTGGATAAACGCAAGATAAAACAACGTGAATTAAAACGTATACAATTAAGCGCACAACCACTCCCGCCCGAATACTTGCATATATTGCAAAGCCAATTCCCGTTATATGCGCGTTTACCCGATGAGTTACAGAATAAGTTAGCCGGTCATATTCAAGTATTTTTAGCTGAAAAAGACATTGTTGGGCGCAATGGCCTCGAAATAAAAGACCAAATAAGAGTGTTAATAGCCGCTCAAGCGTGTTTATTAATACTCAATCGGCCTGGTAATTATTATCCCGGTTTTCGCAGTATATTGGTTTACCCCGAGACCTACGTGGCCAGCAGTACGCGAACAGAAGGCATGTTGCATATTACCGGTACAAGCACCAGAGCAGGAGAGTCATGGCACCGAGGTCCAGTCATACTGGCATGGAATCACGTGCTGCAAGGTGCAAGAGATAGTCGCGATGGACACAATGTGGTGATGCATGAGTTTGCCCACAAATTAGATGAAGAAAATGCAGCAATGGATGGTCTGCCCTTGTTACCTACAGCACAGCAATATCAACAATGGTCACAAGTTTTAAATGCCGAGTTTAATGTGCAACAACAAAAGTGGGCTAATGGCGTGGATGATGTGATTGACAGTTATGGTGCCACCTCCCCCGCTGAGTTTTTTGCTGTAGTGACTGAAACATTTTTTGAGAAACCCCACCAGCTAGAGCATCACCACCCTGAACTATATGAACAATTTAAACAGTGTTATTTACTCGACCCCAAACAATGGTCAAAAGACAAGGGTAACTAGGACGCCGCTTAAGGCAATTTATACTTTCCGATCCGATCATTATGCAAACTACCTAAATACAGATAACCCTGATGTTCACGGGCAGAGGTAATTTCCTTTAGATGCTGACCTGTGGGTTCATGTAAACTTTGGGTAATTACGCCTTGTTCGTTTAGAGCCAAAACTAAGCCGTAAGGTTTTGGTTTAGGCCACATAGACTTGGGTAACTTGGACATTTGTTTTTTTAGAAAAGGCGAAACATGCAGACTGTCTATATCATCATTGCGAACCGTAAACAGAGCCAACCAAAACTTACCTTTACCATTGCTGGTAATGTTATCGGGAAACCCGGGTAGATTATCAATAAAAATATCATGAGTACCGGCTTTGGGGCCCTTCAACCAGTATCGGAGGATCCGGTAGCGGTATGTCTCATTCACTAAAACAAAGTCTTCGTCTTGAGATAACGCCACACCATTGGCAAAGTACAGGTTATCCACTAGCAGTTTTGTCTCACCAGTGTTGAGGTTGTAACTAAGAAACCTGCCATGAGGTTTTGCTTCTAAGAGGTCGTAAAGGTATTCAGTTTGCTCATATTTGCTGCTCGCATCGGTAAAATAAACGATGCCATCGCTGGAAATATCCAAGGCATCGGTAAACTTCAGAGGAATATCATTCGCTGTATTAACCAGCACTGTAATCTCACCAACAGGATTAATCGACAGTAATCCTTTATACGCATCACACACAATGAGGTTCTGATTTTTATCAAACAACATTCCCAAAGGTCGCCCATGGGTTTGCGCAAAAACCTCTAACCGACCATCTGCCATTATCCGCACAATGTCACCATCTTGGGTGCCACCATAAACGCGATTTTGACTGTCAATTGCCACTTCTTCAGGGCCATTGATTTTTCCGACGGCCAACAGTTCCGCCTTCTGTAAAAGGCTGTTGCTTGCCAGCACATCAGTAAGTGGTTGCGCTTGGGACGGTGAATAAGCCACCGGTGAAATAGGCGCTGGCAGGAAAATAAAAATGACCAGTAAAAGCACCAAAATACCGACTAAACTAAAGATTAATTTTTTCAAACTCGCTTCATCCTATTTAAATTGAGATATGCAAAACGTCACGAGTCTATTACGAAGACACGCAAAAGCCATCAAAAATGACTGAATTCAAGATAAGTAAACGTATTGATGTATCTAAACAGGGGCGTTGGAGAAAAAGTTTGCTAAGGATTAGACTGAGTCCCACCCATAGCAAACTTTACTTTATTTTTTACTGATATTAAAAATCAGCAATGAGTGGCTATTTAGCACAACCACTAGATTCAGGATCAGTTTTCTTAGCCGCCCAATTCAGCATATTTTTCAAAATAAGCAATGCTTCAGTGGTCTCAAAAGTTTCATATCGATGACCCATAGCCGTAAAGACTGTGCGGGCCTGATTATCGCCTAAACAACGCGCCCAAATGATAGGGTGATCTGAGGTTTTTGGCCCCATACGTAAATCGGAACGATCGCCATAAGCGTTATTCACTGGGCTATAAGTACTTTCATCCAAGCCTGCTAAAACAATAAAGTCATCACTTGGCACAGCTTCAAATGTATACCATTCGTCTGTCGCCATAAACTCACTTGGAAGGCCTTGCATAACTGGATGTTTGGGGGCTAACACTTCAACCCGTGCTTCTTGAAATTGCGGGTCCATTGGATGACTAACAAAGGTCGCGCCTAATACTTCATTGTGATAAAAATCCCAATCTTGATGGGAGTCATCACCAGCACCATGTAATAAAACGGTACCATTACCTTTAGACTGCCACTTAGCAAACGCCGTTTCTTCTTCTGGCGTTAGCGCGTCGCCTGTCATGTTATTAAACACAACAACGTCAAAACGGGCTAAGTCCTTTTCGTTAAATATTCCACTGTGTTCAGTTGTGTAATAACCATGTCCCATTTCTTTTGCGGCCTTCATAATGGCCAGGTTTGCACCCGCAATCCCTTCTTCATGTCGCCAATCTCGCGTCTCTGAGAAAATCAAAATAGAAGGAGTAGGCACAAAATTGAAATATCGACTTGTCGTGGGCACGAGTTCGCCAACAACGGTAGTAGGTTTCGATTCTGACAATGACTTCTCAGGCACTTCCGAGGAGCATGCTGCCAATAAAACTAATGGTAGGAGATATAATATTTTCATATGAAAACGATATCATTAGATTATTTTTAAAGCAATAAACAGAAGTACAAACCAATAGTTCAATTAATTATTGTTTATAATTTCATTTACCTTGTTGATGTATAAAGCATTTTTTCACTACAAACCCAGGCAATCCAAACGCAAATGATAATAGTTATTATTTGGCTTTACAAAATACTTTTATGCTTTTATTATCTGTTCCCTCGAAAATCACATGGGAACACACAGCTAAAATGTCTAAATCAAATCAATCAATATCTACTTTTGGATCAGGCGCTCTGACCACACTTGCATTAAATCTAAGTCCGGTATTAGCCAATGAGGCCAACCAGCAATGTGAAGCAAACGATTAGATTGTGCACAACAACAAGAAATGGAATTAATCCGTATTCACGGTGTACGTAACTCGATTTACAATGTGAAAACCTCGGGCGATTTACGCCGAGTTGCTGACTTGGTTGATACGCCGCAAACAATTACGGTATTAACCAAAGACCAAATCAACGAAGCGGGTCGTACTGACTTAAAAGAAATATTGGCATCTCAAGCTGGGGTTACTTTAGGAACTGGAGAAAACGGAAATGCCTTCGGTGACAGATATATTATACGTGGCCACGAAGCTCGTTCAGATGTGTTTGTCGACGGATTACGCGACCCGGGAATGACCACTCGCGAAAGTTTTGCATCAGAACAAATTGAAATTACTAAAGGGCCTAGCTCTACCTTTGCTGGTCGTGGTTCATCTGGTGGTGCAGTGAATAGCATTACCAAAAAAGCATCAACCGCTTATCAGTTTGGTCGTATAGACGCAGGCATAGGCACAGATGATCACTACAGACTTGAGCTTGATTACAACACGCCCGTCTCGACTAACTTTGCGACTAGAATAAATTTACTGAGCACCGAAGAAGATGCATCAGGCCGCGAAGGTATTAGCCGTAGCCGTGATGGTTTGCTGCTATCTGGGTTGTACGACAACACCGAAGATTTGCGGGTGTATAGCGATTTTTATTACCTCAAAGCTGATGATACACCTGATTTGGGCAGCTATTTTGACCGCAATCTGCGCACACCTGTGGCTGATATACCGGTTTACGCGCAAAGCAGCGACTTTTTAGATTCAGAGGTATTTGCCTTTACCGTACGTACTGAATACGACATTAACGACTCATTAAAGTTTTATAATGCCACCCGTTACGGCCAAACATCCAATGCCTATCTCACCACAGGTGCCAATGGCGCAGTGCGTGCTGATGAAGATTTAACAGCGCCTGGCGCCGCGACTATCAGACTAAGTACCCATCAGGGATGGCAAGAAGTAGAATATTTCGCCACCCAATTTAACCTTTTTTGGGATGTATCCACTGGCAGTGTTGAACATAAAATATTGTTTGGTTTAGAAGTGTCTGATGAAGAAGTTGAAAACGGAGTGTTTAGTTTCGACGACAATACTGCAGCAACCAACTGTTCAACCTCAGGTCGTCGCGGGGTTTCTGCCGGTTATTGTTTATTAGACGGTAATGGCGATGTGTATGCCCAACCACAAAATATCATGGGTAGAACCTTCGAAAGAGGTAACGCCGACTCATTATTTTCTGCTCAAACTGTCGCAGCTTATATAATGGATACCGCCACCATTAATGAACAATGGCAGGTATTCTTTGGCCTAAGACAAGATACCATTGATTACAGCAACGATGCGGTAAGCCGCGGTACAGAGTTGGATTACGCCTACAAAGACGACTTCCACAATGGTCATCTAGGTGTGGTGTATAGCATAAATGACGATGCCAATATCTATGTAAGTTATGCCACGGCCACAAACATTAATGGCGGCGAATCAGACTTAGGTGCAAACTGTGGTTACGGTGGTTTGTGTGGTGATACCGATCAAGCATCGGCAGCCGATCCTGAAACAGTGGAGAACATCGAATTAGGCGCGAAATTTTCGTTACTAGATGAAAAACTGTTTGTCGCCGCCTTATTTCAAATGACAAAATTTAACGTAATGGAAAGTGTAGGCACAGATGATTATTCTACATTAGGCACATTAAACACCGGTAAAAACCGAGTCAAAGGTGTTGAGTTTGCCATGAACGGTAATCTGACTGATAAGTTAAGCATTCAAGTCAGTGCCGCCAAAATGGAATCAGATGTATTAGCCTCAATTAACCAAGGCAATATTGGTTTAAACCTAAGTAACTTCGCTGAAGAAAGTGCCTATGTGCAACTTCGTTATCAACCAAATGACAGCTTTGCGTTTGGTGGTGATTTCACTTACCAAGGTGAAATGTACGGTGGTCAACCCGATTCTGCCGCCGGTTACGACGCAACTAACTCTCAATACAGTATTGTGATACCCAGCTACAATGTAGTGAACTTATTTGCTAACTATCATGCCTCTGAAGCCATGACATTTAGACTAAATATAGGCAATGTCACCGATACCGAATATTGGACCGCAGCTTATAGATCAGGTGCATTTATGTACCTAGGCGATGGCCGCAGTGCGCGCGCCACAGTCACGTATGAGTTTTAATTTTAGTTAACCAGTAGGAAATCTATTTATGGTCTTGATTGAGCAGTTATTAACAAAAGACGAAGTTGTACAATTTCGTCACAAACTTTATCAAGCACCATGGATAGATGGTAAAGGCACCGCCATGGGTATGGCAGCTGATGTCAAACAAAATGCCCAAGCAGATGCTAACCACAGTGACATACAAACATTATCTAACTTACTGTTGAGTAAGTTAGGTAATTCACCTCAAGTGGTGTCAGCAGCCTTACCTAATCGGATTTTCCCACCGTGTTTTAATCGATACTCACAGGGCGAAACCTACGGTTACCATGTAGATGCGGCTATCATGCGAATGCCCAATAGCCACGAAGTTTTGCGCTCAGACATATCCATGACCACCTTTTTGTCAGAGCCCGACGAATACCAAGGTGGCGAGTTAATCATCAGTACCGAATTCGGTGAACAAAAAGTCAAATTAGCCGCAGGTGATGCAGTATTGTACCCCTCCAGTAGTTTGCATAGAGTCACTCCAGTGACCGAAGGTGAAAGGTTAGCCGCCATCACTTGGATCCAAAGTTTAGTGTCGGATAGCGCCATGCGCGACACCCTCTATCAACTTGATCAAAGCATTCAAACCTTAGTCAATAACCCTGCGATTAGACGCGAGGAATTGGATAGGTTACATCATGTTTATCACAACTTAATTAGGCAACATTCTCAGGTGTAATTTTTGCAATTCAGACTCCTGGATATTATGACTGATTAATTTACTAGCATGTTAGGATCAACAAGCTTTGAAAATTCAAAATCAGGAAATGAATTATGTTAGGTAAGTGGTTTGCTAAATGGTTATGTTGTTTTGCTTTGCTATTTACTGGTCATGTGCCGGCCAAACAAGCTGAACAAAGTTTGTATATTTTAGGCGTAGTGCAAGATGCCGGTTTTCCGCAAATTGGCTGTTATCAACAGCACTGTTTACCGGCTTGGCAAGATAAGCGCTTACAACGAGGTGCGGTGTCTATTGCACTAATTGACCAAAAAGAAAAAACCAAATATTTATTTGAAGCTAGCCCTAACCTTCCCCAACAACTGTATCAGTTATCTACCATAGCCCCGACCTAGACTATCAATTGGCAGGTATATTCCTCACACATGCACATATTGGACACTATGCTGGGTTAATGTACTTAGGGCATGAAGCGATGGGCGCTAACAATGTACCTGTGTATGCAATGCCCCGTATGAAACAGTTTTTAGAAAATAATGGCCCATGGGATCAACTTAGTCGCTATAACAACATTCAGTTAAAACCTTTAGCAGACAAGCACCCCGTATCCCTAACGCAGGTGTCTGTCACCCCTTTTACCGTGCCCCATCGAGATGAATATTCTGAAACTGTGGGTTATCGCATTCAAGGGCAGCATAAAACCGCAATTTTTATTCCTGATATCAACAAATGGCAATCTTGGAAAACCAACATTGCTGATTTGGTGAAAACCGTCGACTATGCGTTTTTAGACGCGGCATTTTATGCCGACGGTGAGTTACCCGGCCGCGACATGTCAAAAATCCCCCATCCCTTTGTATCAGAAAGCATGCAAATTTTTGATGCTTTGCCCATACAACAGCGGAATAAAATTTGGTTTATTCATATGAATCACACTAACCCATTGCTGAATAAAAACAGTCCAGAAGCAAAGCTGGTGCAGTCCAAGGGCTACCATATTGCTCAAGAGGGTTTGAGTTTTGATTTATAGCGACCTTGCTCTCATAAATAGGTGCAATTTTAAAATCGTTCGCAATTAATCAGCAAATCACTGGCGTGACTAAAAGTGCTAAAACACAGCACAATTATCAATGTGAGCCACATGATAACTTCCTTGTAAAAATGTTTTCGAGGCTAAAAGATTAACTTGGGGTTAGATTGTCTAAAGGTTGTACGCAAAAATTCATGAATAGCTGGCGCCAATTCAAGGTTGTCTCTAACACCATAATAAATGGGTAAATCGGGCAACAAAGGGGACCACTATGAGGCAATTTACAACATAAACCTGAGGGCCCCCCCCAAGTTTATGTCAGCATCAGGCCAAAACTGGCTTGATTAAGTCGCCATCGTCTGCAATATTGGTGTCATCTGTGAGTAAGTTGGAATAAACACCGTTCATCGCTAGCAAGTCTTGGTGGTTGCCCTGCTCCACAATTTTGCCTTGGTTGAGCACCAATATTTGATCCGAGTGGCGAATGGTACTCAGGCGATGCGCAATAGCGATCACGGTTTTTTCTTCAAACAAACGGCTAATGGCTTTTTGGATCAGATTTTCGGTAATCGAGTCCACCGAACTGGTGGCTTCATCTAGCATCATCACCTGCCCGCCCTGAGCCACAGCCCTAGCAAAGGAGATTAGCTGAGCCTGACCCGCCGACATATTACTGCCGTTATTTTTCAGCTCAAATTGGTACTGACGGGGCAGCCCCAAAATATAGTCATGGGCATATACGTATTGTGCGGCGTCTTCCACCGCGTGGTCACTGATTTTGTCGTCACCAAGGGAAATATTGAAGCGGATATTCTGCTCAAACAAAAACACGTCTTGCTGCATCAGCGAAAACAACGGCAACACAGTGTCTTTGGGAATGCTCGACAGCTCTATGCCATTTAGAAGAATACTACCTTCGTAGTCCATGTAGGTTTTATTCATGATGCGCATGATAGTCGACTTGCCTGAGCCGGTTGTGCCCACCAAGGCCAATTGCTGACCCTTGTTTAGGGTGAACGACACATCATCCAACACATTGGGACCTGCGCCGGCATAACGAAAACGCACGTTTTTGAATTCTAGAGATTCGAAAGTAGCTAGTTTGTCTTTTAAGGTTTCTGCTGGCAAAAGTGTGCGCCCATCTTCTTCGAGATCTTCCACAAAAAGTTCTTCTATGTGCTCAAAAGCAGCAAAAGAGCGCTGAATAGCAGCGATCTGCGAGGTAAAGTCACGCAGCGGTACAAACACTTTTTCTAAGGTATTGATAAAGGCGATCAACACACCAAGGCTCACCACACCGGCCAAAACCTTACCAGAGCCATACCAAATAATCAGTCCAATGGTGATGGTTGTGATACCCGTTATAATCGAAAACAAAGTGGCATCGTATTTATTGGTTTTTAACTGCGCACGCAAAAACTCTTCGGTGTAACCGTGATATTTGGCTTCCACTTCCTCTTCTGCGCCATACAGTTGTACGGTTTTCACCCCAAACAAACACTCTTGCAGAAAGCCCGTGCCCTTAGCCAAAGACGAGCGCGTAATGGCATACATTTCACGCAGCCTATTGCGCACATACTGAGTCAGCATCAATACCGGCGGAAACACCAGCAACACCAACAAAGCCAATTGCCAGTTGATGAAAAACATAAAAATCAATACCGCTACTGTGTTGATAGAGTCTTTGAGTAAACTCAACACACCTAACACAAACGATTCACCTATGGCTTCAAGATCGCTGGTCAAACGCGACAAGGTGACACCTGTGGGCGTTTTATCAAAATAGGTGCGGGGTAACTTCAAAATGCGCGCAAACAACTCCATACGTATATCAAAAACGGCCTTTTGTCCGGTCAAGCGCAAGCAGTAAGTATAAAGACCATCGGCAATGTAATTGACAATCAACACCACCAGCATGATGCTAATCAACAACATCATGCCTGCGTATTTACCAGGTGTGAGGTGTTCATCAATCACCTGAATAATCAGCCAAGGGAACAACAAGTTAGCCGCCACCGATATGGGCATCATCAACAAACCAATCACCGCGGTTTTTTTATATTTCGAAGCGAAGTGATAAAAATGTTTAAGGTGATGGAAGTCAGGCGTTTTAATCATGCTACCTCTCCCGTCTCATGTTGCTGTAATTCCCAAGTCTCGCGGTAATAGTCAGACGACTCAAGCAGTTCGGCGTGTGTGCCTCGGGCGATGATTACACCATTTTGCAACACCAGTATTTTGTCCATGTATTCCAGCGCGCTAACGCGATGCGACACCACCAATAAACTTTGCCCCACAATACGATTAAACACGCCTTTAAGAATGGTTCGCTCGGTTTCGTAATCCACCGCCGACAACACATTGTCCATAATAATAAGGTCGCAAGGGGTGAGTAGCGCCCGCGCGATACTCAGACGTTGCTTTTGTCCACCCGACAACATAATGCCTTTTTCACCCACCAGCGTTTGTTCGCCATCGCTAAAACGCCGAATGTCTTCGCTCAATTGGCTGAGTTCGAGTACTGGCTGCACGTCGAGATTGTCTGTAGCTTGCAGTTGGTTGTGCTGTTCTTTGTGCTGTTTTGCCCCAAATTTCACATTTTCAGCAATGGTATCGGAAAACAAAAAAGGCTCTTGGGTGATGGTGCGTACGTAACTACGCCAATCCTGACGTGACATTTGAGTAATGTCTTTGTCCCCCCAAAAAATGTGCCCGCTTTCAAGGGATAAATGATGATTCAAACAATTCACCAGAGTACTTTTACCTGCACCAATACTGCCTAAAACACCTACTTTCTCACCCGGTGCAATGGAAAAACTCAGATCCTTAAGTACTGCCTCGGCATCTTCACCTTTAGCGCTTGGGTAAGTGTAACTGAGGTTTTTTACCGTTAGTGTCGAGCCATGCAAGGCGGCTTTTTTATTGGCGTCCATTCTCAACAGATCGGTGCTTGGCACTTCGTTATTCAAAATGTTCTGCACACTATCAATACTGATCATGCCCATTTGATAAACCGTAACAATGCGGCCCAAGTGCATCAGCGGTAGTGCCAAAAGTACCGAGTAAGATAAAAAGGCAGTAATTTCACCAATCGTCAGCTTGGCCTGCAACAGATAATAACCGCCTAGGCCCAAAATCAGCACCTTCATAAAATGGTTGGCGTAATCCAGCACAGGCATAAAAAAGGTTTGGATTTTGGCTATTTTCATCGTGCAATCAAACAGACGACGATTGACCGCATCCACTTCACTGGTCACCCACTCACTCATCTGCTGATTTTTAATCAAGTCTATGCCCGACAAGTAGTTCATCAACTGCTCGGATAAATCCTGCAAACGGGTTAAGCGCTCTGTATGTAAGGCGCGCAATTTTCTAAAACCAATGCGGAAAATAATTGCAGCAATAATAATGGGGATCACCGAATACAGGGTTAATTCGGGAGAGATTTTCCACATCCAAATGGGGGTAAGCGACAGCGCAAACAAAATATTAAACAGCTGTAAAAAACCAACCCCATAAAACAGGCGAATGCCATTCAAGTCGTTATTGATAATGGAGATAAGTTTGCCCGACGCATATTGTGTGTGAAAGCTTGAGGGCAAACGGTTAAGCCGATGAAATACATCATTTTTCAAGGCCGCTTCGGTAATACGCCCAGGGTTTAAGGAGTACATGCGCGACAGAATACGGATCACCACCATGATCACCGACAAAGCAATCACCCACTGCACGTTTTCAAGCAACCCCTCTTTTGACGCAAGTGTTGCCTCGTTAAGCAAATCAACCGCCAGCTGGATGTAGCGGGGAATTTCTACTTGTAAGTAATTCACCACAAAAATGCACACAATCGCAAACAAATAAGAGAACTTGTTCAACAGGAAATAGTGCAGTATAAATTTTGATTTAGTCATGGTTACCCGCGCCTTTGTTACAGATAGATGCATGTTGTGCAAGGCAAGCGTCGATAATCAGCTGTCTTGGCTCCCCCGCTTCGCTCAATTGCTCAAGCAACCAAACAGGCAGGCGAATAGCTTGGGTTTTCACCCCCGGTTTGCGACCGCAACCGGGGCGCTTACCGCCGTGATCACAGCAAGCGTCATTTGACTTATTGGGCATTTTGGCTCGATTTAAGAAAGGCATAAGAGTAGATAACTTGATAAGTGTACAGTTTTCAAATCTTTTTTACTAGCGGCTATTTTTGAGCACTGTTTAATCGGTAATACAGACTGCTATATTTTTTTACGGAAAGGCAACTAATACGGGCACAAGCTCTGTGAATGAAAAATTAATGTGACTATCCTATTAAGGGTTAAGCGCTGCTGATTTTTTACGATGGCGGTATGTGTAATTTTAGTCAGTCAAAACTGTAAATTTGAAGAAAAATGAAACGTTTCAGCGAACCTGCCCCCGCAGGTTGCTTTGCATATGCTTACAAATTAGCGTTTGAACAAACATTGTAATAGCAGACAACTTTTTAATATGGCTATGTTTTTGTAAACTGTTGCAATACTGTATATAATTACAGTTAATAAGGAGGTGGTCTATGATCCCAG
>ENA-OSET01000830-OSET01000830.1-sediment-metagenome-genome-assembly--contig:-NODE-830-length-33905-cov-13.886307_pt1 | contig 33905 bp, 19 predicted proteins | sample MGYA00237882_ERZ534229 | MGnify/ENA primary metagenome ERZ534229 (study PRJEB26408, sample SAMN06266212) | sediment metagenome | isolation source: Hudson Canyon methane seep mesocosm | place... | reverse complement strand
AGCCCAGGTAGCTCAGTCGGTAGAGCAGAGGACTGAAAATCCTCGTGTCGACGGTTCGATTCCGCCCCTGGGCACCACGCTATAGTGTCAAGAAATATAAAAACATCCCAACAAGCAGGAACCACCTAGCTTCGAGGGATTTTTTTTGTCTCACGTTATCTCTTATTGTTCCACAGCATTTCAGCGTATTAACAGTACGCATAACAGTATCTTATACTTCTCTTAAAGGAGATACTGTAAAATGAAATTAACAACACAAATCATAGAAGAATCAATAGCTCAAGCTAAACCATACAGACTTACTGACGGGAAAGGCATGTACATGCTTATCACAAAAAGTGGATCAAAATTATGGCGCTTAGACTACACATTAAATAATAAACGCAACACTCATGCATTAGGAATATTTCCTGATATCACGCTTCTTGAGGCTCGCGACCTTAGATTTGAAGCAAAAAAATTAATTAGTGATGGAATTGACCCAAATCTTTACCGTAAGTTCAAGAATGATAATCTTGAAAAAACAACTTTTGAAGCTATAGCACTTCAATGGCATACTAAATTCTCAACTAAATGGTCTGATCCACACAAACAACGAATTTTTAGACGACTTGAAAAAGATGTATTCCCATGGATTGGAGCTAGACAAATAAAAGAAATCACCTCTGGCCAACTTCTTTCTGTTCTCGAAAGGGTCGCGGATAGAGGAGCACTAGAAACAGCCCACCGTATACATCAAAATTGTGGAGCCATTTTTAGATACGCGATAGCAACTGACCGTGCAACACACGACATTACTTTAGCCCTGAAAGGCGCCATTCCACCAGTAAAAGTAAAACACCACGCAAGCATTACCGACCCAAAAGAAATTAGCGCACTTCTCAACGTCATTGATGGGTACCAAGGTGAATTTACAACTCGATGCGCACTCCAGCTATCACCTCTACTATTTTTACGCCCAGGGGAACTTCGATATGCTGAGTGGAGCGAATTCAATTTAACAGGTAAAGAGTGGCGTATTCCAGGAAATAGAATGAAAATGGAAAATACTCATATTGTCCCCCTATCAACTCAAGCAATAAATATTCTTAAAGACCTTCACCCACTAACCGGAAATGGCAAATATTTGTTCCCCAACCTTCGCTCAAAAACAAGACCTATGAGTGAAAATACCGTTAATGCCGCACTCAAGCGCCTTGGCTATACTAAAGATGACATGACAGGACATGGCTTTAGAAGTATGGCGTCAACCTTACTCAACGAAATGAACTACAACACTGATGCCATTGAAAGACAGCTAGCGCATTCAGAAGGTAATAAAGTAAAAGCAGCATACAACTATGCTGAACACCTTGGCATTCGTCGAGAAATGATGCAAGAGTGGAGTAATTTTCTTTATAAATTAAAGCAGGATAAAAATACATTAGTTTTAGCTAGAACTTAAATCTAATAAGTTAGACAATTTCAAAAACGCTCTCTCAGAATTGAGAGCGTTCAAAATTCTGTGTCGGTGCCATTATTTAAATATAGTCTTTTAGTCTGCCTCCAAATTAAAGATAAAGCATTTCTACGGTATCGCTACGTGATATCAGCAATTCTCAATTTAGGTTTTCCTCTATTATTGGTATCGGAACTTCCAATCCTTCCAGCATAAATTTTAGTAAGGATGGCCAACTATCAAAGTGCATATAGTATTAGACGACAATTAACTTGTCCGGTTCGCGACAACTAGCTTGGCCGGTTTTGATACACTCCACACACCGTTAATCACAGGTGATTTAGATGTCTGGAATATCCATAACCCAGCAACAGGTTAAGTTATAACTATCTCATCGTAAAAATAATTCCCAAGTAAAATCAGCGGCAAAAGCAGGGATTTCTGAGCGCAGCGCAAGGCGCATAGAAAAGGAGGGGCATGAAATACAGCAACAACCCAGAAAGTATGGCTCTGTTGCAAAAGCATTGCAGTAAATAATCTTGTTTTTATCGTTGGTGATGGTTAATTCACACCAGTTTACAAATAAGGCATCATCCGTATCTCGTAAAGGAACTTGGTTGACAAAGCGGTAGTGTTTTTTTACTTTTTTCTTTCCCTTTGATTCATTGATAATGATATTTTCTATCTTACCTAATCGTTCAAAGTCATCAACCCATCCGTATAATGTTTTATGAGAATCTGGCTTACAGACCAAAATAAAATGCTTTTGCATTTGAATCAATTGCTCACAAAAAGGCTGTTTACAATATAAATCATCGCCTAAAAACGTGGTATTTTCAGGTACCAAAGGAATAACAGCCGTCGGTGGTGAGTGTGATTTTCATATCTTGTTTAGCTTGACTTGATTTTGCTCATTTATCAAGCATCTTCAATGGTTTCCGGTATAAATCGCCATTAGAGTTTGAGAGTGGACTCTATAAGAAAATAGCTTAAGAAAGCGCTCTGTTTTACTTGACCATCCCAAATAATTGTCGCACCAATTAATTCAAGACGAACAGAGTACGAATCAATTTACACCGATATTGAAGCATTGAAAAAATATGAGTTAATCACTACACGCTTTGATGCGCGATGCCATCAATATAAAGAGAGCAACCATCCAAATGTAATAACCCACTCCAGTCAATCCATCGACCTTAAGTGACAGCAGAAGGTTTACTAACGCTATAAATCCAATTCCATAACATAATGCTAAAAAGATATTGGGTGTTATTGACTTAACCTTAAGAAAAATAGGAGCCAACAAGCCCAGCCAGACGGGGATAGTAAATAACCACCACCCTAAATGTTTCATCGGTGCAATGAGTAACACCATAGCTATTTGCAACCCATAGGCATCATTATGCAAGCCTAAAAACATGACCAAAGAGCCAATTTTCAGATCACCCATAGGAATTGTTACCATGGGTAATGCTAAGCCTGAGAGCATAAAAGCCCAACCCAAGAAAAATATTTTGTTCGCCATTCTAACCAATCTCTTTTCAGTTATTGAACCTTTTAATCTATCATTATTTTGAACAGCACCATGCGATAACTTAATTCTAGTGGCTTAGGGAGCTGGAAATAATACAGCTAAGCACAACGGGTATCTGTGCATTTTTTCAAAATATTTTTGCATATAAAGAGAGGCCATATAGGGATATAAATAATCCCGATTTATTGCATCTAAGGCATTACACTCAATTATTATTTATAATATCCCTTGCCACTCTAAACCCAAATGTATTCCAACCATTAGTTCCTTTTTTATGTTCATCGCGTGAAGTTAACTTCACTTCAAACTCACTGCTTGCCCAGCAGCCTCCACGAAGTAGCTTTAGCTCGTAGCTTTCGATCCCATCCATAGCTCGAACAGTTCTACCACCATCAGATACCCATTCCCATACATTGCCCAGCATTTCATAACAGCCCCACTTATTGGGTGGTAGGCTACCGACTTCAACAGGGCCTTCTTGATTTTTTTTATAATTAATGGCTTCCCCACTTTGCAGTAAACCCAAGCCAATACAGTAGTCATTAGCCGACCCACCTCTAGCGGCATACTCCCACTCGAGCTCTGTGGGCAGTCGATATTGTTCACCTGTTAGTTTATTAAGCTTATCGATATATCGATGTATATCGAACCAATTCACATTAAGAACAGGATGATTGAGAACTAAGTGATCAGTATCTGGTGGGAGATAATCCATAATAGTAAGCCATTGAGCTAGCGTGATAGCATATTGACTAATTTCAAATTCACTAACATGTTGCCCTGAGTAGTCTGGCCTGAAGCCAACTGTATCAACAACGGGCATTATGCCACTTGGAATTGTGAGCATTCCAGGTTTGTCTTCATCATCTATTCTATCTGTCATATTACCCCCTTACTTAATTATAATGGTTAGTGAGGCTAGATGATAATACGATATACCCACTTATTTTTCAAAAGAGCCAATAAAGTGAACCAGCACCACCTGTTATGCATAGCTAATGCTGAACCAAGAGTCCTGCCCAAAAAAATCTTCAATCTCATCACCATAATAAATACAGCCTCATTCTAAGTGATTTTCCTTACTTAGCCGCTGCAGTTTTTCTTTAAGCTTGACCAAAAAACATCTCAGAGCAATTTCATCCAAATACTGAAAATTGAGCATATCACTTACGTTTTGTTTTGGGTGTTTCATTTCAAGCGTAATGTGCACAATCAGTGTTCCAATAAAACCACGGCCTTGTCTTTGCATTTGATCGACAATCTCATCAATCTTATCATCCGTATTATCAGCACAAATCAATCCATATAGGGCTACGGTTAGAGGCATACCCCAGCGATCACACAGCGGCTTTTCTAGTCGTTTAATATATTCAGAGTGACATCGGGTACACCTGTAAAAGGAGCCTTCCTCAACATCACTCGGTGTTATATCAATTAATGAACCGTTACAGCGAAAACAATTATCCATTTAGTTATTCTAATACATAACCAAAATACTGCACAGTTAGATACCTTTCAAGCTAGTGGGATTGGATAGTCGTTATTTTGATAAAACCATTACAAAGCACTAATATCTACTGTAATCATCGCAGTACTGCCGATACGATCAATCACGGTGATTTGATATTCCCCTGCTCTTTTAAATACATACGGAAATGACTTCCCCGAGCTGGTAATAGTGATTTCTTTGCCGTTAATATACCAATAACGCACGTCCCCTGAACCACCTTTGGTGCTTAATTTAATACTAGGCAATCTTAGACCACTGCCTTTCGCTTTTAAAACCGTATGCTTCTGCAAACCTGTTATTACCATCGGCTGCTCACCTTGAGTTGAGGGATAATCACACTGCGCATCATAAGCGGGTAATTGTTGCTTTCGACGAAATCCTAAGGGAATCCAAGGCTCAACAGCTAATGGCCATAACGCCTTTTTAACCTTCTTAGTTGCATGATGTACGCAAGAAATATCCACCCTCTTGCCAGTGGTTTGATCCACAAGCAAAGAAACAGGGTTACTCGCCCATAATTGGTCATCAAAAAATGTACTTGGGGTGTTTTCTTCTAATAACCATGCTGTTTTTTTGCTATGACATAAACCTATCTCAGTCATGCTTTGCTGTTTACCTAGCGGCCAACAAATACTGGCTTGTCTTACGCTATCAGGCTTAGTCGCTGCTCTCTGCTGCTCTTGTTTAGCCTGAATACTTCGCATAAGTGAGAATAATAATGGTGCGGCGGTTCGTCCGCCATAATGCCCAGGCAAAGGCGTGCCATCTGGCCGACCAATCCAGACACCTACCGTATAACGAGTGCTGACACCAATACTCCACATATCTCGAAAACCATAACTGGTACCTGTCTTCCAAGCAAAAGCCTTGTTACCACCTGATTTACCCTTTAAATCTCGGGTTAATATATCACGCACGATAAAAGCCGCGCCTTCCGACAAAAAACGCCTCTGTAATACGGGATCGCTGGGTAAATAGCGCAATTTACCCGATAAGCCTTTATTCGCTAAAGCCGTGTAAAGTGACACAAGTCCTTCTAACTTTGCCCCCATACCCCCTAAAACAACCGATAAATTAGCCTTTCCACCTGCGGGTAAATACACCCTAAGCCCAGCATTGCGCAATTGACTGACAAAATTATTCACCCCCAAATGGTGTAATACCTGTACCGCTGGAATATTTAACGACTTTTTTAAAGCCTCACTAACACTGACTACTCCACTAAAGCTGCGATTAAAATTACTCGGTCGATAAGCAGCAAAACTGACTGGCACATCAATTAACAAAGAAGCCGAATGGATTAAACCCGCATCCATCGCCAAGCCATATAAAAAAGGCTTTAGGGTCGAGCCTGGTGAGCGAGCCGCTTGCACCATATCCACATAACCATAACGACTGGCATCCATAAAATGACTGGCACCAATATACGTTCTAACCGCTAAAGTAGCATTATCTACCACTAACACCGCTGCCGAGGTTTTGGGAGGTAATCGGTTTATATACTGTTTAACTTGCGCAGCTAAGCGTTGCTGCATTGCATGATCAATAGTCGTTATTAAACCTTTATTCGCCACCACCTTAGATTTTAAACGCCGCGCTAATAGTGGAGCAATAACAGCAGGACGATGCCATTGCTGAATCACCCGCTCTATTTGTGCCTCATTAACCTGCTCCTTTGTCCAAACCTTTAACCAGACCATCCGTTGCAATACTTTATTTCGTGCCACTTGCGCTCTTTCTGGGTGTCTATCGGGGCGTAAGCGACTCGGTGCCTGAGGTAACACAGCGAGTAATGCCGCTTCAGCACGCGATAAATACTGGGCTGATTTACCTAAATAACTATAACTCGCAACCTGCACGCCTTCTAATGGCCCGCCAAAAGGGGCATGATTCAGGTAATAACGCAGAATATCCGCTTTGCTCCAATGCCATTCTAATTGTAACGCGCGCACACTTTGTTTTAATTTACCCTGCAAAGTCCGAGTATGCGGCTCCATTAATCGAGCCACCTGCATGGTTAAGGTTGAGCCACCAGAAATAACACGCCCATAATAGATGTTCTGCCATAAGGCTCTCAGCATGGAGAAAGGGTTAATACCAGGGTGCCAATAAAACCAGCGGTCTTCATAGCTTAATAACGCTTGTAAATAATAAGGGGAAACTTGCTCAATCTGCACAGGATAACGCCAAACGCCCTTCGCATCAGCAAAAGCCCGCAACGGCTCGCCATTTTTACTTAACACCGTTCGCGCATAGCTGTGTTCAGTAGGCTCTAAGGGGAGTGGGTATAAGCTATCCGCTATCACGCTTGATAAGAATACAATGATGCAGATGATGATAAGTTTATACATGATATTTAACCAATCCCAAATCAATAGTGGCTGTTATACTCATCACTCCTGAAGTCTACCCATCCAAGCATTACTGCTATTAAGTTAAGGGGTAAAAGCATGATAAACAATGTGTTACACCGTAGACTGGGTTAGCAGGTTTGTCGCGTAACCTACGCCTACGAGCTAAATAATTTAATTAAGTACTTTATCTTTAATCTAAATTTTTAAAGTTCCAAACATTACAGGTTATCGTTATGAAAATTTTACTATTCTTTTTTATTCCTTTCCTTTTTTTTCAGCCATCCTATGCAAAAAATACTGGAAAACAACCTATAGCAAGAGATAATAATACACTCAAAGATAGTAATACTAGAAATAAAACAAACGACTCTATAAATGATATTTTTTTAAATAAGAGTCTTATAAAAGAGATGAAGAGTATAAAAGTAGTTAATAGAAAAAATTTTGATAATGTATTCCATCTTTTCGGTAAAGTTTCAATTCAGTTAGAAAAAAATATGGATAAGGATATTATTATTAACCTTGGGAAGCTTATTGAAATGACATTTGAGTTTGATCCTAATTATTATGTTATTGAAGCATTGCAAAGTATTATTTTTAATAACGAAAAGAATTTTCTTACAGAAATTAAGAAAACAATGAACAGTGAAAGCTATAAAATATTAATTGAAAATATAGATATAATGAAAAGAGAAATTATGTATGGTAATGGCTAGGAGGCTGTCTATAAAATATAGACCTCTTATTTAATCCAACATAGTGAGTAGGTTGGGCTGACGCAGGAAGCCCAACCATCATTTTACAGAGAATCACATCTCCACAAATGAATCCAACCGCTTCATATCGCACCTTATCAGATCAATTTTTATTTAAAACAGATATGTTTATAAATAAGTGAGCGCTTGAGTGCGGCGTATTGAATTTTTTGGCTTCGTGCCTCAGCCCAACCTACTCGCTACCCTTGACCCCATCTTATTTTCGCCCTAACAGCTGTGTGTTTAATTTATGCCCTGTAAGCATCTTAAAAAGAGGGCTACGCACTTAAGACATGACAGTAGGGTACGCATTGCGTACCTTTCGGACTAAATTTGTCCCATCTTGAGTTCATGGCCCAAAAGAGTAATAAGTTCTAGCCAAACGAAATCCCCGATCAAAGAAACGTTGCTTGGGGACGGCCCAACCACGCATAGCCATCCGCGAAAACGCTGGAATGCTCCTGAAAGAACCACCGCGGATGGCATAAGGTATATATTTATTAGCTTGAATTTTGCTTAAACACTGCTTCTCACCCTCACTGTATTTTTTATCATATTTAGAACAAGTCAATTCCCAAACATTGCCAATCATGTCATATAAACCCCAAGGATTGGCTGGAAAACTACCAACCTTTATGGTTTCCTCTCTATACACCCCCGTTTTCGCACCACAGCCATTGTAATCATAACTCCCATCATAATTGGCTTGGTCGGTAGTGATACACAAGCCAGTATAAAATGGCGTGGTCGTCCCTGCACGGGCTGCATACTCCCACTCGGCCTCAGTCGGTAAACGATACTGCACGCCACTCTTTTGATTAAGTTTACCAATAAACTCTTGTATTTCATTCCATCCGACTCTCTCAACCGGGTAATTCGCCCCTTTATGTTTTGAAGGGTTATCTCCCATCACTTGCTGCCATTGCGCTTGCGTCACTTCATATTGCCCCAGATAATAGTCTTGACTTAAGCATACGCGATGCTGCTTTTCATCACTACGCCTATTTACCTCATTTTCAGGACTACCCATTTGAAAACAGCCAGACTTAATAGACACAAATTTCATACCTGTTATCGGATCGGTAAACCCCTTTGTTTGAATAGGTTTTACAGGATCTATAATGGCCTGCAATTCCACATAATAACTGTTTTTTTCTGCCGTTAAAAAAAAGTCACTAAGCTGACGCTGATAACCTGATTTGCTGACTTCAACCTTATAAGTTCCTGGCTTTAATAACATACCATCTTGATAGACTGGTCCAATATTTAAAATTCGCACCCTGGCATCGGCAGGCGTGGTTTTAACCGTAAAATGCAACGGTTCTAATGCTTGTTGCTTGCCTGCACAGGTCGCAAAACAATAGTCACCTCTTAATGGCGACATTTCCAATCTTGGGCTTTGCTGATTTTGCGTATCATTTTCTACCTCTACACTGACGCTATTTAATAGATCATCAATGGGCTGGTCTGCCTGGGTCTTTAAATGACGTAACAATTGCAAGGTGTAAGGACTGTGCAGCCCCGAACCATCGGCGGCGGTGGCATTGGGTTTGGTGGCGTAGGCGATAATGGTGCTGCTAGGGGCATCCATTCGCCCTAAGCCTTTTGTCGCTCCTGATTTAGAATCACGCGGATAAGGGTCATCTCGGCAAGCATCAAGTATGACCAAGTTTAAACCACTGGAATGACTCGTCATTTCATCCATTAAAAAAGCGACATTCATAGCACGATGGCGTATATGACTGGCTTTGTTGATAGTGGCTTTTGTGGGCATCAGGTAGTTATTGCCCTTACGCTGTACGCCATGCCCTGAGTAATAAAACAGGGCAATATCGGCCCCGCTAATTTTCGCTGCAAATTCTTCAACAGCAAGTTCCATTGCTTCACGACTGGCAAGATTAGGTTTATAAAGCACAATAAAGCCTAAGTCACGTAAGGATTTTGTAAGGCTACGAGCATCGTTCACGGGATTATTCAACCGTCCGACGCTGTAATCGGCATTACCGATGACTAAAGCGACACGCTTTGCTGAGGCAGGGTGTATCACGCCACAACAAAGTAAAAGTAGCATCATTAAACGCCCTACCTGAGCGTTTAAAAAGAAAAAAGTTGTTTTTTTCATCATTGGGTTAAACCCTTAGTTCTGCCATGATAGCCATACAATTATTTAATCGTCGCTTTCGCATTCGCCGCCCCTATTCCTCGTATATAAGGTCGATACATATCTTCAATGTAAACAGGCGGTACAGTATAAGTGCCAGGGGTGACCATTCTTACTAAATAAAACAAATCATTCACGTCACCTTCATACATATCTAAAGCAACAATATAGCGGTCATCTCGGTATTCTTGATAATTAATACTATCTTCATAAAGTAGTCTATCAACAGATTGTCCGTCAATCTCCAAGTCTAAATTAGACAGTTTAATGCTGTTATCCATATTTTGATTTTCTAATTCAAATCCTGCGGGTAACAAATCAACCACTAATGCCTGACTAATTCGCTCTTTTGCCTTTAGTTTCAAATGCACCAACAGCAACTCACCGACTTTAAGCTGTGTTAAGTCTACTGCTTCCCCTTTAAGTGTATAGTAATGGCGTTGTATTTTAAAGGTATCCATCATGGCATCGGGTGCTTTCTGTGGATAGCCTTTGATCCGTATTTGCATAAATAAAGGTTTATCGTGCAAAGAGTGAATACTAATTTTATCAGGAATTTCCTCGGCGCTTAAACGGGCTTGGTAAGGCTCTTTCTGCTCTAGTCTTTGTGTTACTTTATTGACTATCAACTTCGCTACCCAAGCCTTTTGTTCACTTCCCGATAATTCCAATGCCGTTAAGAATAAGGCATTTCGTTCTTGAGTACTCAGGTATTGCCGAGTCCCTAAGGCACCGGATAACTGAAAGACTAATTGCTCACTCGCTGGACTGGATAGTTTATGTTTATTCAGTAAATAAGTCATCAGACTGAGATCCCGCAAAGGACTGCCATAATCTGCTAAATAGAGTCTTGCAGGACGTTTTATGGTCAGCGCTTGTTGAATGGCTTGATTGCCTCGCTTTATATCGCCTTGATTAATAAGAGCAACACCCAAATGCACTAAAGGCAGTCCAGATTGACTTTCATTTTTATGCTGATCAAACAACGTTCTTAATGAGCCTAATGGCGCATGGTTAACGCGCGATAAGACATAAGCAGCGTAGGCTTGGTAAGCAAGGGTACTGTGTTTTGGTTTGCTGCTATAAGGCTCACGATACATCCCCCCTTCTGTATTGACATAGCGCAACAACCTTTCCAGTGCTTTATTAAGTAAAGGCTCTGGCACTTGAAAGCCTTGCTCCCGCGCATCAAGCAAGAAATCACTCACGTAAGCTGTTAACCAATATTCTTCTTCGCCATCACTGTCCCATAAGCCAAAACTACCATTGCCTCGTTGCATACCTGCTAAACGCATCATGCTACGATTAATCTGTACCGTGCGTTGTGTAAAGTCTATTGCTTCGCCATCAACCTTTGTTTCTGTTAGCTTAAATTGATTGATACGCTGCGTATTAAGAAATAACCACGGATAGCTGGTGCTGGTCGTTTGCTCTAAGCAACCATAAGGGTACGTTAATAATTCAGTTAGTTGCTCAGTAATATTAAGCGGGGGTTGTGCGGCAATGCTTAATTTTACTTGCGTTGAATCTAATAAAAATTGTTTTACGGGTATCGCTATCGTTAGTTTCTTTTTGGCGGCTATTTGCTTCCTAATAACGTGATTAATCGCTGGATAAGCGGGGCGTACTGCTAGATGCCACTCACGTTGTAACTCAATTTTCTGCTCACCGTCCAAGTTATTACTTAAATGCAAGGTCAGATCAGCTTGGTCAAAGGCATGGTCAGCACTTAGGGGAAATTTAAGCACTTGCTTTTGCTGATGTGCTAGTTGCAAAGTTTGTGTTTGTGCATCAATATGCACAGGCCCTGCACTAGCCAATCTCACGCTAATAGTTTGCTCAGCACCACTTTGATTGAGTATATCTAAGGTTAATAAGGATTGATCACCTCCCGCAAGAAATCGTGGCAAGGCCGCTTCCGCGATAATAGGCGCTGCTACAGTGACATAATTTTCAGCCGCACCAAAGCGCTTGCCACTATACGCGAGTGCCATTAATCGTAATTTTCCATTAAAATCAGGAATATCTAGTGAAATATCGGCTTCGCCCTGTTCGTTTAACTTAACGGGGCCAGTAAATAAAGAGACAATTTTAACGTCGGTACGCGGCATAGTGCCGTTATCTTCGTATCCATCTCCACCAAAACGGGCTTTTCTTAATCCTCCTTCAAGAATTTCGACAATATTCCCGTAAACATCATGTTGATCAACCCCATAACGGCGTTTAGCCAAAAACATTTTAAGCGGGTCCGGGGTACTAAAATCAGTAGGGCTTAATACACCAATATCAACTGCCGCTAAGGTAACAAAGACCTCTTCACCTGCTTGCACATTAAGCAATTTAATATGCGTATTTAAGCTGCTTTCTGGGCGTATTTTATCAGTCTCGGTTGTTAGTTCTAAGTGTAGAACCTGCGCTGTTTTATCTAAAGGTAAATGCAATAATCCCACTGCTCGATTAGGTGTTATTTTTTGCTTCACATTACCTGCACGAAAGACCACCGCAGAGGCGTATATATCATGTTTATTCCAAGATTCATCAACGGGTATTGCGACAGTCAGCCCTTGTGCAGGTACAGAGAGTCGTTTAAACCATAAGGATTCCTGACTGTTTTCCACAATGATAAAACCATTACCTTGATGTGGTGGAATAATTTTTAACTGGGCAATATCACCTGGCAGGTAAGATTTTTTATCCCATTGCATCACAACACGATCAGGTTTTGCAGATTGTTCTGTTAATGCTCCCCAGTCTTGCCCCGCATTAAAGCGCAGCGTTGTCGTTTGTCCTGTTTTAATGTTTTTTATTTTTAATAAATACTGCCCTTGCTCTAAAGGCAATTTAAGTTTTTCTATTGTGTCAGCCGATAAGCTTATTTGTTGCGTAAAGACAGGCGTATTATTTTGCGTATAAGATTGCTGCCAGCCTTCATTACCGTCTGCTTGGTATTCCCAATAATATTCGCGTTGTTCATGTGTTAGGGTTAACAACACTTCAGCGGCGGGTTGGCTACCATCATGTGCTATATGTATTAACTCAAATTCTGCGCTACTGTTCGCCGTTAAATCACCTAAGTTAAGCACAGATCGAACACCGATTAAGCTTTCATGCGGCCAATAAATATATTTGATAAAACGGTTAATGGCTCGCCCTCCTGTTTCATATAAACTAGCGACTAGCTCAATGGTCACTGGGGTGTTTTGTACTGCTTTCCACTTGTCCTTTACCGCGATAATCCCCTGCCCTTTGGCATCTAATTTCAAATCATCAGGACTAAACCCCATGTAATCAGAAAATGGAATCTTCTCATCCGTCTCACCAAAATAAAAATCCCTGTATTGGCGGACAGGATGCTGATTGGCTTTTAAAGTCACTTGACTACTTAAAATATTCCCCGTAGCAGGTGCACCATATAGATAACGCCCGATAACGGGTACGCTTAGAGCTTGTTTAGGCAATACCTGCTTAGAATATTCGGCAGCCCCTAATTGTAATGCCATCCGTTCGGGTAAAAAATCTTCAACTTGAAAGTGATAGTCAACATTATTGGCACCTGGCACCGTTACTTCTAGTGTCCATTGACCTGTATTGGCTTGTTTCGGCAAGTTAAAGGTTTCATGGTAAAGCCCGGTATCATCCGCTTGCCATGTAAAATAATGCAATGCTTGACCATCAGGTTTTTTAATCACGGCTTTTAATGGTGGGTTGGCAACTGATTGCCCTGTATGGTCTCGTAGTAAACCATTAAATATCACGGTTTCACCTGGGCGATAAATATCACGCGGGCCATACGTAAACAGAACTAGGGGGCTATCTAAACTACCTTCCCCCTTGAATTCAGATAAATCCAGTGCCGCTCGTTTTAGCCTAAGTACCGATAAATGTTTACCTTTTGTAGCAATTAAAACCTTAGCCTGTTCTTGCCCCTGCATTAGTTGAGCAACACCCTGCTGATCACTACTTAATACCGCAAGCTCTTGCCCTAGTTTATCTAAAAAAGATAATTCCACATCTGTCAGTGCCTCGCCTGTTTCTAGCGAACTAACATAAACATTTAATTGGTCACTTAGCGTATGCGTATGAATACCTATATCACTAATAGTAAAATAATTAAGCTGATGGTCAGTATATTGTCCAGCCACTTTCATCACCGCTAAGTACACCCCAGGCTCATTTAACTGAGCAATTGAGTGAATATCTAAGTGTGTGGTGTAGCGTTGATTCTTAGGCGGGCTTAAGTTGAATCGGCTGGTATACACCAAATCACTGAGATAATTATAATCCCTCACATCCCAGGCATTAACTTCGGATAATTTTCCTCGCCAATCTCCTAAAAACTGGCTTATTTTATCAGCCTTAACACGGTAAAAATCGACATCAACTTGGTCAATATTGACACTGACGACAGGTAAGCCTTTCACTAAAGTTGCAGGAATTAAAGAGCCTTTACTGGCAAAATCAACAAAAGGAGTTAAATGACGGCTGTGTATTTTTTTCTGTACCTTTGTGACTAAATTTTTACCTGTAATCGCAGATAAGCCTTTAAAAACCGTAACAATATAATCTTGGTCGGGTTCTATGCCTAAGAAAAACAACTGCTTATCATCGCTTGATAATAGCCAACTGCCATCAATTAAATTACCTTTAGCATCGGTTAATTTTAAATAAGACTGAAACTGTTTATTCCTATCAATTGGAGCCGATAAATTAACACTTAGCGCAGGGGTATTATCATAAGGCTGTTCGTTGATAGTATTTACTACAAAATCAATCTCGGCGTACTGCTTGACTAGATTTTGAGCAAGCGCAGCGGTTTTTTCTTCCTGACCATCATTGCACGCAGCAAGTAATACACTTAATAACAAAATAATAAAATAGCGGTAATATTGGCGAGGTAAGGTTTGCATAATAAATCCTGTTTCAAATAATGTTAATAAGTTACGGTATGAGATTTTGTGCTTCACAGCTAAAGCTACGCGCAAAAAAATTCAATAATCCGTAGGCTGATGAAAATCGCTAATTTCCACTACATAAAATAGAAGCACTTTTTATTTCACTTCGGGGCGCAGGTCTTTAGCCTGCCTTTATGCAAGAGCAGGATAAAGACCTGAGCCCCAGATGATATTAGTCTCAACTCAGTGGCATTAAAGAGCTTCTATTTGGGAATAAAAACACCCCATTTAAACATTACAAAAAATAGGATAAATGTCTGGATTTTCATCACCCCAGCCTACGGGCTTAGTTAAAGCTACGTGCGATGCGGCTTTCGGTAAGCAGGGCTTACGGAAAAAATAATTCTATCAATAGGGTTAACGGACAGCTATCTAAAAAGTGACGATTTTTATTTAAGGCCAGTCGAAATAAATAGCCTACGCAGGTTTTCAGCTCAAGCTATCTCAATAGGCGCATAGCAGGCTACATAACTTTTTTCTCATCAGGGAGAGAGGAAAGACAGGTAAAAATGTATGAATTATATCAACCCTAATAAATACGCTAATTAATACACCAAGCAGAGCTTGAAGGTAGGCATCCCCAGCTGAGTGATACAGAATTACAACAAAAGATTGAAAGCATGTTGACGGATAAAAAATCCTATGACTGGATTCAGCATATTTTAGGTTGTCCTCGTACTACAAGTTCCAAAGTTTCAAAAAGACTAAAGCAAGAAGACCTTTTAAAAAAATGATGGTACAAAACAGTGAAACCTGACATGAAATACATCAATAACTTTCTATTACGTCCATAACCCCTGCACCATAACTATTTGTACATTCACTCGATTCAACGCCAAAATCTCTCTCTCTTGATTTACAATCATTAACGGGATTACTTAATCGTCGAACAAGCCCTTTAGCACCTTGCTCATTATTTTCAATTTTAGAAAAAGGCCCTGCTGGCACTCCAATCCCTTGAAAAATATTCGGTGTACTGGATACTAACGCTAAAAAACGGTCTGTTCCTGCCGGCCCATTAGCAGGTAGCCGCCATGATTGTCGTGGAAGTTGCATTTTTGCGTGTGCCTTAATTTTATTATTAGAGTCAATTGCATTAGGAAATAACTGAAATATTTTCCCACTTGAACCTACAGAAAATATAGTTAAATAGCCTGGTTTGCTTGACGTAACAGTCATTTCTAGGTAGTCAACCCCAATTGTAAACGTTTTTTTTGTAGGTTGAATACTTACAATATGAGTCGCATCCGCACTTTGCTGAATTGTTTCTAATAACGCCATTGAATTAATGGTGGCTTGTGATGTAACAGTACCAACAACAGCCCCACTTTCTTGAAATGCTATCGGGACATTTCCTCCTGGCCCACTTCCTTCAGTAATTGTTTGCGAAGTAAAAGGGAAATTTGGGTTTTGTTCTTTCCATTGCGCAATTTTTTGATTTATCATTTGTTGTGCGCATTGCTTCGCTTCCTGTAAGGTAATAATGGAATCACCGTTTATATCCGCACCTTTTTCTGGATTCGTACAGCTTGCAAATGCTGTTGTGGCTATACCACCGTATTGCTCACCGCCGTCAATAGCAAATTCATTTTGAGCCGCAGATGCCAAGAGATAATAGTTTGGCGTTGCTCTCGCATCCTCGATGTCAAAATCTCTTAAAGCTCTAGGTGAGTAGTTACCTGCTTCTGCACAACTATCCTCACCAGAACTCATCACAAATTTGATCGTTGGAGATTCTGTATCATTATGACGCTGAATTCCTTTACCATTAACAACCATACCACCAGAAAAACAAGTATCTAAAAATACGAATGTTTTTCCTGCTTTATTTGCAATTTTTGTGAGCTTTTCATGCAACTCATCTTTACTCATGGTTTTCATATCTTGAGTTACAATTGCTTTCTCGCACACTCCTTTAGCGCCAGCCTTTGCGTAACTTGTTCCATGCCCAGAAAAATAAATAAATACCTTATCTGCTTTTGTAATTTTTTTTTCAAACTTAGAAATTGCAGTACGCAATCCATCCAATGTTAATGCTTTATCTTTTTTCAGAGTAATATTTTCAGAGGGAATGTTCATCGATTTAGCCAAAGCCATTGCTGTTTTAAAATCTCGTTTTACGCCAGCTAACGGCTGTATCTGATAATCTGAAATCCCCATAATCAAAGCATAGTTCTCAGCCGAGACTAAAAATGATGAGACTGATAGTAAGCCAGCTAACATTGTACTGTAAATTTTCTTCATTATTACTCCCTTATTTGGGCATTAATTGGCTTGTGAAAGATAAAAAGCAGCCCAGTAGTAAGGGTTAGGATATTTACTCTTTACTCTCGCTTGCGCCGATAAGAATGCGGTACTAACTATATGTGTTTGTGCTAAATCCTGATAAAACCAAGCAACGAAATCTTTGGTTGCCTGATCATCTACTTTCCATAACGATAGAATAATATTTTTATTTCTGTTCGCCGTTAGCGGGCGTAAAATACCCATCAATTCATTTTCATTGCTCTGATCTGCCGATATTTTTCCTGTTTCACAGGCGGCGGCAAAAATAAGCTGCCTATCTTGCAGAATGGCATACTGACCCATATCTTTCGCATATAAGGCATTGGGGTCATCGGTGGCCATTCCTCGTTTTGCTCCTGCAAAATAGAGTTTCGAATTTTTGGGATCTTTCGAGTTAAACCCACCGTGCATGGAAAGGTGAATAATATTAGCGTCTTTTTCCTTATTTAGCTGTGAAATCTGAGCTGCTTCGCGTTTGTATATCTGAGCATTAGGAACCTTAGATATTATTGCGTCGGCTTCCTGTTCTGCACCGCTCAGATCCAGCGTGGGATTAAAAAAACCTAGTAAATTAATCGTATCAATACGCTTAGCTGTCGCTTCAGTAAAAAGACTCACTGATCGTACTGATTCTGTACCCAGGTGAAAGTTAAGGGGGTGGCGTGCAATCCACTTATCCGGACTAATAGTTAGTTGTTTAGATAATACTAGTTTTTTAGCCAGACGTTGCAGTACATTTGAGCGTTGACCTTCATCGCTTCTTTTTGCAATCGCATTTAAAGAACTACTTAACTGATGTTTAAGTGCTCGTAGCTTTCGACCCGATATTTTTTCTACACCCGCAACTTTTCCGTGCTGAATAGAGGTTAAAAACACATCTGAATCAATGAAAATTTCTACGGAATCATCATTGGTTTCAATACCAAAATCACGAGTGGTCAAAGGCATAGTTGAACGATCAACCATTTTAGCCGTCGCCATGCGTTCCCTTGAATAATGTCCATCAACATAGAAATCTAGAAAACTATCAATACCGGATAATTTACGCTTAAAGGCTTGTTTATCAGGCAACCCCGAACTATTGCGTTCTATGCCATCCATATTGTTCGCTAGATTGTTTCCGTGTTGATTTTTCTGACTGACAAGTAGACGCTCTTCAAGCAACATCCGTGATTTATTTAAACTAATGTAATAAATCATGTCTTCGTACTCGTGTCGCTTATAATTTGCCTCAATCAATGTAGAAATATATTGATTTATTAAGGTGTTATAGCGCCATCGGTTGGCTGCTTTGCGTAAATTAATATAGGGAAGATAGACGGTTTCTAAAGCGTATTCAGCAAATTTTACATTGCCTGTTTGTTTATAAACCAAGCTAAAGTAATCAGCTAGGCTTAGAAAATCAATTTCAGAAAGGTCAATGGTAGAGATTGTTATATTGCCACTTATTAAGTTTTTATAAGCACTAAAAGTAAAGCTTGGCTCTACTTTTTTCAGTTCATATTCCGCCTTAATCAATCTAGACATCAATACTCTATTGTCATTATCGCTTGCAAATCCATTCGCTATATCTCGTTTAACTAATGAAATCTGCTCAGTAAGTACTTGAGGAGCATAGCTCTTAAAATGGTTTTTACTACCACTAACTAAGCGCCTATTATTCTCCAGTCTTTCTTTTGCTATTTTTATAATACTGTCTTTATTTATCGAAATATAATTATTAACATATTTTTGATTACCCAAAATAACTTCATTAGCCACATTATATTTAGGTAAGAAATTACCTGCGACATCACTATCTAAGATTGTTTGGCTCAATAGAGACACATCAAATTCAATCGCTTTTTCTATATCAAGTAATTGATAGCTATATAAATCTGCTAATTCAAAATACAATCTCGGTTTAGCATAAGAATCCTCTGAAAAATCAGTGACGGTTTTTAACAAATTGCTCTCTAATTTTTTATATTCACCAGCGGCACGTAATGCTGAAACTTCATTTATCCGAGTAATTTGTTGTTCAACATTAGTATCTTGAACACCATATTGAGATGAGGATATGCAGCCTGATAGAAATAAGATCACCATCAAAATTGGTGACCGTATCAGTACTTCTCTTCGATTGTTATTCATTATTTTAGAACCTTAAGATTGCTAACAAGTCTTTCGCCAGTTGGCTAAGGCTATCTTAATGAGAGTTAAGGTAGCCTTAGCCTTCAAAAAAGGCCGTTCACTATTCCTATAATTTCTTAGATTCAATAACGCCAGAACCCCCCATTGCTTTAAATCCAACCTTACAAGCATTTGTAACTAATAAATGTTTCTTCTTTTGTTCACTTAATACACTATGAAATTTTTTCTTAGACGCTTCAATATCATCTTCATTAGAAAGCTTGGACTTTGCAATAGTAGATAACGCACTATAGTAAGGAACATCCGTAAGTTCCCTAGTCATTTTCATTTGTTTTAAATCCCCACTCTTTGAGTTCATCTCACAGCCAGAATAAAATCTAAAATCTCCTCCCGAAACTAAATTTTCAAAATAGCTAACAGGAATAAAATTAATAGAAAGATGCCTAAATCCACTTAAATTTGCAGTCATCATATTGTATGTAAGTGTGTCTACTTTCTTATCACTAGCCTTAACTCTTGACCCTTGTAAAGTCATTCTATTAGAATATTCCTGACCAGCATATTTATTTACAGCACTAGAACTAATGAGATAAGTTGCATTTTTTATAAGTTTAGATAGCCATTTATTGTAAAATTCTGGAGTATAAAGCCCCATTTCACCTGATACTGCGGAAGAAGCAGTCTTCATACTGCCTCCAATAATCCCCACCAACCCCGTGCCTGATGTGTATTGGGCCATATGCTCAGCACTTTTATTTTTAGCCCACTTAATAATCATGTCATGATAACTACGCGAGGTTTTCAACGGCAAAAGCTTTAAGCCAATAATTTTAGTGAAGAATTTATATTGTCGTTTAGTTTCTTTCCAGTCTAGTTCCAGCTGAAGATCTTTATTATAAAAATAGACAGGCTCCATAAGACCAACTGATGAGGATAATGCTGATTTTAAGACCGCTCCATCTTGGTTCAATAAAGCAAACCGCGAAAAGTCTCCATTAGCTTCTTCTTTATAAAAATAGCTTCCTTTTTCATCTTTAACTACTTTCCCATTTTCTTTTCCAATCAAAGAATAATATTCATCAATATCGCTTTCAGTAATATTTAAGGCATTATAGGTTGACGTCGGGTATCCAGATATTCCCATCTTGGCAACCATTGTGCCACACCCAGAAAGCAATGCTGAAGTTAAGATAGGGGCTAATAAAATTGACTTTTTCATAGTAAAACTCTTATTTATGTTATTAATTAATTTATAACAATGAACATCAGCTTAATGACAGATCACAGTTCGAAAAATATATAGAATATTATTAAAGCACCTCCATATCCACCCGCCTATTGAGCTGATGATCACTTGCATCGTCCCCGGAATATCTTAATTCCTGCTCGCCTTTGCCTTGCGTTTGAATATGCCCAGTCAGCTGCGGATTTGTTTTTTGCAATGTTTGCTTAACTGCCTGAGCTCGCCGTAGAGAGAGCTGCATATTATAATCTGAATCCCCTACCTTATCGGTATGACCCGTTAGCAAAACTGTTTGTTTTTGATTAGCCAGAAACTTACCTAATTCAGCTACCTGGCGCCGCCCCGCCTCAGTCAGTTCAGTACTGTTAAATTTAAAGGTGATACTATTAAATTTAAGTTTAGGTACAACACCAAAACTCTTTTCACTGATTGATATAGCAGTCTGTATTTCGTCAGCACTGCTTATGTGTTGGGCACTTTGCAAATCAATTTTCTTTCGCACACGCAGTAACCACTCAGAAGAATTTTGTTTGTTGATGGCATAAGCTTGCTCTATAAATAGACTCGATTTTTGCAACGCCCCCTTTTTAAAATAAATCAAAGCACTCCGAGCCAAGGCATTGGCTTCTCTTGGACTAGCACTTATACTTAAATTTCGAGCATTTTTAAAACTCTCGAGCGCCTGATCTAATTTATTTAATTTAGCTAATATTCTACCTTGCTCATAATAACTGGCATATTTTTGACAAAGCTCTATCGCCTTATCAATATCAGCTAAAGCCTGTTTATAGTCTTTGTTATTTTTACTCGTTACGGCTTGTTTATAATAACTTTTTGCTTGATTGCAATCAGCATAAACAGCGCTACTAAAGCATAGGGATAATATAAGTATGGGAAGTTTATTCATCATTGTCTTTTATAAAGTATAAGTGTAACCGTTCATATCCCCCCCTAAACAATATCAAAATACCCCGTCATTCCTGCATGCTGTTAGCAGGAATCTATGCTGAGCATGGGTTCCCGATTAAACACTTCGGGAATGACGATATTTTCATGAGGGTCTGTGAACAGTTACAGTAAGGTTCTTAAGGCTATCAATTAATAGCGGCGTTTTTAGAGACGGTTAATAGATCCAGCTCACTAAATCCATATTGCGCATGTTTTAAATAAGCACTGAGTTTTTTATACAAATCTGACTGCAAAAGTAAAACTTCCTTGCCAACGAACTCTTTTAAAAAATCTGGCTGTTTAGCAAAACCTATGGCAATTAAATGATCAATTCCAAAAGGCTTCTGTACCTTAATCCAGTCGGCTTTATTTTCACTTGGAATAAATTTTATGTCTTGAGCTGGAATTGCACTTAATTCATGCTTCATATAAGGGTATAGAACAGCTAAATTACCATGTGAATCAACATCTAACAAAAGTAAATGCATTGGCTTTTCGCTACGTAAGGTAAAAGCCACTAAGTCACCCTCCTTAGCTGAGCTACCATCAAGCCCCTTATTGATATTAAAATCTATATTAAAAGAAGGCCTGCTTTGTAATACCTGTTTAAACTGCTTTTTCCAGGCTTCTTGCTGTACACGCCCAACAAACTGCTTTAGGTTAGGTGAGTTTAATGTGCCAATTAAATCGCCTGATTTATTGATAAATAAATAATGATTACCTTGTTTTTTTACAACCAAATCCGCGTGTACATCACTTATTTTTAAGGCTGGGAATTGCGCAAGTCGGCTAATAAGCCTTGCCTCACCAGCCGGTACAGACACCGTAAACAACACCGATGGCGTGGAGACGTTAATATTACGTAATATCCCTCGTTTACCCAACACATTATTTAAACTTAATTGCTGGCTATCCTCCATCGCTACAGGTAGTATTTGCGGATCATGAGAGTAGCCACGTGACCGCATAAAATCTTTAACAGCAGCATACAATTCACCATAATTTGTTTTTCCATCATTATTTTGATCTGTTTTAATTTTTCCTGATAAGGCTCTTAATAACGCATCAGTAAAGGCTCCATGAGGCTTATTATCCATGGTCGGATATTGTTTAAGCCAGTATTCGCCAATATCTTGGGCTTTCTCTCTAGGGCTGGCGGCTGATAAATACAGGATGTTTTTATAAGGATACGGATCTACCGCTGCTGTTCCACAATCAAAACAGGCGGCAGGCTCGTCATCATCAACGACAGAATCAAAAACCTCGGTTGTTCGAGTGGGTAATAAGGATCCTTTATTATATAAACCTCGTACTGAGTTGCCAGAATAACAACTATCAAAAATAACAAAGACTTGCGCTTTAGTTTTATCTAGCTGAGAGAAAATAGGTCTAAAGTCTCGCTTACCCACCAGTAAATTATCCACAATTTGTTGTCTTGTATCCCCTGCATGGTAATAGCCATAAGGTACTAATGCGCCACTACTATAGGGTAGCGGTAAACCTGAGCCATTTTCATCTTTATTGTGAGCACTGGTGCCATGGCCACTAAAATAGATAAAAATTTGGTCATCTGCGGTTGCTTGTTGGGCTAGCTTAGTCAGCTCAGATAATATATTCGAATGGGTCGCATCATAATTAAGCAAGGTTTTGATATTTTGGGCAGTAAAACCCCAGTGCTGTTGCAACGATTTTTTAAGCGCAACTACATCATTCACTGGCCCTTCAAGTTTATCTTTTTTATTTTGATAATCGCTAATACCGATTAACAAGGCTTTATTGGTTGCCCATAGTGGTTGGCTTAAGCCTAGCATAGCCGCCAAGCTGATGAGTTTAAGTGTTGATTTTTTCATATTGTTTCTTTTGTTTGGTTTCTTGTTTATCTCATTCCCAAGCTAGAGCTTGGGAATGAGATAAACAGTTTAATGCCTAGTCACAGGAAACGCATTTCCACTGGGCGAGATCGTCGGATATTGAGCCGCGTTAAAAATTCGCTCTGCAATTTTTGGCACTTCATCATCAAGGTAATCAGCAATTTCTGTGGTTTTAACAAAACCATCGTTATTAGCATCTGCTTTACCTTTTAGTCCCTCGACCAAAACCCAAGTAAACAAGCCATGCTCTTTATATCCTTCTAACGCTTCTTGTTGTGAGCTTGATGCCGACAGCACGGTGCTACCAACCGCACGGCTTAATACTTTCATGGCCGTATCCTCGCTCATGCCTCGGGTTAATAAAGCTACTTGGATTGCATCACCTAAAGCACCCGCATTACACGTATCTAGCGTAATAAACTTTTTTGTTGCTGGAATATTGGCGATCAGGTCTTGAACTTCGGTTTGACTTAAAGCATTTTTCTTCAGTTTTCGATTTGAAGTCGAGCCGACATCAGAAGTAATAAAAAAATACTCACCATCATCAACCGTGCCGTGACTCGCGGCATAAAAAACAAATAAATCTTCTGGATTTAACGCTTGCATTTTCTCAAGCTCGGAAATTATGCGTGCCTTGGTGGTTTCTTCAGGAGTTGCTAACAACGTAACATGCAACTGATCGAATAAACCCCGAGTGTTTATTTCAAGCGTTTGTTTAAATAACTTTGCATCTGCCACTGAGTAATTTAAACGCAGTTTAGGGTTTTTAAATTCATCAATCCCGATAATCAACGCGTGAATAACTGGTTTATGACGGCTATGAAATGTTGCCTGAACCGTGTACAAGGCATCTTTACTTTGCATGGTATTTTCCTTATTAAACGCAATCGCCCTGATTCTGTTTCCACCTTGCGCTAACTTAATGGTATATTCCCGAAAAACCTGCTTATCTTTGATGCGGCTCAACCCTCTTGTCCCATCAAGCGAAACAGCCACCTCGTTAAGGTATAGCCTAACCTGACCCAAACCACCGCCTTGTTCAGTCATTTTGACCCTAATGGTGATTTCTTTGTTATCAGTGCTACGTTCTGTATTAATAATTTCAACTAGGGGAGCTGATTTTATATCAGCTATTTTTACAAGTAATTTTTTTTCTTTTCCTTGAAGTGCTAATTTTATTATATCGGGGCGATAGAACGTTTCATAATACTGATCAATAGTGGAAACCTTTAATGAACCAGTCTGAATGTTTAAATATTTAGCCCCATTTTTAGAGGCATCAAAATAACCATCTGGTGTGATTGCTACCCATTCACCATCCTTAAAATTAACCATAGTTAGAAGCTCTTTGCCTGTTTTGGTATTCCAATACCTTATTAAACCTTCAGAATTCTGTGCAAACATAAGTTTCCCTTCTTGACTGAAATCTAAAGATACAATACTGCTAAACCCTCCCTTAAAGCGTTTAGTTTTTATCCCTTTTTCAATATCCAACGCAACTATAGAACCATTTTGGCCTCCAAAAAAAATGATATTTTTATTTTTATTAAACGCTAATTTTGTAACACTACCAGTATCTCCAACAAATGCTTTCGTACTTTTAATATCATGTATCCCCCAAAGCTTTATGGTTCCATCCCTACTTCCCGAAAGAATATATTTCTCATCAGGGCTAAAAACAATAGAACCAACTCCCGCATAATGCCCAGAAAATGAATTAATAACTTTTTCATTTTCTACATTCCAAATAGTTTGAGTGTTCATCCATTTTCCCGTAAAATCGCCTCCGCCATCATGACCTGCGGCAATGTATTTTCCACTTGGACTGAATGCTAATGAGTAAATTTCTTGGGCCCCTCCTTTAAATGATTTAATTTCGTTACCATCATTAATATTCCATAATTTAAGCTCTCCATTGTAGCTACTTGAAGCAAAAACGTCCTCATTAGGACTAAAAACTATACCTGATATTTTACTAGAGTGACCTTTAAAAACTTTAACCACTTTACCTGTCATTACATCACTAAATTTTATGACATTGCTAGAGTTAGTAGAGGCAATATATTTCCCATCAGGAGTAAAAATCACATGGTTAACCCAACCTCCAGTATCTATTTTCTTCCAAATAAATTTACTTTTAGAATTATCGAAAAGCCTTAAAGTATTAAACCCACCTAAAATAACATATTGCCCATTTTTGCTAAGAGCAGATGAACTAGTGCCATTTTTTTGAGAACCTCCCCCAAAATCTAAAATTTTCTTATTTGTTGCAATATCCCAAAGACTCATATTGCCATCATCATCTCCAGAAACAAATTTTCTACCATTAGGGCTAAAAGAAATATCCGTAATAAATCCATCTATATAAAATTTTTTAGTTCCTTTACCTGTAATAAGATCGTCCAATCGTAAAATGTTTTTTTCCCCATTTCCTCTACCTATAATAAGAGAAAAAATTGAAGTACTATTTGTAGGAAAAAAAACAGTTGCAATTCTGCCTGAGCCTGCTTTTATTTTAACTACTTCTTTTCCAGTTTTAAACTCAGATACTATTACCTCTTTATATCTAAGACCCTCTAGAATGTACTTGTTATTCGAACTAAATATTGTGTTGTAAGGACTACGATCAAATTCTTTCTTATGTTTATTTATAAACAATATAATTTCTTGTTTCTTTAAAATATCAAATATCAAAACATTATCTTTTTCATTAAAAAAAATAACATTACCAATTGAGGTAAAATTAACCGACGACTGTATAACATTACTATAACTATATAACTCTTTTCTCCTCTTAATATCCCATATTTTTAGAATATTGGTGCTATCTCTATCAAAATATTTTTTTTCATTAAAAATAGAGAATTTTTTTCCTCGTTCACGCCCTACAGAAAGAAGATACTTGCCATTTGGTGATATTTTCACTAATTTTGTTGAATCAGAATAAGCCTTTATTAAAGTTATTTTTTCTGTTTGAATATCAAAAATCTTGATATTCCCATCCTCGCCACCAGAAATTAGTGTTGATATATCTGGACTAAAAACAACTGAATTAGCCCCACCTGTTATACTGCTCTCATGAGCATCGAATGTTTTAATTAATGCGCCAGAATTAGCATCCCAAAGTTTTATACTCCCCTCCCATCCTCCAGAAGCAATAAATTGTCCATCTGAGCTAAAAGATACACTCTTAACCCGACTATGCTTAGTTGGTATAAATGGATTGAATATTTTAAAGGTACTTGGTTTATAGATACTATTGTCAATCTTAGGATTTTTTATCGTAGGGGATGTAGTGCATGCTATCAAAAATAGGTTAAAGAAAAACACCAGATATTTTAGAATTTTATTATTCATAATTTATTTATCATTGTTTTTTCGAAAAGAAATTTCCTGGAATAAAATGAAGGAGGGAGCGGTTAAGTTTTGAATTTTCCACCTTACATTCTCCTGAGATCATAAAACAATTTAAATATTTATTATCTGAAATTTTCTTTAGTTTCCAGTATTCAACAGTTTCAGTGATATGATATTTTTTTTCACTTCCAGTTAAATATTTTGGGTTCATATCACTAACTAATATCTTATTACTTCCATCCACAGGATACAATATTCCTATAGTTGCGTCATCAGATATAAAATATTGCCCCTCCCCAAAAGGAAGTTGAAAATCTCGTATCCGTTTATTAGCCATCAGTATTGAATTGATAGTAACAAGATGCTTATCTCCTAAGTAATATAACTCATTTCTAACTCTTTGATTAGGTGAAAAATATAGCCATCCTTGCCCTTCTAAATAAACACTATGGTCAGAAATATCTTCTAGTTTCACTTGATGTGTACACCCTATTAAAACCGGGAATATAAATATACTTAAAATAGACAACTGGAAAAATTTCATATATATACCTTTTTTACAAAAAATTTAAATTCAAATAGCCTCTAAAGTTTTAGCTAATTTATGAGTTTAAGATTGATTTTTTCATCTTATTTCCTTTGCTGTATTTTTTATTCCTAATATCCAGTTTCTCTGCTGTACGGTTCGGTTCACTATAATCAGAAATTACACATGCACTCCCAAACGGAATTATGAGTGCATGGAACAAAAAAATCACCAACTACTTCATCTCCACCAACTTTCCTCGCCAAGCTTCATTATCCAAACGCTCACTCAACGGCTGTTTAAACTCATAATGGCTAAAGCGTGCACCCCACGCCCCTTCTTTCTTAACCACTTTTGCTAAACCAATCCCTTCTTCAACCACGGTATTTTCGCCAGGATTAGTATGCACATCCACTACAATCGGTTTATCACTAACACCGCTGGTATAGCTCAAAATGGTTTTATCTAACTCATTTAAAAACGCTTCGTCTTTAGCGTTCAGTTTGTTATCAGATTGACTGCTAATCGCAATCGCACTCACTAGATTTTTTGCAAACTCATCCCAAGCTGGATGAGGGGTTTTAGATTGGTGCTGCTTAACCAGCGTTGCTAAACCCTGATAAAGCACGGTGGCTTTTTCAAGTTTCGCACCCGGACGAGCCACTGGGAAACTAATGCTTTTACCGCTTAATGAGTACGATTGTTTGCTATAAAGTAAATTAATATAACGTTGCCAAGTCCAAAACCCTAGGCTACTGGTTAAACGCTCTTCTGCTTGTTCAGCACTTAGTTTTTCTGGTTTTAGCCAGTTGTGTAATAACTGATTTTGGCTGGCATTTAAACCTTGTGCCTGAGCAATAATCGTCATTGCCCCTGTATTCGCATAGGTATAATGAGAGAACCGATTTTCTCCTTGCTTTACCACCCAATCCTGCGCTGCTTTGCTATCAAGCAGAGCCATTAACTCTTTAGCACTGGGATAGCCTTTCACTATTTTGCCATTTAACATGCTCGCACCAAAAGGCAAATCACCTTTTACCCCCGCGGCTTTATATTCACCACTATGCGGATACAATAATTGCTGAAAAACCGCATTATCGGTGCTATAACGCAAAGGCATTAAACGCCAGCCGGTTAACACATCTGCCGCTGTTGTGCCTTTTTCTAATAAACTGACATCAACGGCAGCGGCAATAATTTTAGGCTGTTTATGGTGTTTTTTAGCATAAGCAAATAAGGCTTGTTGCTGCTTTTTAATGTCGGTTGCTTTTGGCACCTTATTTAAATCACCGGTTGTTAAATCATCCGCAGGCCCCATTTGCCACGTTAATAAAGATTCTAGTTTTTCTAAGTTTTTATTGCCTGCTAATGGCTGCGCTAATAACATCGCCTGACGTGTCATACGCTCTGCCATCACCTCACTAATACCGGTTGCTTTACTGGCTTTTAGCGCAAATAGCACACTGCTGGCATAACGCATCGCTTGAAAATACTGCTGTTGCGCTGCATTTTCGGTATAACGCCCGCGCGGCTTAAACTGGCTGTAATCTATTTTTGCTTCCCACAAAGGTGAGGTGGCTATGCCTTTGGCGGCAATAATTAAAGTCAGTTCTTTTTTTGCACGCTCACTAGAAAGTTGATGCTGGCCACTCAATAAAGCCTGCAATAACTGAATATAATCTTGATTAGCCAATTGCGCGGCATCATTGCTTTTATCTTTTATGCTGGCACTTAAGGTTTTTAACAGCTCAGAAAAAAGTGGCTGAACTTGTTTTTGTTCTACCGATGCAAAGGTGGTATTACGAATCAAGCTGTAACTCAGCAACCAAAAATCAGCGGTAATATAATTAGGTCGATTTTGTGCCCGATTGTCGGCATACACATCAAATAAACCGTTATAAGTTTCTTGTTGCGTTGTTTCTGGTGCAGCTGTCGCTGGGTTGATAGCGACCGCGTTGGTCGAAATGCTTGCGCCTATAATTAAGGGAAGAGTCACACGCAAGAGCAGTGATTTAATCGTTGTATGGGATTTTAAATTCATTATTAATTCCTTCTAAAGTGTCTTAACAGTTAGTTGCACAAACACGGGTAATCACTTTCCCCGCTCTTATATTCGGGGCATCATTGTTCATTTTTTCATAAGCACCAAAACTCTTCATTTGCTTTAAGCCCAGCTCCGAAAGAGAATGAAACATATTGTCTACATTGCCTTTAGAATCACGCGAGCCGTCACCGCTTTGGTATAAATTAAGCGGCTTTGTGGTAAAAAATGCAACCGTTAACGATTGACCAAACGGCTCTTGCGCTAATAAATCGAAGTTCATCTCTGGGGTAGGAAGAGTGACAGACCCATTGACCTTAGAATCTAGATTAAATTTATTAGGAAATAACACCGTTGCCTCATCTTTAGGGCCAACATTAATCACATTCAAATAACCAGACCGAGTGTTATTCACACTAATCACTAACTTCTCGCCCTTAGCGTAGCTTTTTTGATTAATGCTGAGTGCCAACGGTGAGGCTTTACCCACAAGCGCAACAAGCTTCTGCCAGTTAGCGCCGTGACCATCACTGGGCGCACGTAGCTTGATCGCTTTATTCGCCAGTTGTTCATTGCCTGACATGCGCGGGGTAAAGGGTTTTCGAGAATTTTCAGCTTTAATATACTCAGTCGTTTGCGCCTTTAAGGTATTCGGCGTTAATGTTGTTTGCTTTTTAACGGCGCTTTTAACTGCTTTTGACACACCTAACGTAAACAAGCTACCTTTAGCGGTTGCCTGTGCACTTTCGGTATCTCCAGCGGCAGAAATGGCGACAAAGCCATTATGTTCAACACGCTGACTTGCCATAAAATTACTTTTAGAGACCATCGGCATTCCTGGGTAAACCAAGGCTTTTGAGACCATTTGAATGCCATCGCCTAAGGTTCCCCGAGAGAGAAAAAGGCTTTTCGTTGCGGTGCCGCTATTACAGGCATCCAGTAAGACTAAAATATTATTACTAGGTATTCGTTTTAACAAAACATTCAACTGATCATCTACCAGCACACCTGTTAATGATGGTTTTCCAGCTATGGTGGCCGGACTTAAATCATGCATGGTTAATACCTCATCCACTTTATCAGATTCATCTCCATTCTCATCAGGAATCTGGGTACCATGGCCACTAAAATAAATTAACACTCGATCATCTTTATTAACACCCTTAACCAAATAATTCTCTATGGTCTGAGTGACATTATTTAACGTTGCCTGATCATTTAAAACAGTTTTAACTGCATCAAAACCCATTAACTTAGCCGTTTTTTGCATCATATTAATATCCAGGTCAATCCCTGGTAAATTATATCTAGCATTTTGATATTCCCCCACACCAATTAATAGAGCACGGTCTTCAGCCTGGGCATTCATTGTGCAAGCCACAAGAACAGAGGCGGTTAATAGTTTTTTTAGCATAAATAAATTCCTCGTTATAAATAAAATAATTTTTTCTCGTTCCCAAGCTCCCGCTTGGGAACGAGGTAATATAGGCTCACCGCATCCGCATCACCACCGGAAAATCAGCAATGGTTTTAGGCTTAGTGGTCGTCGGCGTTTGCTGACCATCGGTTAAGACTTTTACCCGCTCAGACAAATACAAATCCAGCATATTAATGGTAATTCTCCCCGTCTGGTGATAATCCGCTTTGCCCGCAATGCCTTCTAACAAGGCTTTGGTAAAGGCACCATTGCCCCATCGTGAATTCTCCAAGGAAAACTGATTACCACTGCTGGCAGCAAAAACCACCACGCCATTTTCTGCACTGGTTAAATCATTCACTACCCGCGTAATATCCGCATTACCTCGGCGACTGCCCATCACATTCCCTGCATGACAACTGTCTAAAAAATACAGCACTTTACTGGGTAGATTAGTAATGGTGTCTTTAATCATCGAATAAGGCAATGCCGTGCGTTTCAGTTTGTCAGTATTGGCATCTTTGGGTAAAAAGTAATAACTGCCATTACGGTCATTCACGCCATGCCCTGCCATAAACACCATCGCCACATCTTTAGCAGTGACTTCGCGTTCTATCCATTCCAGACCATCCAAAATATTGTCCTTACTGCCATCAATTATGGAGTTAATCACCACTTCACGATATAAACCATTCTGTTGTTGCTTAATCAAGGCTGCAAAATCCCGTGCATCTTTGGCGGCATAGTTAAGTTTTAACGCCTTGTCATCATAGTCACTGATGCCAACCGATAACACATACAGCTTAGGTTTAATCACAAAGCCTTCCGATTGCCCCGTCCATTTCAAATGAATACTAGACGGTTCTGAGGCTGAAAAACGGTTTTCGGCAATTAAAGTAATTTCCACATCGCGTTTTGGCAGGGTTAAGGTGATTTCATCGGTTTGTCCCTTACCTTGTCCAATACGTTTCAATCCGCGCTGTTGACTATGTACCCGACCATCAAGCAGAACCTTGATATTAGTAACCGCTTCGCCAGACGGGGTACGGGTACGGAAAGATAGCGTGACTTTGGGTTGTTTAAACGTGCTTCCTGTATCAGGCGATAAAATCGACAGCACGGGCGGTAATAAACTGTTGATAGAAGCCGTGGCTTGTTGGCGTTTGCCTGAGAGTTGATTGGCTAGGGTCAGGGCTTTAGCGACATCATAGGTATTCAACACCTGTTCAATCACATCAGGGCGGTAGTATTGGTCACGAAATTTAGCCATACTGAAAAAATCCGCTGCCTGATCTTTACCCTGATTGACATGCCAACCGATTAAGTTTTCTGCCCCTGCACTGGCATCGTAATAACCTTCGGGCGTCCACAGCACCCAGCGTTTTTTATCAGGATGCGGATAAAAAGCCAGTAACTCTACGCCATCGCGTAAACGATACCAGCGTATTGTGCCATCGCCGAAAGCTGCCACGGCGACTTTGCCATTGGCTGCGATATTTACGCCCCAGACAACATCAGGGACAGCTTGTTGCCAGCGTTGTGTGCCATTTTTATCGAATAAGCGTAGATTCCAGCTTGTGCCTAATAAAAACTGTTGCTGGTCGGGGCTAATGGCAAGACTACGGGACATTTCATACTGGCTTAATGCTAAGGCTTTGCCGTTAAGCGTCGGAGAGGTGGTATCTTCCCAGCCTTTAATGGCTAGGCTTTGCGTGTCTGGGGCTTTTAAAGCCGCTGAAACCGAGGGATTGAGGCTTAACTGACGGCTGTTCATATCAAACTGAGCAGGCTGTTTTCCTCTGACTTGATAACCAAACTGTAGTTGCTTGCCTTGTGCCGATAAACCAAACTGACCCTCATAAATATGCCTAAAATCAGCAACCTGCCCTGCCTGCTGAAAGCGGGGTTGAGCGTTGGCACTGACCCGTCCCCAAGCAGGGTCAGCCGTGGCATAAAGCAAATCACCTTGCTTCAATGGCAGTAAATCCATCACGATATTAGAGGCAGCAGGCAACCAACGCAATGCACCGCGTCCTTGCTTTGACCAAGCGGCAATCGGAACTTTGCCATTACGCCAAAAACGTCCTGCCGCATACAAGGTATTGCCATCGTGCGACCAAGCCACACTGCTTAAACCACCATTATTAACCGCCGTGGTATCTGCCGAGTATAAATGCTTTAAATCCGTGCCAGAGAGGATATTGACTTGAGTTGAATCATCAAAGCCCACCGCAATACGCTGACCATCGGGTGAGAAACGAGCGAAGTGCGGTTGTTGTCCGCCGATGGCGGTCTGTTTTGCCAGTAATTTAAAATCAGCGCTGTATAAGCGTAAATAGCCATCATAACTACTGCTGAGTAATTTGCCATCCGCCGCAAAATCCACGCTATAACTATCACCGCCATAGTCACTGTCTTTAAACACTAAAGCCCCTGTGTGGGTGTTAAATACCCGTATGCCATTCTTGACACCAAGACTAGCAGCCAGATAACGCCCCTCCTTGGAAAAACTTAGGTGATGAATCACATTGGGCAAGCCTTGCAGGCGTTGAATTAACTGCCCGCTTTGGCGTTGGAATAGGTAAATGCTGTGTTTGCTATCCCATTCATAGCCTGTCCAACCTGCCACTGCCACTGCCACGGTATTGCCATCAGGCGATAAAGCCGCTGCATACAGTTTGCCTTCATGACCTGCCCCTTGCGGAGGGCGAAAAGTACGCAGTAACTGCCCGTCTTTGACTGACCAGAGTCTCGCGGTTTTATCCTTTGAGACAGTGAGTACAAAGCGTTGTTGAGCATCGGTGTTGATACTTTTTATAGCGGTGGTGTGCATGCCGTTTTCTAGCCGCAGGATGGGGGCTGTGGGCGGTTCTGTGGGGCGTTTTTTGACAATAGGGGTGGGGATTACTTGCTGTTTATTGACCATCTGCGTGGAACAGCTTGTTAGTAATACCAACAAGAGGCTAATGAGTCCATAGGCGGCTAATCGGTGCATGTTTTTTTCCTGTTGTTTGTGTTTAGTTTTATCTTCTTCTCGTTCCCAAGCTCCCGCTTGGGAATGCATGCCCGTAAGCTCTGCTTACCTTAGCTACACCCGCACAGCAGAGCTGTTTTTCCACGTATTCCCAAGCAGAGAGGCTGTGAAAGTATTCCATAATAACCTTAAAAAACAGATTTTGTAGGTTGGGCTGAGCTTGCGAAGCCCACGCAATCAATGGCTTACCTATCATCAGAGTTGGGCTTCATGCTTCAGCCCAACCTACGCATAATACTTTCACAGTCTCAGAGCTTGGAAACAAGAGTGTGCGGGGAGTTTTATTCGTCTATCTAAGCAATTAATGTACAAATTGTTGCAATACCTGCTCAATATCCCCTGCAG